>JGI24158J21664_10007234_pt1 | contig 14735 bp, 9 predicted proteins | sample Ectturendosymbi3_FD_21664 | JGI IMG/M metagenome (IMG submission 21664) | reverse complement strand
AAGCCATCGCATGCAGTAAACCAACCATTAGCGAACATTAGAGCAAATGAAAACACAATGGTACAATAGCTGATCAGTGTAAACAAAGAGGGGTGCTGTGTCATATTTAAAATGAGTTGGAAGCTGTTTTAAAATGGCTACTTATTTGGATGTGTATCCCCACTTTTTTATTAGCACTATATCCCTGGTAACAGAGCTTACAGTTTTCATTTACAAGTATTTTTAACGCAATTAAAAGACCTGCAACAACGAAGCAAAAAAAATGATAACGGCATTAGAGATTTATTTTCATTAAAAAATTGTTGATAAACACCTATGAAATACGGGGCATGGATCTTCTCAACCAGGGGCGTAACAAAGTAAGATGGCGCCCGGGGCAAGAAACAGGTTTGGCGCCCCCCCCCCCTTGTTCGAACCTGCGGAAATCCTTCGGAAGCAAATGTACTGTATTGAAGGAAGTACTTGTGACATTGTTGGGACTTTTCGGCGCTCCGCGCAGTCATTCGACGCCCCCGCAGTGATTTGGTGCCCCCATAGTAATTCGGCGCCCGGAGGATTGTGGCCCCCTTGTCCCCCATCGTTACGCCCCTGCTGTCAACACTTTTAGGACCACAAACACAGTGGAGTAGTTGCGGATCTATGTGGTGGCCCATTTTTGCGCCACATAAAATTGTTCTTGTATTTAAAAAAACACTAAAAATCACTTTCACAAAAAAAATTCTGAACAAATTTAAAAAGTATGAATTTGAAACCATAAAAAATTATGAAATGTTTAATACAAAATTTTTAACAAAAATATTTCAATTCACTAATTTTTTCAAACTGAAGAAAATATTGAAAAAACACTTCGAAGAAAAAGGTTTCCTAACGAATTTTTTCATTATTGAGCCCAACTCCACCAGCAAAATTTTCCCATTGAAGTTTGCAAATATACGAAGTTGTAAAGTCGTATGTTGCATGTTGGTGTTTTACTGCAGTTTTTTATTATAGTTTGGATAAACAGGTTGAATAAAAGATCTAGCACAGGGGTAGGTGAACTTGTTTTACGGAAGAGTCATTTGCAGAAAACCAAAAGCACCAGCTAGCCGCAAAACCAGTTTGTATGTCAATACTAATACGGTAAAGAATGCAAGCTTCACATAAAATGACCTTCAGTAATTGAAACACAATAAACGCAATGTTTATCAATACTACATTTTTTATTTGCTAGACTCCAAAAATTAAGCAATTCGTTCTTAAAGCTGTGCAAATTAATTCTACCAAGTGTTCACACACTTTTAGAGTTGCACGATGTTTTGATTTCATGAACTGTATTCCAGAGAATAAAAACTCACAGCAATATGTCTTGTTAAATACAGACATCAGTGCGCACTGGTCATTACTTTCTGGAACCTGTCGCCAGAACTCGACTGTAGAGTAGCACTGACAAAAATTTCCAAGAGACAGATCTTGCAATTCGATCAGTCTCATTTCTACAGTAGACAATTTTGTGACAAACGGTTGGTGAACTGGACAGCCGTCACCGAACACATTAACACTGAATGGGTTTACAAGGAATAAAAAGCATGTTTTTTACTCCTGCAAATGTTCAAATCTGGCTCGGAACTCCTCCGGTAGTTTTGCAATGTATGTTCCTATTTTCCACTTTGTGGTCTGCAGTTGCCTCTTCGCGAAAAGCATTTGTTCTCATTCTGACATTGGGAAAATTACATAATATTTTCACAATGCTTCTTTGAAAAATTTTGATTTTGTTCTGGAAACTTCAGTAGCCCACCTTGAGCCTTAGGTTCACTCTTTTTGTTATCAAATCGCGTAGACTCCCTGGCAATTAAACTTACGAACTCGTGCAAACACACTGATAAATGAAACAAACATTAACTCAATATTAAATTGAGTTATTGCTATTCAGCTACAAGAGCCACACAAAATATGTCGGCGAGTCGCAGTTTGCCCACCGTTGGTCTAGCATATTTACTTTAGATTTTCATATCAACAAGTATTTTCTTTAGCTCTCACCGAATCCTTAAAATGCAGTGATTGCACGGCAAAGCAGCTGGGCTCAATCCTAGACCCCACCGGGTGTTTCCAGCATTTTAACCCAAACCCTTACCTGTATTTTTCTCGGCTTGCTTGCAAAATTTGTAGCAAGCTTAAATATAGGCATCACAAGCTATGACTATCTTATCAAGTACCGGAAAATGGGAGGCAGTCACTCATGTCAGAGTTATCCAGTGCTAGAAGTGACACATTATTATGGTCTAGCTAATTCTAGGAACAAATATCATTCTGATGCAAGTTAAGAACTTTACGACACAGCTACTATATGCCCTACGCAAAGCTGCTATATATATGCGCTACTAAACATAAGCATGACCACCTTTACATTTTCCAGATGTGTGTGCTCAAGTATTCCAGGTTTCACACCTATGACATAGATCCATTGCACTTAATCTAACCTAACTCGGAGGTTGCACGGGAAACCTACCTTAAGAAAAGTTTCAATTTATTGGCTGCATTTTGTCATTCCGCTTACCATAACATTTAAATCCACTTCAATAACAAAGAACACATCAGACTTCGTTGAGAGAATCCAAAGCAACATACCATACAAGAGACATGTTTAGTGATGATTTATTAGACAAAAAACTGCAATAAAAGACTAACATGGAACGTATGAATCTACAAACTGATTTATTAGCAAACTTCAATGGAAATCACATGGTTGACGGATCTAGGCTCAGAAACGAAAAAAATCAGTCGAGTAATTATTTTTGAGTAAGAAATTTTTTTCATTTTGAAATGATAAGTCCACAGTGAACAACAGCCTACGCTAAAAACGCTTCTATTTAGGCTAGTCACCTAATTATGCAATCCTGAATCCTGAACATGACATTAAACTGCAACCGGCGACGGGGCTACAATTCGGGAATTGAGCTGATTTTATTGACGCAAACTTTACTAGGGGTCTCCAAAGTATGGCTCGCGAAGCTATATCATCCGGCCCGCGAAACCAGCCTCAAACACATTTTGTCAATAATGAAAAACGATATAGTTAGCAAAAATTGTTGATTTGGTAGAATGCAACATATCCCGAAACCATCACATTACGTAATATGTCTGGCCCTTGGACTGCTGTGCAATAGCTTATGTGGTCCTCTGACAAAAAGTTTGAAGACCTTGCTTTAAACAGTTGCATGAAAATTAAGGTTAAAAGAGCTGGGACAACGAAAAAAACTGTATATGTTGCCTGGCCGAGTGGGTTCGCTAGAAAACTATGTTGAAGACCAACTTTGTGTAATATGCACATTATTGTTGTGCATATCACGCAAATATAATATTATTGTTTGCGTTTCGATGACATCACCACGCCGTAGGACGACACGACCTTTTTCTAAAATCGGCAAAATGGGAGAGAAATTATAGAAATGATATATTTTGGGTACTATGGCCCGAGTACCTTCCTGACTACCACCATGGTTATTATTAGTACTTGAAGAGTTCTTTGTCAAAGCAGATAAAACAAACACAACACTTCAATTGTTCTTTAAAAAACTAACAATACATTAAGAGCAGAATTTATGAACATGTATCTCTGAGATTCAAATAATTGCAGTTACATAGTGCAATTCTAATTACTAAACATGTGTTTCTGAGATTCCAGAGGTGGCTGAGCCCTACAATGACCCAAAAATACGCATAAATCGTACTGTTGTTTGTCATGTCATCGAGATAGTATTAAAATTTTGCCAAAGACGCGGCACCTGGCATCACTGGAGCTTACAAATTCCTTGGCAATATTTTGGCAGGATAATTCACTTGATATATTCCGATGTGCATGATAAATAACGACTTCATTTGGGCGTACTTGGGTCATGGTAGAGCAAAGCCATGTTTTCAACCTGCGTAGGGCACTGAGGGATCGTTCTGCTTCACAAGAACTTGCAGGTGGTAGTATACCACGGCTTTATGTTGGCTTTCTGGGGGTTTTCAACAGTAATGTAACCACGAAATTTGTACAACTACATTATTTTTATCACAAAAAAAAATGGGGAACAAAGATACTGTATCCCTTCTTGTCCAAACTTTGGGGAACATGTCCCTCCCGTCCCTCCTGAAAATCGGTCCCTGCACACTCGACACTTTCAAAATTTTTCATCATGGTTTAGAGTGAAAGACCGAATTGTTGGTGAACATATTTTTGAAATAGGTTGAAGTCTGCTGGATGATCAACACATTGCAATGATTGAAAAAGCGGAGTTCAGCAGTTTTGGGAAACTGTTAAGTACGCTTTAGCCATTATTATTATTATCAGGCTCACTGACTCGCGGTGCTGACGCCCTGGGTGTATTTTTTCGGTCACAGACCGAATGTTTTTGAAATGACCGAAAAAAATGAGATCAATTCGGTCATAATATCTGAAAAGGTAGGCTAGTGAATACCGTTACAGTGAGGTTTAATACTATTGCGGTACAAATGACCGAAATGTCTTAGCGAAAAAGAAATCAGCTGACGACTGGCAAGGCTCCAGCTATGGATGAAAGAGTATAAAGCGACCAGATACCAGGAACAAAAAGGCAAGTGGGAAATACGTGGCAAATGTAGAGCTAAACCTGTCTCCAACGCATCGGTTCCATTTTTGGTAGCCTCCATGGAAGGTGCGAAGTGCGACCTACTTACGACTGCGCAACTCAGGTCAAGTTTTTCTTGGAACCAAGTTTTCCGTGTCAACTTTACAGTTGAATACGTGAATAACTGCAATAAAGTTTTTCTCTACGTTTTTAACATTCCATCGGTAAACAGTTGCAGAGCTCATTTGAAAAGGTAGTTAAACACAGGCAGCCCTTCTGAGAGAAATTTTATCAGGGGGTACAAAAGCCGATACCGGCCCTCCTAGCTTCAGGACACATCTCCGAAACTTTTATAGCTTGTTTATATACAGTAGTAATCAGAATAGCGATAGCCATGCTAATAGTTAGAAATATATTAATGTTTATACTGGCAACTGGCTTAATTGTAATTTTGGGCTTGATTACAGAAAAAACGTAGCATACGCACTTTCATTCTTCCGGACCCAGTACCATCCGCGCCCGGGCACGATGTACCTCTTGTGACCACCTCTGGTAAGTCCTGAACACAGGAGTTCAGTATAGGCACAACGCAAGCACGTTGGTGTGGCGACAAAATCTGAGTGGTAAACGAATTATCATGAAAAAGCTTGGGTCGCTGCAGGCAACATGATTGGGAATTTCTGGTGGAGAATTTCACTAAAAACTTGAATTATGTGTAAATACATTACTGGTTCACTAGTAGTTGAATATATCAGGGCTTAAACGGTATTTCCCTACTTTGGTATTTTTACTGAACGATAATTCCCTACCTTGTCCTTGACTACATCGTTGTTCATACGTTCATAAAGGATTGCGCAACAACCATTTCCTTACAGTTTTGTGAAACATTAATATCCTGGAAAAGCTGCACATTGACTTCCTCCACAACAGAACGTAAATCGTACAAACATAATGAGGGTTTGTAGATGTTTGTTAAAACACCAGCGTTTGAGTTTGGGCTGCTACTGCAGTTTTGCTTTTATACGCGCTCATCAGGCAATACTTTTTCAGAAAAGAATAAATAAACTTGGTAACGCGACGGGAAAGGTTGAAATGAACCAGTATGCAGAAAGAAATTGCAATCTTTTAATGATCCTTCAGTTGACTCCATTCTGGTCGGCAACCAGAGAAAGAAACTAGGCAATCCCCCCCCGAAAAAAATAAAAACCCATTTTGAAAGCGCCAACACCTTTTTCAGTTTGTTAGGTACAACAAAAATTACAACGTTTTGAAAATTTTAGCTGGTTGGGGCCTGGTGTGTGTTATAACTTTGCTAATTATATGCAAATCACAATTCGTGGAATGTTTAGTGTGTCACACAGGCATACTCTTTGCACGTTGTACTGCCCGCTGCTTGAGAGGTGCTCTGGACGTGTAGGCATAGTTTCGATCAAGTAGAAAACTCATTCCGTTGACATCTATTACGAAGCATCACTACATCAGCAAACAAAGCCATCGTGCCCATGGTATCTGTACGGGTGGAGAGATTAGGTTGAAGATTTGTTTTGGCCTGAATTCAATTTCTGGTCATCTGTCCATCAAAGATAACTGATGTACTAAAAATGTTACATGTCAGTCTTATACATCGTCTAAAATATTGCGTTGCTCCATGGAGCACTGTTTTGCAACATACTGTTTTGCAACAGTATGTAATAATAGTAATACTGTTATACTGTTTTGCAACAGCCAGTAATACTGTTTTGCAACAGCTAGAAGAAATGCGCAACAACATACTACGAACTACGACATATAACAATTTTAGATGTCACATTACACTTCTATAAAGATATCTCAATATTCTGAAACGTCACTATACTTATAGATTTGAATTAGTGAAATTGATGCATAAATTTGACAATGAACATAACAGCCAAAGTAATCGCTGTGAACGACATTGTAAACGTTTCGGTAACTGCTGCTGCCATCATCAGTACATTTGCAAGTGGATGTATTTCACCATAAAATGTTGCCAACATCATGTAAGGACTTGTTTCAAAAACTGCTGATGTTCATTATGATAATACAAGATATGCAACCAACCAAGTATATTTTATACAGCGCGTTTCAACAAATGCTAATTAAAAAAATTTCTCATTGAGGAGTTGCCCTTTGGGCAAATGCAGAATAACATTCTAAAAATAAATCCCATAATACCCTCAATAAAAATGCCAATCATTTTTGTTGTTACAATATGAATGAATGGCCGAAAAATGTACTACCGGATGCTTTCTGTTTAATTTTAAATAACAATATATTCACTTCATCTGTCTTACCGTTTAATACGATTATGCATACATTTGGCATGGACGTCTGATTGCTTGCGTGGTTTGTTGAGTGTCACTTGGCATTGCTATAAAATATCAACCACAGGTGTAGAAGGCGGGGGTGCAGGGGTGAAAGCGCACCCCAAAAAGTTTTGATTTGGTGAAAATCCCGGCAAAATTCCTTAAATCCGGGCAAAATCTCTGCAAGCTTCACGAACTCTCTAAAAATATAAGCAAACTCCCTGAAAATTTGAGCAAAAATGGTGCTCAACATGCTTTGATTTGAAAAAAATGGCGCCCAAAATGACATGAAGAGCTTTTTCTCACTTTTATTTTGGAGATCATTTTTTTTGGAGTTTTATTTGGGCAAGTTTGGGAGAATTCGGGCAAAAATCTTTCGCACTCCCAAAATTTTACCTGTTCCTACACTCATGATAGCAACTGAACGATTCATACGATCCTTATCTCAGGTCTGGTTCACTGTTATATATGTCTTTGTTTTCACTTTCATATTACTTGTATATAACTATTACCCAGATGTTTCATTGTGCTTGGGTACTTCGACTCGATAACCGCAAGGTATTCCGGTGCCCTGGCTGCAAGATTTCACTTTCTAGTTTGTCTTACCGAAACAAATAATGATGACTTTATAGTTCTTAACCTGAGGGCACGTCTCCCCAGGGTGTCCTCAATAAATTTCCAGGGGGGAGCCCATATGCGCTCTACAACATGGAAAGTTTTTGAACGGGAACGTGTTCCGCACAATTTGCTTATTTAAATTCAGGGGGCTTGAAACACAGGACAATTACTTATGGGAGACGTGGTAGAGAAAAGGTTAAGAACCACTGGTCTAATTAATTAAATCGCTTATTGGAAAGTTGCTACCATGTACGCAGTGGCAATTCTAGAATTTAAAAAGTGGGGGACCGCTGCGGGGCCAAGGAAAAAGTGGGGNGGGAACATAAATGTCTAATTTGCATGGTAGTTTTTCATTGTTTTGAAGATTATGTTGCTATGATTTAGCCTGTCAAACACAACACAGGCTTGTGAATATCGCAAAATATGAACTATCGTTATCATTCACTAGAGACACCTAAGCGCCACTGTAGATGCAATCAAACACGTGTAGGCTTACTACTATGTCGAATATTCTGTGCTGACCATGCAACTTCCACAGCACTGCACGTGCAAAATGAAATACTATTTCTCGTGCAGAATTGCGCCGGCCTCACACGAACGAAAACATCTGCACGAAAGTGAATAGAATTCACATGGAAGCGAAATGGTTCCAACCACGAATTCCATCTTGACACAAAGACAAGCAGGGGCTGTTGATAGCCAACCAGTTTCGTCAAAATATTCACACTAAAAAGCACATAAAAATCAGCCATCTGCCAACGGATGGGTGACTACTGACTAATCCGTTTTAGTGGTAGCTTATGGACATCTTGTGGTTATGGTGTAACCATAACAATTTTATGCAACTACCATTACGAGTGCAATGCCCATCTGCAGCGTGGATACGGTTAGGTCTATTCAATGCAATATGCAGTTAACAGCAGCGAGGTTTCGGCACTAGTTGCATCTAAAGTACCAAAGCACCGCCGCAGACAGGTGTGCATCGGCGTATAGCGCGTGTACGTGATAGCAAGATGTAACAGCAGGCGTAAGACGTACGTTGCAGAATATTCCCAACGAAATTGTTCATTTTAATATCCACACTGAATTTTACTGTGACTGATCCTCAAAAGCTGATTTTTCAACCCTGCGCTGACAGTCAACGTTAGGATTTTACATCATCATCACCTGAATGTAACCTAATGCTTCGATTGCCTATCATGCCGAATGTCAAATTCATCAACGAAATCCTCTAAATTTATTTTTCAGCTCGTACCTGTCAACTGATAGTTGATCAAATGTTACTCAATCTTTCACTGGTCGTGGAATTTCTGGAAAATGTTTTCGCTAATTTCATTTTTGAAAAACTTTTCTCGCATAAAGCGCTGGTGACGGCAAGAGTGACAGCTGTTCTAGTAACAATCAAACGCAGCTTTTAAGCAGCTATAAAAGAAAAAAATGTTCAAGCGATATAAACAGCTTCGACTCCTTCCGAAGCAATTGTTTGCCAAAGTTATTTAATGTTTTAAATCATTTTCACTGAATGAATATGATTTGCAAATTCTTTCAAGTGTTTTTCTGGTGGAAATGTTTGACCTCCGGGACAAAGAGCTGAAATCCGCAAAAGAATGGCTTCTGATCCATTACAGAAAATCCGTACAAAATTCTGTTAGGTTCCAGGACATGTGTGGGTAGACTTAAAACTGTAGTCACGAACCACTTACGTAAGATGGTTCGAAGTCATATACACAAGGCAGCAGAACGCAGTACTGCAACGAGGATAAATTAACCAATTCTTAATGCTTTCACAAACCTTTTGCTACTGGGACAAGGAACAATCTGGTGACAGTAATGTAATCCAGTTCCATCTCACATTGAAACGCACGAAAGATCAATCTTCCCATTTCTGCCACTGTTTCTTAGTTTCGAAATGAATTTTTCAATATCACGTCCGCTGTCTGACAATTTCACGCAGGTTCCGAGCAACAACTGGTGTAGTGTGTGTCGTCATGTACAACTCTAGTTACCCGACCGCCAAAAACAACAACACAGCTTATCATGTATTTGGGAAATATTGAATGCAGGTTAGAGGTTTCTAAATTATCGTTTAAAATACTACTGGCCGAAAGTTATCTAATGTATATGTCAACCAAACAAACTTGAACGGGAAATTAAGAAAAAGCGAGGGGGACCAACAGGGTGGCAAGCAAAAATCTGGGGGGGTATGGCCCACCCAGGCCTCCCGTTAGAATCGCCACTGCATGTACGTCGCCGGTAGTATCGTCTCGTGTGTGTTGGGGCGTGTGTGCTTGCCTCGAGTGTGCTCAAGTTTCATATGTGGTTCTATTTTGTTTTCTTTGCGTTCTAGTCCATGGCTTGTGGACCTTGTGGCTGAAATAAATACACTACAACAAACACAATACATTGTTCTAATGTTGCCCTACATATGATAATGATTTAGGTATTACAGCACTGTTTGCAGATCATTTGAAATATCACACCGTCACCCTCGTCAGTAGGGACGAAAATAGATAGTTCCTGCTTAAATTGTCCAATTTTGGGGTTTTGTACTTTAACTAGCGTGTGCAAGGCAGATGCCTCCTAATACGTACTGTAACAGCAAGTGCTTGCTGACACAACTGATTTGTTTCATTGGTTTTGTCAAAACTCTCTGACGATAATTTTGACAATGGTGCCGCACACACAAATGGGGTTGACTTATTTTTGAATGCCAAAACTCTTTGTTCAAAAATAAAAACTAGCTTCTGCTTCTCATCAGTACGTCTCAGTGTGGACTGATGCAGGCGTTAAGATACTTGAACTTAGTTGTTCATCGCTTTGTAACTCTGGATTCGCTTCGAGGCCTCGCTGTTCTACGACATATAGATCTTAATCCAAAGCCGCAACCAACTGAAATATCCCGGGGGGTCAAAACGATTTTAACTTGTTGCACCTAACACCTAAAGAAGTTATTGGCGCTCTGAACATGTTTTTGAAAATTTCGGGGGGGATTGCCCGGTTTGTCACTCCCTGGTTGCGTGCCTGGCACACACAGTGTTCAAAAGTTACACATGTTGGTAAACATTGCTATTCTGTGCAGCTGCTTTCAAATACCTTGCATGTGAACATTTTGGTTGCGAACAAGACGGTCTGCCGGCGTGTATGGTGACAGAAATTTCGCAGAATGGATACAAGCATTTAGGAATCAAATACTGTGGAATTGTGTAACCAAAAAAGAACGAGTGGTTTGTTTTATGCCTGTATAGAATGTACAACTACTTCGAAAATATAAAACACATTTTTTCGCCGAATTTTTTTGGTGATTGGTAATGTAGCGCTACATGCTATACATTTTGGTTAATTGGTGACCTAGCAAATAAGATGTCAATTGCTTCAGCAAACCCATATCGTCACTGCTTTAAGGATGGGATTAAAATAGGGTCTTGGACAAGGGGTTAATTTTGTGCAAAACTGAAAAAGATATTTGGCGGTCCACTGGGTTCTTCTAGGGAGAGGGTGAAAAGTGCTCTAAATATTAGATTTCAATAAACTTTTTGTGGAACTACACAAACGTGAAAAACGTGTCCTGCGTGATCCATGTCGTCGTGATTCTGTTTTTCATTGCAAAATTTCTGAATCGCGAGAAACTGGCAAACATCACTCACTGTGAAGGAAACGTCGACTGAGCGGAATGACGTAGTGGCAGGAACTGTCACGATACCAACATGGTCGTGGTGCAGCTTGCACTGCAGGCAACATGGTTAGTTATATACCTTAACGTAACCAGTGAACGTGGAGGAAAATAATGGACAGGAATCCAAGAGGTTGTCGGTAGGCTTTCACTCCTTTAACTGTAGATATATTTGAGTGAAGCTCAGGTTTTACTAAGATTTGGACAGGAATACTCATACTGCTTTAAAGCAACTTATGTTAAAAATTGGTGTTCGGTAGCCATTTGTCGGATGCGGTAGCTACATCATGGAGTTAAGCATGATATGAACCAAGCGATTTGCAGACGGTATGTCTGGTGCGTACTTACATGGTCATCGAGCCAGCGGCATACAGTGCTACAAGTGCAACCCCGAAACTGACAGTGTTAAAAAACTGTACAAGTTTTGAACTGCCAAGAGTGATTTGCCTACAAGCACTTGCAAGAATTAGTCGTAGGTATGGTGCTTGGTCTCTGAGTAGAAAATAAAAGTTAGGCTGTAGGCTGATTGATTAATAATTATCGCAAGGCTTATTCGGTTTAAGGGATATGATCACTGATTGAAATAGAAATGTAGCCGTACAACGATTGGGCACAATGCACTTATGAAACTGGCCTACATTATTCATTCGACTTTAAATTAAAGCTGAACTTGTGCTTGGTTTGTCTTCTCGTACATTCCTATCAGCAAGATGTAGAATGTTTATCGAAAATCTTCTATTTTCAGGAGAAAAACGGAATTTGAACTTCAGTTAAGCAGAAAACTTTGGCTTACATTTAGGAATCTTGGCAGGATGTATCTTTAAAAATAAGATCACCATGAAGCTCGAAAAGGATAAAAGCAACAACGCTGACAGCATCCGGAAAACCTTAAGGGTAAGTTTTCAGGACTTGCTTCCTACTATTACTGGGTTTGGCTGGCAACCTCCTAACACGGGCAAGACGTTCCGGTTATTCCGTTTTAGTGTATATTGTGCAGGGTTGCCATTGCCCAGCCAGTGCTTACTTGACCTCCCAGCCATTGCATTGTTTCTTTGTCTTCTGTGAAACAACTTCAGTTCTCTTATCTAAACAATTCCGTCATCAGTCCGGCTGCATGTCTTATCAAAGCAAAATTCATTACGCACAGGATACACGCGGCTGGTGGGAAATTTCTGAAAACGTTGCTGCCTTTAAACTGTTTAAACGTGTGACATGGGCGGATTTATCACGTTATTTGAAAACGATAGCCTCTTTCAAACAAAAACTGTTTTTCAAACTTTGGTCTTGGAACCTCAATTTCTCGCAAAAGCTACACTTTGTAAATTTTGTTTCACTTGGCAAAGCGTTTTTTAAGTTTTATGGTCATTTGCTTGGCTCAATCTTTGCATTTGTAGAAGCAACCAGAGCTCTATTTTTGCACATCGTTTTCGAAAAATTTCATGCATGAAGAAAACTGAAGCGTGTTGAAATTTTGGTGTTTCCTGCAGGAATCCCTCGGAAAATTCGTCAGAGCAACAACGGGTTTTAACAAAAAGTCTTATGGAGAAATTCAATTTCAAGGTTTCGGTTCTCGATCCACTTACTCTGCGGTAAGTTCCTTCCAAGGAAAGCCAGACGTCATTGCATTTTTGTGAGTTTTAACTTGGAGAGAATTACGTGAGAGAATACATTTAGCTTCGGCAGTTTGTCATTCGTGTTTCTAGCCTAATGCTCGTAGCCACGGTGAGGCATTCGTCATTTTTTCTTCCTTCCCAAATTTTGTTGCGTACAGAACATTTTTTAGTATATTTGTTTGTATTTTGTTATATTTATTTTAAACATATAATGAAAACAAAAGCCTTCGTTCCCTAAAAACGTATTTTGTCCCCATACCTTAAAACCTGGCTACGGGCCAGGTTGCTATACACAGTTGGCATATACTCGGTGATTTCATCGTCAACTAATTGTTGAAGACTTTAACGTCTTTGCTTCTTTGGGGTGCAAATTGATCTGGTTCACGAAATTAAAAATGTTCGAGATAGGCCATTCCAGCGTTGCTCAATGCGCAATGGAAATGTCCGTCTCGGCGCACTTTCGGACGTTTTCGCTACATTTGGCATTTATGAATTCGAGTTTTCTCAGATCTGATCCATTGCCGGGAACGTCGGTGCGCAGTGAACAGTGTGCCACAGTCTGGTTGAAACATTATAAAAACCCTTGCTTTGTATTATTTCTGGTTTTGTGTAAATATCTTGTATGATATGTTTTGAATTTTTGTTTGTGAAATGTTTCCTTTACTAAGTAAATAAGTAAAATGGATCTAAGCGCTGTTAAATTACTACGACATCGTGTGCCTAATATTAATCTGAAGTGGTAAAATTTGTATTGGACAAGTTTCAACATACGGCAAATTTGCTATAGAGCGCGTACATGCAAAACGTTTCTGTGGAATATTTTAAGCGCGATAGTGTTATCTGCCATAGATTGAAAACAAACACTCCATTTCAACTTTGAGGCGACGGCGAATTGAAGTAATAACTAAGAAACTGCAGTGCAGACGGAAGATAGTGGAAACACATTCGGATGTTGTTTACCGTACATATTCACGGCCCAATTTCAGTTCTAAAAAGGCTTTCAATAATGTAATTCTCAAACATATTTTCCAAGTGTATCATTAAACAAAATATGCGAACTACCAAACATTGCCTGGCAGAAAGTTGAAGATAGCGCCAGTGGTTGACTTGTACATCGTTGTGCAGTATGTCACCGTGAACCCTTCGGCAAATGTTGAAAACATATGGAGACTCATGCTGGAGTTCTGGAATCTCAGCCCTCCGAACGTCATTGTCTCTATTGCGGGGAAGTTCCAAAAGTACGATAGCCACTGGAAGAAGGTTATGCCGGACACGTGGCTTATCACAAGCGGATCCGCTCCCGCCCCAGCGACAGCAGACGCGGCGTCAATTGCAGTAACTGACATGAACTCTATCGCCATGAACGGAGTGCTTTATAGCACTAACAACTCTGTAAGTTCGAGGAATTTTCCTTTTTCTACGTTCACAGAGGACAGTGTGTGTAGAGGCAATTCTTGTCCCTCTCTAATTTCATATATCAGTCTTGTTTGTTTTGAAAAACCGCAATCACTACGTTTGGTTTTAATGGCCATTTTGTTTATCTTTCCTACCCTCGGACAATTTCGCCATCGAAGCTGACTTGACGCAGCAGGTTAAGTCTCAAAAGTTCGCTTTTGACGAGCGGAAAAGGAAGGCAACCTGTCAAGTCACGGATGTTTTGCTCGCAGACGTTGCATGGCATGCAGGGTCATCCCTGTGTCATGCGCAAGTTAACGAAAAAGGATCGGAGGAAACGTCATTCCGTCAGATCCGCTGCTAAACACAAAACGTGACGTTTTCGTGACTTCTCTGTATTTCCAGGGTGTTTTCCCAGCTCATTACAACGCGAAGGAGATTACCGGTGAGGGCAAACGTCTGGACGCTGCGCACACACATTTCATCTTCGTGCAAGGAGACGCTTGGGAAGCGCTGCAATTTCGTGAGAGGCTGCTTGCTTACATAT
>JGI24158J21664_10007233_pt1 | contig 14736 bp, 8 predicted proteins | sample Ectturendosymbi3_FD_21664 | JGI IMG/M metagenome (IMG submission 21664) | reverse complement strand
TTTTTTGAAAAAATGCGACAGATCGGGGAAGAAAGGATTTTACAGTTTCGCCGGGCTAAGAACACAACTCTCGCTTTTTGTTTACCTTGCAGCATGCACTTTTTCAAACATTTTCGAATGCAATGCCCAGCTGCATAGCTTCTACCACTATACCAGGGGTACGTAAAGTTTGCGTCAAGACCCCAAAGGGTATGGAGATTAGGTGTTGAGGGTATTCAACAGTGTTGGGAAGTAAAGCCCAAATGCGGACCCAAGTCCTCACTCTAAGAACTTGGACTTGCTTCCACCCAGATTGACTTTGACTTGATACCCGTTGAATTTGTAGCGGCCCCTCTATTTGAACCCGAGTTTGACATTTTAACCCAAGTTTCACGTTCTAGCAATCCAGCAACATTGTACCCAAATGAAGAAGGTTGGTGCTAAAGAATGTGATGCAACCTTTGCATTGACCTTTATCCTCACTGCTCCAGTGACTATTTCTTTACCACTTCTATTTTATTTCTTACAAATTTTTTTTATTAAACTTTGTTGAAAAATGGTATCCAGATTGATGAAAATTCCCTTAGGGGTAATGAGGCTTTAACATTTTAAGGACCTAAACTTTAGACATTAGAGCTCGACCGATGGAGCGGCACGGCGATATATATCAACAATATTTGTTCATTAAAGCCGCTAGGCTATTGTTTTGCACGGAGTGTGTGGAAACCCAAGTTGCCACCTCGTCTCTGATTGATTAATGCAAATTATATTTCTTGTTCCAAGGGTTGAGAAAAACCCGGGTTCTATTGTTTTTTTAAAAAGAAACAAGATTTTGTTCTTTTTTTAAAGAAAACAAAAAAAACATTCTGAATTGTTTTTATTCCATCATGCAATATCACTATTTTCAGAATTACACAATAATAACTTGTTATAATTGTGGTATTCAAAATTGAGGGTAAAGAAATGTACCACTTCTTCGATTTCGCAATGCGTTATTGGTCAGTCCACTCCTAAGTGGTCAGGCTTGGCAAGCATGCGCACAGCAAACAGAAAAACCACCCCCAAACAAACTCTGCAGTTTCACATCAAGTTTATGTGCATGCCCTGCCAGTTCAGCATCTATAGAGTGTATTTTTTCAATATATGATTTGGTATGGTCCAAATTCAGAAAAAGTTCAGATGTAGAAAGGGCAGAAAAATTGGTTAAAATAAACCGATTGTGCAGAGCTGAAGGAGATAACCATTAGAATTTACTCAAACTGTTTGGTTTATTATTCTTTTTTTCACAAGTCCTTTAAATTTAGTTGCTGTTCGTTTTGTTTCATTGAAAAAAAAATATAGAGATAACTGTACAAGTGACCTACTTATTTTATTTATTACTTCTTAGTAGATTTTTCAAAGGAAAAACAAAGAGTGGGTTTTTTGGTGGGTTTATTGGTTTTTTTAAGTGGGCTTTAAAAAAAAAAACAGGTGGTTTTTTTGGGTCGGGTTTTTTTACAACAACCCTGTGTTCCATACGGCGCGCAGCATTCTGACTACATCAAGTAGTGCGTAATATACCGACCGCTGCCCAATTGTTCCAATAAACCGCTCTATGCCGTAACATTGACTCGCAGGTATTCGCGCGGCAATAAATCTGCCCTTTCATTTGTATCTTGTGTAATTACTCCATTTGTTTAAATGGCCTACATACTCAAGAAAAAAATGCACTGTGATGTCTTTCAACTGTGGTTTGAGTAATACAAAAATGTCGGCATCAGATATCGGCAATGGAAAATGAAAAACATCGGCCCTAAAAAAACTTTTTGTTCGAACTCTTTAGACATGTATTCATAAGACGCCAGCAAGGGATATCGCAAAATCGTAACGCCTTTTTGCACAATTTTTTGCGTATCCGTTCCAGTCCTGGTTGTCTTTAACAAAAACGACTTTTGATGCGCATATCATTACCCGAGTTTACCATACGAAGAAAACGTGTTTTGCGTTTTCAGAATAACATCCGAATTATGTTGGTTGGAAGGCTGCTTTGTCGTTGAAACAGCCGTTTGAATCGGGTACAGTAATTTTTTATGCACGAGAGAGATTTCCCCAAGCTGAAAGCTTAGATCTGTATCTAATCGGTCTGTATCCAAACCTATGAAGAGTTATGCTGACAACACTGCACGAGCGCTACAGCAGGAGCTTCAGGCGTAATTCATTCTAGGGCTTTAACAGTACAATACTGTGTAAGCTAGCACTAAAAATATATATAGTCAGCAAATGCACTTAAAATGTACTTTATGAAAAAAATGTAAACTGTCACTTGCAAGAAGCGCACATCAATTCTGATTTCAGTTCTATAATGTTTCAACAACTTTGAAATTGTACGTATAGTAATTACTTGCCTTACTCTAATAAATTGGACTCTTTAAATAACATTAAAATTTCTTTTCGAAAAACAGGCATTTGGATCTCGGTTCTTGATGAAACTTTGCAAAAATTTAGCTGAAACTCAGGCAACACCAGTGTCAAAAGAAAAAATCTTCTTGTTAAGATTTCAGCTTTTTGTTAAGACGGTAGCGGCCCGGTTTCCGGCGCAATAGAAATCGCATGTTAACTTCACTAATCAGCATGGCAGCCGCGCTAGAACAGATAAGAACGGTCTTATGTCGTGATACCAATCTCAAACGCGAACTTCGACTATCGGTATTCTGCTGAATTTCTTCCAAATACGACTAACATCGAAAAGCTAGTCTGAGTAGAAATACGCATTAAACTAACGTCACAGTGCACCTGCAGTCGTTTGAAGATAACCTTTCACGAAACAAAATCCTCTAATCGCCAAAGACCTTCAAATATTTCCTTGGGCGCAACCGGCGACGTCATTTGTTAGGATTTCGCCAACGACGTCTTCTCAAAATCGCAATGCGTGAATCAAAACAGATCTTGTCGCCGGCACCAGGGCAAATGCGATCACGCCGACAAAGGCGATAATGATGTTTCACTTTGTTTCAACCCAAAACGAAGACACAATTTATCGAAAACTTGCTCCTCCAGTAAGCAAAGTTACCCGCAGAAAAATGCGCTTGTAAAGTATGCTGAACTTCATGGGGAAGTAACGTGAAAAGATTCCGAAAACAAATTTTATTTATACCTTCAAAGGTTAAACTGTCAGTTCTAAAACAAAAACTAAACATCTGTAAAATCAGCTCACTCTCGTTCAAGATGTACACATGGCCTTATTACTTGAAACGAAACTCAACAAATTGGATCATCACATGAAATATTTGATGCAGCCACAATTTTAAAATATTATAATTGCAATAGGCAACTGTGTTTAATTCTTGCATTGATTTTGTTAAAAACTTTTACAGTGGGTGTGAAATTATTTTTCCAACTTCTAAGTCTTAATTTTTTTCATTTCTTAAAGTAAATTTGCAATAAAAACTTGCCCTAAAAATGAATATATGAAATAAGATCGTTCACCTGAAGATGCGGGGAAAAAGTTAAAAATGAGCCAGAGCATGTCAATTTTTAAGCTATCGATTTGCGAAAGGAAATTTTTCATATTGCAAGGTTTTGACCATGCCAGGTACAATACAACGAAGCCAAGCGTTAGCAGAACAGTCTACACACGTGCGTAATGGTTTTGATAGTGGGAGCATAAACGACAGCCATTCCTCCACTCCTGAACCATGCATCGCACGTCATAAATAACAACGAGCTAATCCCATGCTTACTCAATTTAAGATCTTTTTACCTTGTGAAATTCGTTGTAATCTTTGACTGAAGGTTTGTGCGGAAGACGGTAAGCGGTGTGTGGCTTATCACCGTATTGCAGGATCAACATTCTACGACGAGCTAAAGCACTGGCATCAGTGCGACACTGCCAATTCCCTCTCATCACTTTATCGTCGTCATGTTGCCCTCCTTCATCCTTAATTTTATCCGTGTCGGGCTTCTCCGCCTGGCAGTCATCGTTTGGTGGCAACGAACCAAGAGCGTTGCTATCCGATGTCTCACCTAAGCGCGTATTGCCAGCTCCCAATATATCAAAGGTGTTTCTGGAACTGGGGCGATCAGTTTCGCCAGCTGTCATGGATGTTTCATGTGAAGATACTTTGTTTTCGTCACGTGCGACCGAACAATTTTCCCAAGCAGAACCGTTAAAGCGAGAACTTACTTCTCCCTGACGTAACTTCGACTGGGCTTCCTCAACCAACGAAGATTGTTCAATGGAAGGCTGAGTTGTATTCAGTCTATTACCGCTGCCGCACAAGAAGCAATCACCGCGGTCTTTTCTGGTCAACTCTCTCGTCACCTGACAGCCAGGTCCTATTTTCTCAACTGGTGAAAAAGACGACGCAGTTGCAGATCGATTAAAAACTCCGTCCGAAGTGTAAGAGTACTGAAAGTTCGCATTGCTGTCCAATTGCTGTTCGCTGTACGAATAAATTGTGGTTGGAGATTCATGGCCGTCGCTGCTGTATTGGTCAACAGCACACGAGAATACGAGATGGTAGCTAGAAAATCTGTTTAAAGCTTGAGCAGCCGCCGGAGAGTAATCGAAAGAATCGGTTTCACTTTCGCTGGAGCTATTAGACTCGTCATATTTTCCTGAACAACACTCCATTCGTTGTTTCAGCAACGTCCAGACAGATGTGACAACGACGTTTCCTTGTTGCAAAGCGCGTTAAGCGCGGAAGAAAAGGCCAACTTGAAATAAGTTACTCCGAACAATCTTTCTTTGCTTTCAGTAAAGCTTGCACAAACTTCTCTGACGGCGGAAGCAGATTTTCCTCAGGTTGAACCGGTAGAAGGCCACACTTGCTGACTTCTCAACTCTAACAACACGCCACCAGGCTCGTTCTGCTCTGACCTAAACATACAGCTAAGGAACCCCGACCGACAAAGCCTGCTTGCAAAAGCTTGAGCCTGCTTGCATCTACCTGCGCATGGCTAGACAGCTCATGGCCCTAAATAATTAATGGCCGTCGTGAGACATAGGATGGGGACATTCGCAGCCATGGCACCGCACTGCAGTGCCGTCCGTTCGCTCCGTAGTAACGCCGGCAGATGGATGAAAACGCAGAACAAAACTAAAAAACGTATGCTGTGACTTAGGTCAGGCAAGTGTTGAGCATAGTTATGCAAAATCGCAACAGTAAACTTCACAGCCTTACGTTTGCAACACGGAACCAGGCCACACTTAACAACCGCAACGGTGCCGTAAAGAGGTTTCCATTCAGTTTTAGGCCTATATTGCATATTTGCATGAACACAAGTGTAGTTTGAGCGCAGGGCGCAGCATTAAACCTATGCAATGTTTTAGGTAAGCAGATGCTTCAGATGCAAAACCAGGGTTGGATATCAAAGCTGACTTCCTTCTACAACACTCAGACTGCGCCCAAACGAAAATGCAGAAAATGCACCGTTTTTCTGATCGCATCACGTCACGTTAATGATACCACAAAGTACATATTCAAGCAACTTCTCCTTTCAATGCCAGATTTGAAAAGATCGGTCGCATCTTTCATTTTCTCAATACGTTGAAAATTAAATCCTGTTCACTCAATCGACCCAACATGAAGCATTCGGTTTAAATTAATCCGCGTCAAGAAGCATGACAACTACAAAATAGGTATCGGGGCGCCGATTGCATTATCATACAGTTGAACTAAACCAAGCATTTTAAATGTTAAAAAACGGGTTATTTATGACGTAATTCACCTTACGCAAACCGGGTATTGATAAGCAACTTGTTTCTGAGAAAGAGCAAAAAGAAAGAAGAATATTTCGCGCTAGGTCGCTTAGGAATACTATATTTTGCCAAAAAACGTAAGGCCGATTGTTGGCACGAGTTATTATGTCATGAATATTTGTATACTATTTAGAGTTTAGATAGAAAATTGCAATCTGAAAGCCAGATAGCAACGAAACGTAGTAACAAAGTAACTTAATACCAAACAATTATTGGCACACAGATCCCATCGAAGTGCGGTCAACTGTTTGGGTTTAGACGGGTATAAGGTTTTCTAATTCACGTATTTGTTGTTGTCCGATAGAGTACTTTCACAACCCTTGCCGTGTTATCGATCTGTTAGCTCAACTTGAGCAAACTCCACCTACAGAGACGACTGGTTTCATAAACAACATGTTTGATCACTTACGCGCTATTTCCGAAACACGTTGTTACGGTTTTATGAACGTTTGAAATACCATAAAAACGTGGAGAGAGTTTTATTGAGGCGAGGAGCAAAACAAAACAAAAATGCGGTATAAGCAAATCTGCGGTTTAAATCTAAACTACTGGGTTGTACCAACGTACCAGCGATATAAGTAACGGGCGTATCCAGACTTGGTGGTTAGATAAGTTAGAAAAAGGGGCCGGATAAACTAGCCAAGTATGCCGCTTGGTAGAGAATGAGAAACCAAGGGGTTCATTTTGCTGAAAGGTGACGTTATTTCAAGGAGCCCAATAATAGCTTTTGGGTAGGGTAGCTGTCTTAAAGTGCACCTGTACACGCCATTGACGGTGGTGCTTAACAACTACAAAATTTTAAGTTTTTCTTCTTTTTTGCAAAAACAGCAATTGTGGTATACGACCTTGATACGACCACTGTATCAAACAACTTACTTTACGTAGTGTTGAAAGATAAAAAGCACTTATTCTTCCACTTGAGGCATCTTCGGTTGAAACAATTTGCTGCAAAATTTCATATATCTTTGTTCAAAAACAGGTTTTATAAGAACGTCAAGAGTTTACACAGAAGTCAGCAGCACATCAACATCGATGCACTGGGCTAGCAAGCAAAGTCGCTGTCGACACCGTGCATGAGCGGATACAAACAAAACGCTTTGGTTCAAGTTTCAAAACTGTTTGTTTGCTACTTAGCCGTTTCCACCGATTCTACACTCACCACTTTAAAATGTAGAGCCATGACAACTTCTGGAGATATGCGTTCGTCAACATTTTCACAATTAGTTAGCATTTAGCACTGCCACAAGAATTTGTTCCACGGCCTAAAGTGCCAAATCTTAACTAGCAGTAATTTCGAAAAATTGCCAAATTTCATCTTCCTCCCCGGCGGGGCGGTGGTAAACCGTTTTTCATGAAGCATGCAAAATGTACCCATCATAAATCGAAATTGTACCATCGACAGAGTGACACTAGAACAGTAAACTGAGCGTAGCATTCCAATGTAAGCTTTTACAGCTGTATAACAAAGACGATACAACATGTTAAAAGTGTTTGAAAAAGTATACTCGCTTTACAAGAGTTGTGTACAAAGCAGTGCGAGAAAGTCGAACTGCCATCAAAAACACTGTTGCAAGGCAAGCCGATGGCTGAGGTATTGGTACACTTTACAACGCATTCAAGCTAAACGTACGTACAATTGAAGGTTTGCGTATAAACTCATATATACTTATACTTACCTCGTATTTCGGATCAAGCTCCCATGGCAGCTCACTTTGGGAAGACCGATTTAGCTGCTGACTGCTTATCACTGATTCGCTCCCAGGACTTCTAACAGGTTCCATTTACACACGATTACGCCTGAGCGCCAGAGCACACATGAACAAAGATCGAAAGTCTTAGCTGCTATGCTTTGCTTGTTTATATTGTTATTATACTACTCAAAGTATTATCTACAGGCAATCAAACTCGTTGTCTCGCGCTAATGTGAAGGTGGCCCAACCTCTATTCCAGTAACTGTTCACTGGGTTGACCTGTGTTGACAGCACGCCACAATGAACCTCAACGAAAAGCAAGCTCTAGAGACGTGTTTTGTTTGAAACGATCCTTAGCGGCAAACCTTGCACTGGCTATCGGTGGTTGGCGCTCCTTTAACGACTCAGACTTTTCTTCAAACTTCGCAGAACTTGGAAATTTGCAAAAAAACATAGAAAAGAATATTCTTGTTGAAGACTGTCGATTTCAGATCTGAATATTGCTGATATACTTACCTAACATACTGATTTCGCTTCAGTCCGAACCCAAAGAAAGTTGATTACACGTTTCTGAATAAATACAACACTTGCTATGCAAACAACTTTTCTTACCATTAGCCCACTTGACCAACTTAAACTGTCGTACACTGGTTCACAAGAAGTACACATAGCTATCTTGCACTGTCCACTTACGAATACGCTTATTCAATGTGTGCAGGGAATCTCGTCTGCGTACTGCGCAGCAAAACATCTTCCCCGCGCCGGTGTGGGTTAATGTTTAATATGCGCCATCGTGGTGATTATCAAACAAAGTGCGGGCTCAGTAGGCGCTGAGGTGGTTGCCAAACACAAAGAACGTGAAAGCTTACTGTTGTAACGCAACAAAAACATTGCATTTGGTTGTTCAAGATAAGGCGGCATTACCTTTGATTTCTTTCCCTTTCGCTTTCGTGCACCTGAAGGTTTGATGCTGGGAGCGGGTAACCGTGAAGATTTATTCAATTCTTCATAGAAATATTTCTGCGACACAAAGCAAAAATTATATGTGACGTGACGCAGTGCCAAGCACTGAGGAAAGCAAGGACTGGCAAATTATTCACATTAGTGTCACTTTTATACTCAGTAAACTGCTTGAGATGCTTGATATGATTTTTAGCGATATATCCATACTATAGCCGTCTGTGCTTAAGCTACTTCGAAAAATGAGTAAATTTAAAAAATAGGAATGCAAAACATGTTTTGTTCAGCAAAGTTTAATCTGCAATGCAAGCGTTCTTTATCAAGAGGCTTTCTCTAACCACAAAAGGGCACAAATCACGAAAACAACCATTAACTGAGCAGGAAATAAAACGAGCGGGTGACAGATATTTAACTGAAGAGAATCACAAAACAGAACAGCAAAAGTTTAAAATAAAAAAATGCAAAGTCACAATAAAAATAAACGTGCAAAAACCTAAAACGACGTTGAACAATTCGCCCACTGGGGCAAAGCGTTTGTCATTTTTCAAGGTGCTTATTTAAGACCCACCCTCTTGCAGAAGGTGAAATAGAAATACGAAAGCAAATGGGCGAGTAATGCACTTGCACGGTACAAACTTGATTAAATACTGAACCGTAAAATCGCTTTGGTTTGGCGAAGCTTTTATCAAATAACAATATTAAAAACACCCTTTTCCCATGCTCCCAACAGGCAAGGCGTGATAGTTCTTTTTTTCAACAATATGATCTATGTGAGTATTTCATGGGTGGTCTAAATCTTGTCACACATTTTTGCACAACGTTCTGCAACAACAACCCAGTGGTTCCCAAACGTGGTGCCGCGGCACCCTAGGGTGCCATTTACAATACTAAGGGGTGCCGCGAGAAAACACATTTTTCAATATATCATTAAAAATACATTTTGAAAATGTCATTAAATCCTAAAGCAAATTGCTATGGGTTCGCCACCGGGTGATGCAAATTTTTTTTTCTTGTAGTTTGCCGCAAATCCAACAAGGTTGGGAAACACTGATATGACCAATCTGGCATTTCTGTCTCTACGTCTTCCAGTAAAAGTTTCACCTGGATTGTCCACCCGGTGTATCACCGCTGCTGGTCGTCTATTTGACAAGGACCAGCCTTAAAGTGCACACACATAATATAAAAGCGAATACAGCATCGGATATTACCGTGTATGGCTCGACCATTATGGCTTGTTTGCAAAGTCGTCAAGTAACTTACCATTGAATCAAGCGTAACGTGCTTTCGAATAATCTTACTAAAAATATTCTGAGCAAGCTACAATCACAACGCTTGAAATAATCTAAATGTTAAAGTATATTGTATGCGTTTTAAACACAAAACATTTCCATCACTTAATAAACAAAACGGTCGTATGAATTACCTGAAATCGACGAGTCTCAATTATCGAAAGAGTGTCGTCTTGAACGTCTTTGCTTTGTGATGTCACAGAGCGTTCTGCTGAACGCAAACACAAAAGAATATTTAATCAAACCGTTCAAACATCAGGCAGCTACTTAAACGAAGTTATTAATGGTCAAAAAAGTCGGTGACGTGACCTGCATTAATTCCGCCAGTATAGGCAGCCATTTTTCAAAAACCATCGTGAGGTTCACAACTTCGGCTCAAATCTATAAGTTTTCAAAAAAATATTGTTACTTCAACATGAAAATGACTAAAATAACTGAGTTCTACTTGCTTCTGTACGGACTGCGGTCATCGATTATATCGGGCCGCAAAGATCGAATCACGCATTTTCTCCAAAAAATTGTAAAGCTGCCGAAATCGAAGTGATGCTCTCGATTTTTGCAGAAGTGGATAAATTTGAAAAATTAGTTCTTTTTGCTTAAATTATTTTGAACTACCACCCGACTGCGACTGCGGCTACATCGGTTAGTTAGAAAATAACTACTTCAAGTTACAGTTCTATAGGAGCTGGTTTGCAGAAAAAAGTGCACAAGCTTCCCAGCTACGTTTCTTGCACATGTACGTTAGAACCAGGTAGTGAAGTGACTGTGCTACGTCCAATGGCGTAACTAAGGGGGGGGCAAGAGGGGACATCTGCTCCCGGGCGCAGCGTTGTGGGGGGCAAACTAATGTCGTAGTATTACGTAATAATTACGAAATGTCAAGGGATGCTAAAAATACGATTTGAGAAATCTCATGAAGATCACCAAGGTTCGCAAAGTGAGCAGTTGCCAACATTAGTGATATTACGACCAAGTCTGAAAAGTCCGTGACCAAAACGGCTCAGACCGAAAAGTTCTGTTCCCCATTCAGATAGCCAGAGGTGCGATTCGTAAAACGTTTTTGCTAGACTACTGTATCAAGATTTCTAGTTCATTGCTTAAGGAATTACTGTACAACTTGTTTCCTAGCAATGATTAGCATCTGCGAACTTTCCAACTTGGCTCTCATTTTATAGTTACGTCACAATCGAACGGAAATCCAGCGTCCACGGTGCACGCAGTAGCCCAGGGGTCGGGAACCTATGGCTCTCGAGCCAGATGCGGCTCTTTTGATGACGGCATCTGGCTCGCTTATATTTTCTTGACACCATTGTTTCGAATGAAACTTTTTCTGTAATTTTCCTACAAAGCCATCAGCAAAGAAGTCGCATTAACAGTAAGAAGCATGTTATTAAAGAGAAAATTCAGACATTTACCATTGTTTAAAATCGTTGATTTTGCTTAAAAATGCACATATTAATTTAAATAAGTTAGTAACATTAAGCGTTGTAAAATATTATATGGCTCACCGAAATACAATTAAAAATATGTAGGTTTCATGGCTCCCTCAGCCAAAAAGGTTCCCGACCCCTGCAGTAGCAACTGCGTATGCTATTTTTAAGCGGGGATGAAACTTACAGCATGTTGTTAAGACAACAGATGTGATGTTGAGGAAAATTTTTTAGTTTGACAAACTTCATGTTGCAATGGATTTGATGTGGTTCATACCGAAGACCAGGGCCTCTGACAGAATTTTACCAGCGATACGAAGACCGCGGTCGGGTCACCAGAAAATCAAACCAGGGCTTCAAAGAAATTTTACCAGGGCTTAGAAATACCAATACCGTGCCCCCTAGTTTCTGGGGCCCTTGTCGAACCTTGCACAGCTTTTCGTATAATCATTAGAATATAGATACAACAGCTGCCATGCTAAACTTTAGAAATGGAATGATTGTTATACTGGCAACTGTGGCTTACACTAGTAATTTTGGGCTTGATTACAGAAAAAGTTAGCGCGCGTACTTTCATCCTCCCGGGCCCCAATGCCTACCGGTCCGGGGTACGATGTAGGCCATACCTCTTGTGCCATCCTCTGGTGGGCTCTGGCGTTGAACACATTAGCTATAATTGTGAACTTTCGGTTACTGCTACTTGTTTTTTTGTATTAATTCAACCTATAAACTGAGCATCTCCATGGACATGATTGTCGAAATTCAGGGTATAAAATTGGAAATTCGGAACTTCTCGTGGAGCTTCACTATGGCTTTAGATTTTCGTGGTTTAATATATGTGACACATTTAAATTGTCTCAGTATTTTTGTCGAAATAATTTGATAAATTTGCAGAAGTATAGTTTCTAAAGTGTCACTATAGAACAATAGTTTCTATAGTGACAATTTAACAATAACACGACGATCATTATCACTTATACGACTAAAAAAATTATATGATCGTATACGTTGAAGGTCTGTGATACAGACAAAACAATATGAGACAGAAAGCATGAAAATCATCTTTCATCGTCGATGTTCCGCTGTTCGCCACAAAAATGAGTTGATACTTGTAATCTGAATTGTACAGAGTTTGATACTGACTGTATGTAAGAATCAATACATTCTGAAGTGTTGATGCTACAGGAGAGAATTGCAAGAATTGTATGTTTCGCTAGAGGGCATTGGCGCATTTAGGCGATGTTGCATTGAACGACAGGTAGGCTCTCTGATAAAGTTGGTCCTCTTTCAACTAAAATTTTAAGCTAAACAAGGATTTCAAAGCAAATTAATATGGAATTGTCGAAGGTATGAAGGTGGAAGGTCAAGTTCGTTCACGACTTTTTCATGTGAATCAGTCCCCGCGCAAAGACGGCCGAGCATCACGGAGACTTGATCTCGTGTCGAAACCGGACTAGAGAAGATATAATGCTTCGGCATGATATGGCTTCCTCCAGACCTACCAGTATCGAAATGAGCACACTAACCGCTACGGACTGATCGGCTAGAACACCACCGTGAAGGGCGAAATCTAATTTTAAGCAAATCAAACGAGTTCGAGTGATACGAATGCCGAGTTCCGACAGTACAGGAGATCTTATGTATTCTGCATGTGCACAAAGATGTTTGTGAATCAATATTTGAAACGAAAACTTAGGTAAGCATGTGTATTGGTCTGTAGGCAACGTGGATTGTAGAGTTAGACAATGTAAAGAGTCACTGGAGATCTTTTTCAGGCCGATGTAAGCGGATTTAAGGTTTAACTGAAGTTGAAAAGAAGGTTTCGCAGTGTGGCAAGGGACCACGAATACGATCTGACAAAAACTTTTGGTAAACTGCATACGTTTTCGCCTTCATTTTGTTTAAACAAGCATCTACAGATATCACTTCGATGAATTCAAAATCTCAACGCAAGTTTTTCACACCAAATTGATATAAGCAAAACAATACCCCAAAAAACTTTCCCTTAACCGGGATCAAATCGAGCACAAAAGCAGGATTGTCTTTACATTATATATAGTTGACTTGACACGGAAAGGGAAGTAGACATTGCGTGGTAAGGGAGAAGCTCTTCAGTCTGGGACAGCGTATGCAAAGCTTTACAAATATTCAGGCACATTGCAAACGTTGTGGTCATTCACAGACACACAGAAGTTAGGTACAACAAATTAGTTCAGCCAGCAACAAAGAAACGCAGTTCAGCATTATTTTTTCCAAAGTACATTTGCTCTTACCCACAAATCTTTTCAAATAACAGCACTGCTTCCACAATGTGGTTTAATATCTCAGTACATATGAGGCAGCTGATCACATAAACGGAAAGGGTGGGGTTAAAGCTTCGCGTGGCACTCTTGCAGCTGCACGTTCAATAGCGGGTGGCAAAAGCAAAATGTTAAAGTCAATTTGCTGCAGAGACCCTAGTGGTCAGATACTGGCTAGCCGTTGTTGTGGCCATTCTTTACTGCATTCTACCAACCATCACTCTGACTTTGTTGTACTGAGTGTGCATGTTGAGGATGAACTTCTCTACTTATGCTTACTGTAAGTTGAGCAAACGCCACAAACTCAACCGCACGGTAATCCAAAATCGAGGAAGAGACTACCACTGCGTTGCGAAGAGTGAAGGGGTTTTGAAATACATTTCAAAGCAGGCCAAACTTGATCATGTGAAGGCGCCCGCTGGCCAGTAGTCCCATCGGACATTTTTAGCCGTAAAACCTGTACGCAAATACACTGCTATACAAACATCTCCACGGTCACAATTAACTTTATGTTTCCAAGTAACTGATTTTAATTTCCACAATTATCTTTATGTTTCCAAGGGTTTGAGCAGGAATATACCTTTGCGGCGGCTTTCATGCTCAAATTCGCTCTCAGGACATCAGAACACAACAGGAAATGTCCAAGTAGTAAGAAACCGCAGTTGCTTCGGCAGAGAAAAGTAACCCAGGCTTTGGCGGGATCTGCGTTTTTTTCGCTGAAACATTTCGATCATTTGTCCAAAATAGCTTAAAACTTTTCTGTCATCTTTCGTTTTCGGACATTTTTCAATGAATTGACTTAATTTTTGCGGTCATTTCGAAAAACATTCGGTCAATGACTGAAAAAAATCCACGGCGTGACGTATACATCCATATTCTTAGCCTGAATTACTACAAGTAATATAATACGATTGTCTGTCATTCCATGTTCGTAATTAAATGCTTGTATGTGTGTATTTGCGTGTATTTGTAGTATACTACTACAAAATGTGTGTATTTGTAGTTTACTATTTTTATGTGTTTTAATGTAGCTTATTACTTCGTGAATACGTTGCTGCCGTGGTCCAGTTTTTATTACAGAATATCAAAAACACCTGTAGAAGAAGCAGACAATTCTCTTACGAAGATTATCTCCAAAAATGAACTCCTCAATCTCCACGGAATGTACATCGCGGTTATAATCAAATCAAAAATATCTTTANAATGGGTGTGCGTGGATCAAGAAAGGGTTACGGCAACCCGAAGAGGATTTCTTTTTTGTTGGGTTTTTCTTTTCCTCTTCGTCTGGAACCTTGCGGTCCATGACAATTAAACGTCATGGCCATTTGTGCCCGACAAGAGTAACCT
>JGI24158J21664_10007229_pt1 | contig 14739 bp, 9 predicted proteins | sample Ectturendosymbi3_FD_21664 | JGI IMG/M metagenome (IMG submission 21664) | reverse complement strand
TGCTGTTTTCAGTTGAAAGTAAGTTCAGTCACGAGGGGTTGATCCGGAGAAGGACCAAGGTTGTTTTTAATGACCGCTGCTAAGCTGGGTTCGACCCAAGCAGATTGCAAAGGGATGCAATCGACATGCCGAGCAGGAACGGGTGCACACCAACGTGTACACGCGTGTTGAGAAGATGCAAGTGATTCTCACCCAGGTATGGCTTGACCATAGCGGCATAAAAAGGAGCATTGCTCACCGTTTATACGGAATCCTGAGGTGGTAAGTGGAAGAAGGTAAAACCTTCAACGGCTGAAGAGAGTAAACCAAATGACTGGACTTGAACTTGCACAGCAAATTAACGGAGAAAGGTTTTGGTCATAAACATCTTTTTATCCTGAACAACTTGCCTGACAAAACTACGCTAGTAAGGTGCAGCATTTATAATTTAAACTGACAGAACTTTACTTTCACAATCTGGTTCTCATAAAACAGTCTGGCAAAACTTCATTTTCACAGTCTGATTTTCACTAAGTCCAATATATTTCAGTGGTTAATGGTTAGGCTATAGATATTCCCGAACTGCAAGTTTGTTGTGGGTATCGGACATCCAACCACAAAGTTTCAATTTGCACAACACACTTCATAAAAGTTATTGCCAAACTTTATTCATTTATTCTGAGATGCAAAATAACTGACAAACAATATTAGGTCAAACAATATTAAATTTCGCAGAGGTCAGAAATTTCGCTTGACACCGGATCCAACCCAAATGCAACAAAATTTGCTATAGCCCGGATCCAGCCAATGCAAGTCCAGTCCAATGCTCATCTTTGGTGGGCTTGTGATTGCGCGTATCAATGCATATCTTCCTTGTTAGAGCATGGCAACGAGTAGCCTTGACGTTTTTCAACGCCATTTTCCGATTTGATGTTCAACAAGAAATTGGTCCAAATGTTTTGCGAGACCTTTAGATTTAGCAGCCAGGTGATGAGGCCGACAGCCATTTGTTTTTACTAGAAAATTTAAAGCAAGATTTGACAGTTTGTGTTTTATTACGTAATTATTTGGAGTGACATACACTACAGTAGGCTAGGAATCATAAGGGAATTATAGCCTAATACACAGAAATCGTGATCACATTACCTCATGCTGTGCCAGTGAAGCACACGGAAGATTGATTTGACTTATTGATATGGATGTTTGTTATTCATATTGACCTTTTTTGTTCAGTTGTACTTGTTTTGTGGTGTACAGCATACGGCAGTGTGTCTAAATGACCATATGTGGTTTTTGCTTTTTTGAAAGACTAAAAAACTATCAAGCAAAGAGTTTTTCACACCTAAACCTAACCAACACAGTAACCCTAAACCCTAACTGTAAATCCTAAACTGCTAAAGCATAATCTAAGACTTAAATCTAAGGCAGTGGCTATGGATACGCCCATGGATCTTGAAATTTGAAAACTTAATCATACCCCACCTGTGACATAACAGTAACACACGACAAGAGTGCAGTGTAAGCTTGGTTGAAAGGAACTAAACGATAAACCCTAAACCTAACCATATCCCTGACCATTCCATAGCCTCAACCTAACACTAACCCGTAAATGTAACACGTAAGCCTGAAAAAAAGTAAAAAAAACAAAAGAAACGTCGATGAGGTCAGGTGACAGTCGAACCGAAAACCATTGACGTAGCAGCTGAACTGCATAACTGTTATGCTACGAGCAGCACGCTGTTTGCGTGACAAACTGACCATTTTGTTTGAATTACGTCAGGACAGGCGTATCCGTAGTCTCTTCCTAAATCTAAACCCGTGTCTAATTTTTGAAATTCTTTAACAAACAAAGTACATAAAAGCATGCCCAAAAAAAGATTGTTAAAAAACATAATCTGATCTTACTACTTACATTACCAAAAGTAGCATCTCTACTATAGTAGGAAAAACAAAGTAATCATGGTAAGAACCAAATGAAGAACCCTCACATAGCAAGAATATACACCTCTACTATTCGACCAGGTTTACTGTACTACTAATGTCACGAACTCAGCATTAAAACAGATAAGCTCATTCAGACACTACTAATAACGATTATATAATCAGGCCATTTTTGTCATTTTTTATAATTCATGAGAACATTGCTGCTGATGCCACATATGCTTATATCAGGTTTGATATCCAATCACTTCAGTTAAATAGCAAATCCCAGTAGGCTTGTATCCAAAATAATATTAGGCCATGTAATGGTTAGTTATAAGTAGTATCTCTGATATATGGCTAAGGTGCAAATGCTGGCTACTGCATTAAATTCAAATAACCTGTCTCAAGTTAATGATTATTTGCCTAACCAAAGTTTATAGTTAATCAAAAATGTAACTGGACAGTAAAGGACCAACTACACAAACAAAGTGAAATAATAGTTAGCTCAGAGTTATATTTGTACATCTAGATTATTTTTAAAGTCAATTTTCAATTTTGCTTTGTGAAAATAGTTTTTCTTGCACCTAGTCTTGACCTTACTTTATTTGGTGTTACTGTTCTATTTAGATTTGTGATGGTATTGCTGGGTTGCATTTATGTGGCGTATGCAATAGACATCTGTTGATTGCTCCAGCATTGCCTTTTGCTGACAAGTGAAGTTACTTACATTGGAAAGACCTATATTTACAAATTATAATTTACTTTACAGTATATGAAATCTTGTTATCCTACAATAATTTGCAGGTTCTTAGTGTTTTGATGGGTCCTAAATTTTAGGTCAGTAATTAAATTTACAGACCAATGTGTAATCTAATGTGCTTCTTCCTTTGAAAGCTTACATAGAATCATGTGTACAATGCATCATCATGTATTACATAAATGGAAATATGCAACTAAGCAAATTCATAAATCAAGGTTAAATTTTTCAACCTGGTCAACTTTATGCAAGTCAAATGATTTCCAGGATCAGTTTGAGCAAAGACGAGAAGCAATTGCCAATGGCCCTGGCTTGGAAGATTTTATTTCTGGTGACTCTGTGAATGATGAATGGAAAAATTATACTGGTGAACTTGTTAGAAAACAGGGCATGAAAAGGTAATATAAATTAAAAATCTTCTACTTTTGTCATAATGGGGCACTTTGTTAAGAAAATGATTAATGCTTACTCCCATGTGGAGCAGAACAACTTTTTGGTAGGGTACTGATACAACTCAATTTTTGGTATATTTTTGCCGTATTTGGTACCAAATCTTCATTAAATATTTTTGGAAGAAAATAATATGTTTGATGACCAAATTTGAACAATGGATGTTAAGTACCATTTGTCAAAGTTTTTAACCATAGTAGTGTGTTGCAAAATGTGCTGTTTTCTAAATAACTCTAATTACAAACATTACTTGCTGGGAATTTTGTTTGAAAACATGTACATATTGTTTTTTACTTTGTGGTGTGTTGCAACCAATTCAAACTGAATTTAAATTGATTGTTAAATGCATTCATTGAAGGTAATGTTTGTTTTGTTTTTTTGTTGGAATGGGGGTGGTGTTGCAAAAAAACTTAACCTTAGCCACAATTCTGGGCCATTAGTCAAGTACACATGTTATTATATCTCTATGTTGAGAACTCAGACTAACCTATGCATTGGTTTAGTAATTCAAATAATCAGCAGGGTTGCGGAGTCAGAGTCACAAAGAGTCAGAGATTTTTGGGTGGAGTCAGAGTCAGATTACTAACAACACTAGGAGTCGGAGTCGGATGTTTTATCTGACTCCGAAAGTCCACTTGGATCATTTTTTACATCACACTCCTAAGTTGGGAATTCCTGTCGAAAATATGCAATTTTTTTCTTTGGTGAAGCAGAGAATTCTTGCTGTGTACCACGATTTCCATTGATTGCTAGTTGCTACAAAATTGTTGACAGTCAAACTCCATTCACTTTATGTGAAAAAGTTAGAAATTTTGTGAAGGTCAGAGTTGGACACTTTGCCTCCGACTCCACAACCCTGATAGTCAGGACATTATATACTGTGTTCATGTATGCAACAGACAATTATATTCTTCTTGAATAATTTTTGGGTGAAACAAATTATTTACAGCATTGTGTTGCAGTTTAATTTCATTTCTGTGGTTTTGTGAAAGTTTGGTTTAAATTCAGTATATTTCAGCAACTCTTTGTTCGCCATTTATCTAATGGTTGTGCTTTACAGACTTCAGTTACCTCCGTGGTTGAAAACAAGTATTCCAGCAGGTGACAACTACAAACGTATAAAATCAAACTTACGTGATCTTAATTTGCACACTGTTTGTGAAGAGGCTCGATGTCCCAATATCAGTGAATGTTGGGGTGGGGGTGAGCATCAAACTGCAACAGCAACTATAATGGTTAGTATGTTTTCTTGATACTGCAATTCCTCTTGCTTTTTTTACCTTCAAGCATGCCATCATTGTATCCTATGTATTTAAAGGTCTGTATGCAAGCAAAGTGTCTACATATAAATAAATAAACACTGATGTCTGTTTTGGACAATTTGTTTTTAGCACATTGAAACCCATGTCGTTCTTCCACCTATACCTTCTAAGATAAATGTTGCAAAGACTGAAAATAATGTCATCAGTTGTCAGCAAAAACCAAATCTTTTACAAATGAAGTATTTGAGTGATCAAATAAAAAACGAATAATTTGCAAATGAACAAAGAAAAAGTAATGAAGATTTGACGAACAAACAAAATCAACAGAAAACTTTAAGAAAACTGATCAAAACGCAACAAACAGAAATTATGAAAAAATTAATTAATTAACTAATTAGCTAATTATTCAAATATCTTTACTAACTTACATCACAACTTTTGAACCCGAAACCCCAGCAGGTCATCCAAAGTAGCAAAAGACTCGGATTGTAGCCTAGTTTCCAGTAAAAACTTCAGCGAAATACTACCACCTAACGGTTGGCCAGACAAAGTGGGCCAAGGTGGCCTAAAAGTCCTCCACTTATGATGTCACTCACAAAAAACCCGCACCCCCCCAACCAAAAAATTATTTTTCGAGTGCAATCTACTAGAATGGCCGATCCGTTTGAGCCGTTGAACAGCTGTCTAGTGCAATTGGCAGAGGAGCTAGGGTGTCGGTAAGGCAACCGAAAACTGCTGTTTTTTTTTGCGAAAATCGCTGAATCCTAGCGGACGCTGAAGAGTTAAGATAGTATGTCTTAAGAAAACTCTATCACATGTAGTAAGATAAGGTAAAATTTTAGGATAAAATTAATTGTTATATGCGGCCCCCCAGTGATAATCCACAATTTATATGGCCCATGATAGTAAATAGGCTCCCCACACCTGGTCTAAAACATTGTGTTTGAAATTTTTAAATCTCATTTCATTACAGTCTTTAGTTAGTGATTTGATTTATGATTCATTCATCAATTGTTTATCTTAATCTAGTTAAATATTTGGTCATGTAGTTCAAAAAGTTTTAATAGATATTAAAGATATTTTTGAAATATATAAAATTTTAAACCACCATATATAAGCATGATTAATGCAGATAAGGTTTGACTGTGCTGTAGACTATTTTTTAAAAATTGTTTATCCAAGCAAAAGTATTTTTAGTTTTTAATTAGTTTTATGCAGAAATGTTTCTGTAGGCTGTTTCCTTGCTATAATGCTTAGGTCTTATCTTGGAATTTTTTATTGAAAAGCCCAATATTATTTTTCTTGTGCTTTAATTTGGAATACTGTAGCAACCAATGCAGAAGAATCATATTCCAACATTTAAGTAGGCACTGAGAGCATCATCAATGCAGCGAATTATGTAGTGCTTTTTTAAAAATTTTTGATAAGTTTTGTAAGAAAGGCACATTTTATCAGAAAATCTTGTTAAAATATCTTTAAACCTGAACTTAAAAAATTAAGTGCAGGTTCAACGTTAAAGGATTAGCTTAAATCGCCTTTTGTTATCAGTACATACAGATCATTCAAAAATGTGTTCTTAAAAAAGGGTTTATAAGTGTGAAAATGATGAACTTTTTCAAAAATTATCACACAAAACAGGACCACAAGTTTAAAGTATCATGATGATTTTTTAAGGAAACATTGATCAGTCTGTCTGAATTCACATCTTCCCAAAAACTGTTTACTGGTACCTGAGATATTAGTGAGTGCATGAAATTTTATTCTTCAGCAGCATCAAATGCTTCTATGTTTCTTATCAATTAAGTGAATTAAATCAAGCAAGTATTTATTTTAAGAAACATTTTGGGACTGAAAGGAGTCAAATTCTACCATCGGTTTCAGACTAAAAATACAGTGATTTTGATCTTTGCAAGTGAGTGTTTTTATACCCTTAGACAACCTAGGAAATTAATGTTTATGTTACAGACAGCAGATTATGATCGCTGCAGGAAATCAAACAAGTTTTTCAGCTAGGAAATGTGTTGCATGTGAAGTAGCTGCATTTTTCCATTTTTCTTGTTTTTCCAATCATGTTTTTGCTGTAAGATTTGTGCTTTTTTAGGGTGTCTTTGCAGGGAAATGTTACATCTATAATTTTATTTTTTGGGATGTGCAGCTAACTCAAGCAATGCTTCATCCTGTTTCAGTGTTTGTTGTGTGTCTCTTTTGCCAGCAGCTTGTAAAATGTAAAACATAGGTTAAAGTCTTATAAATAACTTAACCAACTTGGTTCAAAACGTTAATAAACCACTGCTGCTTGCTACTGCCACAACATCACAAACATATTTAGCCAATAAATGTGCTAATGGAAGCAAGAGCGTACTTTGCTTAAGCTAGTTGAAGTAAGAAAAGACACACATCAGTTTGCCGAGTGAACCTACAGGGCTTGATTTTCAACAATTATTGTGATGTTAATGTGATGCAGTATAGAATTTTTGTGACTGGGCCCATTTGTGATGCTGAAACTCATAATTGTGTGTGAAGTTATTAACAGATTTTTAAGCACAATCTTATTTTTTTACAGTTGCTTGGTGATACGTGTACAAGGGGTTGTAGATTTTGCTCTGTAAAAACTGCACGTAAGCCTCCACCGCCTGACCCAGATGAACCGGTCAATACCGCAAAAGCCATTATTGCATGGGGACTCGATTATGTTGTTTTAACATCAGTGGATAGAGATGGTATGCTGTTGTGTTTATCTTTTTATTTGTGGTTGATTTTTCTACTGATTGCTTGTTACCAGTGAACTCAGTGTGGAAATCCATAGGCGCCGGATGCAGGTGTGCATCCAGGCATTTTTTGATTGGGCAATTCTGCGCTGACAGGTGCAAAGACATTCTTCTGAAATGTAGTGAAACGTTTTTGGGTAGATACAGAATGGCAGACTTAAAAATTGCAACGCAGCTTGAATCAGTTCTAAGTTGTACTGCAGAGAGAAGCACCATCTCCGCTGTATATGACTTTTACAAAGATGATCTAAACGAGGAACAGTTGTACAGCAGGATCCAGCAATTTTTGGAAAGCCATGATTTAAACAGTTCTACTTCAAACGCTTCTTTGAAACTGTTTGTGGACAACCGAGCTTTAGCTAATTCATTTCCGAGTTCATTGTGTTTGCTGCGCATTTATCTCTCATTGTTCTTACTACCTGCAAGCTAGAGCGAACCTTTATCAAATAACTGTCAATCACCTGTAAGATTAACATTGGTGTAAGAGCCGCTTTGGAATATTTCAATCGATATTATTTTACGAATGTAAGCACGTTTTGATATCATCTTTTGTGGCGTCATGGATTTTGGATGCCCTTAGAAATTTCAAACTAGGTACTTTTGTGTAGAATCAGACACATTTCTTGGTGTTTGTGTACGGTATGTTTTTACATTCTTGGATGTTCACATAATGTACTTTGTTTTGATTAAAGAGTGACATTATTTTGATTAAGATCTTGCTGATGGTGGCTCTGCTCATTTTGCTGAAACTGTGAAGGTGCTTAAGCGAGATGCTCCAGATCTGCTTGTTGAGTGTTTGACACCCGACTTCCGAGGAGATTTAGATTCAGTCTCTTTGTTAGCTAACTCCGGTCTTGATGTATACGCTCATAACGTGGAATGTGTCAAAGATTTTACATGGTATGTTGCAATCTTTGCAGTTTATCTCCATGAACTGTTACCTGCACTGTTTTATAATTTCGTCTAAATTTCAAGAGATGTTCAGATTTCTGGTACAACACAAGGTGGCATAACTGTATCTTACTGTGATTTTTTAAGCGTTTTTTTAAATTTTTTTAGTTAAATGCAATGAGTTTGTTGTCCAAACCTGAAAAAAAATTTTGCTGATATATGAAACAAAGGTCGTTTTACACTTTTTCAGATGTTTTAGCTTAACATGCTTCAGTTGTTGATCTTACTGTGTTGGCGAAACTGAACAAGAAGAACAAATTTCAGATTTTGATATTTGGAATCCGAAAACTTTGCTGGGTGGATAATGGCAGATTTCACAATTTATTGTGCTAGTTTGGAGACCTGGGTTGAGTGAAAATTTAATTAAAAAATACTGAATTTGTCACGAGCGCATTATATTCATGAATGTTCAGTTTTCTTTTTACTTTAACCATGAAATGATTCGAGTAGTTAAGGTATATTTTTTTAAATGATTGGAGAGCTAGCAGTCGCGATTATTTTGTGTTCAGTTAAATCCACTCACAGCGTTGTTTGTGCATGTTTTTTGTACAACGCCACGCGTGATGAGTGAGACTCAAGAGTTGGCTTCTGCTGAGTTCAGATGAGTCTGGTTTGCCTTAAATATATCCACTGCAGCCAAATTGACGCACTGACCCGTCCGGCGAAGCCCTGCAGCTTTCAACGAAAACCTATCTGTAGCAATAAACACTAGTTAGGAAATGCGGTGTGTCATGCTTCTAAATTTGATGGACCAGGTAATGTTTTTGTGAAGTCACTGGCGAAATGGAATAAAATAGTTCATTGTATGCAAATATAACTCCACCATAGTAAGGGTCTTGAACTTAGGAGCATTGTTGTGGCACACCTTTTCCTACTTGTACATATTCTTCATGTTTTTGCACTTGTAGCAACTCATCCGTCGCTATACGTCAAGACTGCAGGCGCATAAGTCCGATAAAGTTTTCTCTCACGACTTAAAAAACAAGTTAAGAAACGACGGATCAAGATGCTGTCAATACAAGACCTTATCTAGTGGCTCTCAACCAGGGTCGGCAAAGCGTTCTCGAGAGTTTCGCAGATATCTTTGAGTTTGACGTTTCCTGTCATGTCGCAAAATTTGTTGTTGTTCTTTGTATGATTATTTCACCCTTAACTGGCGGGATATGGGCGGCCGAACAGTTGGACAAAATAAATAATACATGAGATGATCACTCGTGTAGCTACGTTTTTTTCACATTTTCGATCTTTTCAGAAATTGCGCAAATAGAGCATTCCAAGCTTGAATGATCACTGATGCAGTCACTCAACCAAGGTGTAGGTCGTAGGCATAGATTGGGTTTACCACTTCGAAATTCGTTCTGGCACCCCGAAGCCGGACGTAACATCTGACACAATGGTCTGGAGGGAGCTGACACAAGTGATCAAAACTTTAATTGTTTCGTCATAATTTGATAATTGGGGTACTGGTAGTTCCGAAACTATGGTTCCAAACTGTCAGTGGATCTGATTTAGCAGCTCAAGCTTCTTACAATATAATTTGTTTCAAAATCTTAGAGTAGAGCCAGTTTGTTTTGCACAGACTAATAGTTTGTCATTCAAACAAACAGTGTTGTTCATTGTGTTTGTGTTGAGAAGCAGCTTAATGTAGCTTTTACTAGAACTGTCCCATACGGCAACATCACGCTTAGTTGTTCCATGTGCTTTCACATACCTTTGTGAAGCTGGGTTTTCTACTCTGAAGCTAGTCAAATCACATTGTCGAAATAAATCGGAAAATACAACACGATTTGCCAGACTTGGTTGTGAGTTAAAACAGCAAATAGCTCATTACAAAGAAATGAAATTGCTTGAAACTTTTTGTCTTTAAACTATTCATATGAAAGTTTTTGTTGTGCATGAAAAAGATAGTTATTTGCAGTTTTGCTGTTAGGGATTGTGCTTTATTACCATCTGTTACAGTGGGCGTTGATGCATATCTGACTAGGCCGTGACCAAATGATAGTTTTAATGAATCCAGAAGGCGCTGACAATTGAAAAAGGTTGAACCATTGCCCAAACCGATTTAGCTCACGTGCAGCAGTTGTTTCACACTACGTGCTTATAGTTGGAATGCTGTTTCTGACTGAAGTAGCATGTCAAAAATCAAAGTGCACCAAAACCATGCCATGTCGTATTCATTCCAAACGATCTGTCAAGTGCTTCGAATATTCTGAATTTACGACGTTTTGTCAGTCGGAGTTGATAATCTTGAATCGTTTCTCCTGTTAAAATTTATTGAACTTTTGAAGGCTTGTCCGGGATCCTCGCGCCACTTACGACCAATCTTTGGCTGTACTGAAGCACGCAAAGCAAATCAATCCTGCTATTCTCACAAAATCCTCAATCATGCTTGGGTTTGGCGAAACTGACGAAGAAGTTCTGCAAACCATGCAAGGTCGGCGGAGGCACCGCTACGAAAGTTCCCGCTTGCAATCTGCTCTGAAAGTGTTGTTGTAGAAGTGTTTCCTTGCTGCTGTTGCTATTTTAGAAGGTTGTATTGATATAAAAAGCATTGTAACAAAAGTTCTCGCTTTCTGCCATTCTTGCTTTTCAGATGTTAAGCTTTAATTATGGTTGACGTAGGTGGTCTTAGTTTGTCTACGTGACACTGATTTGTATTTAACTATGCTGGAATACTTATATAATTTCAATGCGAAAGGTATGTGATGTTGTTCAGCAACAACGGTTAGATTACCGACGAATCAATGATTGTTAACAAGAGCATGTGAATTGCCAGTAATATATTTTTTTCGTAATCTTGGCACCACTTGGAGGTGGAATTTAAATATAATGTTTGACAGACTTCGATCCTTGTAGCAGGATGTGTGCGCGACGTGTCCATATCGTAGCTTGGTATTTAGGCCAAGCTGTCGGTTATTCCCGGTTTTTCACTAGTCAAGAGTCACTAATCATTGTATGGTTGCTTCACCACAACATGTATATGTTTGATTGTTGAGAAGCAACGCACGGAATGTGCTTGTGGGATGTGCATAACATGCAGGCATTGTGAAGCGGCATTCGTTGTAAGTTTATTTTCATCAATCTGTCACTTTGCCCACTTGTCAAAAAGTAATAAATTCGCAGTAGCTGTAAACCGTTCTTGGCAAAATCGCTTCCACCATCGGTGATTTTTCCCACGTTTTCCATTCGTTTCAAAACGTCAGTGCAATGTGTGCAGATCTACGTGATGCAGGAGTCGACTGTGTAACGTTGGGCCAATATATGCAGCCAACGAAACGACACCTGAAGGTAAGGACGGTACAGAGGATGAGTGTGCGTAAGCGATTGATGGAACTAATAGTACTTGAATAGTTTATCAGCATTGTGTGATTTGGCCCACGTTGTTTTTATTGGTAATGGGTGGAAAACGACCGCAGTTATTTCAATTTTACTCAACAACGCGCCCTGTCATCGAGTTTCGAGGAAGTGAAAGTTGTCCTACTGGTTCGAAAAGTGCTTCTCGTTTGTCTTGAATTCAATGCCTGATTCCGTTCCGATTAAGCTCACGTTAATACTGACAGGTTGCTGAATATGTGACACCTGAAAAATTCAAGCACTGGGAAAACGTCGGTACAGACATGGGATTCCTTTACACTGCCAGCGGACCGCTCGTTCGCTCGTCTTATAAAGCAGGAGAATTCTTCATCAAAAACATTCTGACTCAAAGACGAGCGAACACTTGACACGACGTTGTTTACGGACTCGATCTGACATTGACTTGTTTGGCGGCGGCGAAGTGAACGTTGGATGAATCAAGAAGGAACTTTGTCACTTCTAAGCCCTAAAGCAGTTTCCTAACCTGTACACGAAGGTCCTTGCAAATTGGCGGGTTTGGCGTACTGTGTTCTGTGGTTTTGCCGCCACACGTAACAGGTTTTTTGTTTGATGAAGCGGTTACAATCGCTAATCGTAGCCGAGTCGTAGCACTGCGTTCTAAAGTTTTATGGCAAAAAAAGCCGCCCGTTCCGAAATTTTCTGCGCTTGATGCTTATCACCATGTAAGATGTTCCGATGATGTATCAAATGCTATGCTGTCGAGTCTCCTTCCATATTTCTCCAACAGGAATAAAACTAAAATGCGGCAAACATCCGAACATTGACTGCCCTGAACACTGTGCTGTAAATGGCATTTTCACTGACTTGAGAACAAGTCCGCTGTATCCGGGTAAAGGAAATTTCAGTGACTTGTGATCAACTGCCCCAACAGAAAGTGTTTCAAAGATACTTCGTGTCTGATTGTACTGCCCTGAGTTGCAGCAGTTGGGAATCTGCAAGTCCGCAGAACAGAGCTTGCATGGCAAGTATATTGTGGGTGTGCAGTTTTAAAGTTTATTTTGCATCAAGTAAGTTTATTCGCAAATCGCCGATAGATTTATAGTTTTGATGCCAGATTGGGTGGTGGGCTGAAACGGTTTGTACGAAACGCATTGTGTTCGGCATGACGTTCCCGTTGATCGACTACAACCTTCGAATATACTTGCGTAGTTATATGCGCGCTGTCGACGTATGCTTGGTTGATGTTCGACCTCTTGTGCTGTACGAAGCTCGGCGTTTTTCCTTGCATTGCAGCGAATGCCGTGTTGAAATTTTAGTTTCTTGTTTATTGAACAAGTGTTCTGGTTTGTTTCATCCGTTATGCTGGTCTAGAGAAACTTAACTTGGCTTAAAAAAGCATTCAGGTTTCTGAGAGTTTGGGGGCAGGAAGAATAAGCTTTTGACTTTAAGCACTGGTGCGTCTACTAGATGTGCTTATTTATTTTGTTCGTGGTTTCCGATGGAGTTCAGGTTGTGGCAAGCATCTTCTTTCCATGTGTGTGATGTTTTCGTGAACACATAACATTTGGTTTGGAATAAAATCTACCGTTACTTCCATACGTAGCAAATGCTTGATGTAGCTAAATAACTTGCTTTTTCCTATGTTGACAATATCAACCTTCAGCGACCACTATGATTCGGTCCCAAGCGCATGAAGCGAACCACTCCGTTCAGTCGTTGCTGTAACGGTCGCTTTTTGGAGACGCGAACCCAGAATGCAGGGTTTGTGAGGCTTCGGCAGCACAAACAATAAGAGTCACCTCGCTCGATCAGGTTCACTATTTTTTCCTGCGCTGCACTGCGCGTTTTATAGCTGTATGACTTCCTGTTGGCGATGTGCCGTCACATTACGCACGCCAGGTATACTCGGACGAAGTCCACCGTCTGCAAGCTGCCGGATTGCCGTATGAACAAGTTTATATGATCTCATTCAAAAGCAACGGGATTAATTTACTCGCTGGACCTGGCATTCTTGTCAACTTGACGTAAGCGAAATGTCCTAAATTTTACGCCTTCGTTGTTGGTTAAAAGGATAAAAATGAATAACGAGCAAAACAACGATGACCGCTACAAAGCAGGTTTGTTTTATAGTGCTTTGCAGGGGCGGTATTTTCCGAAATATAAATAATGTGTTAACGCTGATACAATTTTTCCACTTTGTTTCATCAAACATGTGTCTGTATCCCTTTGGTGTGAACATGCAAGTTGGAGCTAACCACCTTCGAATCTTGCGCGCTCTGCCAAACATTGTTTGATTCAGGTTGTTGCAAATGCAGGAAGCAGTTCACCTGTCGGTTGGGTTTATCTCAGTTTTAACCCTGAAGCGCCATAGCTGATTGTCACACAATAATATCTTACTGGGTCATTAACGACCCACATGCTCATTGTTACGGTTTTCGATACATTGTATTCATGGGCGTCGGAAGGATTTTTTCCAGGGGGGGCACGAGGGGATTTTCCTACGGGGTGGGCCAAACTTGGCAAAATTAGTTTTTTCCTCGAAACTAAGAAAAGCTTTTTTTGCTAAAATTTGAAAACCCAAGGGAGGACTTGGCCCCCATGCCCCCCTTTCGACGCTCATGATTTATTGTATAACGCCTTCATTCCCACACGCAAGGCGCTAGACTGTAAACATGCATCGCAGTAACAAGGAATGCACAATACATGAAAGAAGGCGAGGATACATACGTGGCGGTAGCAGAGTACCGCGAAAAAAAGTGTCTGCTTCGAGGTAGGAACGTTACACTGAACCAGATGACTACTAGCACTCGCTCGCCACAGCAAGTTGTACAGAGGCCCTGCAACCAAAGTTACAGGCCACGCGCAATCTGTAGATGTACGCCTTCCTGAAATCACACCATAATTATGGTGCACACATGGACCTACAGAAGGAACGAAAAAGTACATTTTCCACTGCGTCCGAACACCGACGAAAAGAAGCTCGCAACTTGTTTACTGCACAATATTGATATCGCGGTTGTCTCTGAACGTCTGTCTCATCTGAAAGCTCAATATCTAATACAACCCCCAAATATTTGTAGTGGAAAACATATTTTACTCTTGGTACACCCAGTGTCAGCAATTGGCCGTGCTTTTTGCGGTCTTAGCCTTAGACGTCATACAAACAGTTTTTGCTGCAGTTTCAAATAATTTTATGCGATTCTGCATAAGCCTGACACACATCTAATATACTTTGCAACTCACGTACACTTGGACAAAGCACACAAATATCATCAGCAAACGTCAAGTGGTTCAATAAGACTTCACCAATATAACACCCAGCTTTAATGTTGTT
>JGI24158J21664_10007228_pt1 | contig 14740 bp, 8 predicted proteins | sample Ectturendosymbi3_FD_21664 | JGI IMG/M metagenome (IMG submission 21664) | reverse complement strand
TTGTGGTGGGTCTTTTGTAGGTAATCATTGCCTTCGGGTTTAACTTTTTTTCTTTTTGTGTTAGAGTAAGCAGATGGGGAAAAGGTGTAGCCCAAACAGACAGAATAAATTGCATGATGAGCCAGCGTGATGCTGTTGACCTGGGTCGCCCCTGTAACAGCCTATTTTATTTTCAGGTGACTCACCGATACGTTTTCAAAGTGGTGTAATTTTGTCTAAAATAGTGTAAATTAGACCTTCATATGGTGTATAGGTAATGACGTCATATTTCAACACTTGTGACTTTACAGTTGCAAAATTAAATCACAAAACTGTTCTATACTTTTGACGTGCACTTGTGCCCCCGCACACTTTGAAAAAGGTTCCGCCACCCATGACTGCTTTGAACTCTCTAGTCCATCACTGTCAGCAACTTGATATCACGTCTGTTTATTGGAATATCAAGAGCCGATTTTTAAATCTTTTGAGGATTTAATTCAGTATTTATGCAAGGATTCTTATGCTTGAGCTGGTGATGACGGCATGAAACTCTTTGACCAAGTACATTAATAAAAGTCAGGTGGGTGTTTATAATTCGCTGGATGCAGTCCTTCACGTGAATCAGCATACTAGCAGCTTTTGGCAATACAAGAAACTTGTTAAAACCTCAGGTAGTTTTAATATGCACTGAACTAACCACAGTCTGGACTACTGTTAGCATATTTTGAGCAAAAGATACTGTAAATAACTTGATTTGCTAATTCCTGAAAGGTGTAGCTAGCAAAATTTTCTTGTAGCCAATGAAAAACAGGATGTTTTTTCCTAGCAATTGATCTGTTCTTTGATGGGACAAGCCTTTCAAAATAACACTAGCTCAGGTTGTTTTTCAGTCCAGTATGAATTGCCAGGCGTTGAATTTGCAATTTGACGCATTAAAAATGTTAAGGAAAACACCATCGTTGCCTGTTTCAGGCTTCTGATTGCCACCAAGATTTTTTGTGAACATCAAGCAGTGGGCGTATTTTCTGGTGTTTCTGAATATTGCAAACAAAACTCTTATTTTTCCAATTACCGAGCAAGTATTGACAATGCTTCCTCCAAAATTTGAATAAAATGATTTGCCCTTTTATTGGTGGGATGGTAGTGAGATTTTCTTTCCGTGATCTCTGACACCATTATCGATTTTAGTGGCTTAATTAGAACAGAGTTTTCATCGTGCTGTGGCCATCACTGCACAACAGGCTTAAACTTTTGCATCCTGTCGTGACATCTTTACCTTGTGCAGGCATTGAAAAAGAAAATGCTCAAGGCTTTTTGACTAGTTTTAATCTAATTGTTTTTAATGAGCGAAATCTTTCGAAAATTGAGCACCCATAAAAAGTCATGTCTTCTGTTGTTTCTGCGCATAGTTTCAAGGTGATTGAACCACCCTGCCAAATTCTGACCACATCGTTTGCGATTGTATTCCAAAGCTAACTATTATCTATTCTAGAAAACCTGCTGTGCATTTTTGAAAGCTGTTGCATATCTGCTGTTAATCGTGAGATTCTGGTATGTCGAGTACGCGTTGGAATCGGAATGAAAATACTTAAGGATGAAGATGGAAAACGAGATATTTATTTTCATAATTGTTTACATTGCGATGTCGCTCACTGTCAAATTCATTTTCCTCTGTGTTTCTCACAGGTAAGACAACAAAACTGCGGCACATAAATGTTTTTGAGGCAGCAGGTTTCAAATAGCTACATGTGCTCATCTCCATGCATAATTATTCTCACTCGCTATCCTCTACGTGTAGTGCGTGGTGTGCGGCTCCTGCTTATCTTGTCTCTGTGTCAGTGGCCTCATTGCGATCTTCATGAAGACTGCTGAAAACTGCAGTAGTGAAAGCTGAAATGATGGGAGATCTTGGTAACTGTGTGCGTGACCCTTGTTCTCCGTTTCATCAATTCCGAACTCGTGACTGGAATCGAGCTAGCTCGGTCTATTTTAACTTGTTCCGTCGGCAATCGCACTGCTCTCACAATATTAAAAAATATCTAAGTTTTGTATGTTTTGCATTCAGTCGGCTGTATTACAGTTTAAGCATACCGAATTGCAGTCCAAAAAACACGCAGAACGAGAAAAAAATACATTGGCATGTGTTTTCTTGAAGGGTTCTGTCGGCCGGTTAAAATCATCTGATAAATTTAACACTGCTGAGAAGCATGAAGTTACAGTTTACACTTTTGTGAGAATACATTTCTAGTGAAAAAAACATTTTTTAGGAAACAGGTGCGGCGTCAAAGTGATTGTGTTACTTTCTTCCCGACGAGAAACGAATCAGAAGAAACGAGTTGTGAGAACAGAAAATCACGTGAAACGCGTTGCGACGAAGGAGTGTCTGACCACCTGGCTTCACGCAATAAACTTGGATTTGACCAAAATAAAACTCAAGCAACCGACAGCAGCTCGAACAAAACTCAAGCAACTGACAGCTGCTCACCCAACTGCAATCCAAACGATTCAAGGTAATAGGAGTTTTTCAAAGAGAACTTGTGCAGTTCTGAAAATAAAAAAGAAGAAAGTTTCGAAATTGCTACAGTTATAAAAATCTAGCAGTAAAGTAAATGAGAAAACTTACTGCTTAATGTTTCCAACTTTACATGGTTTGCCATGAGCACAAAAACAATTTGATGTGTTTGAAATCACATCACAAATACTCGAGTCATTTACTGTCTGTCACAAAAGAGTGATGGAGCAACTCTCCATTACAACGAAGATATAACTTACAAAAACAAACATAATATAAAGCAAACATGTGACTTACAAAAACAAACATAATTGAGAAAATTAAAAAATGATAGTAAAATAGCCAATGCTGTAGTTTGATGTGAAATAAAAATTAAAGAAATGTTGTCCTAAAGATTATGTGAAACGACTTTCATTCCACCAGATCCACCCCATCATCACGTCCTATTTTTATTTCCACTCTTAACCCTTTTCGTCCCGCCCCAACCACTTTTCTGTCCGAGTTTGCAACTTTTTGCAGCTCCATAACTCGCCAGCCGATTGAGCTAGAGAATTGTTCAAACCCTCAACGGATTCGACATTTCCGATATTCGATATTTCTACTCTTAACCCTTTTCGTCCCGCCCCAACCACTTTTTGTCAGAGTTTGCAACTTTTTGCAGCTCCATAACTCGCCAGCCGATTGAGCTAGAGAGTTGTTCAAACCCTCGACGGATTCGATAAGTCTTCTATATCAGACTGAAAAAAATCTTTTTCGTTTCGGATTTGGGGTTCTGTGTGTGACGTCACAATGGGAAATGTTTTCGCCTTTTTTGGCCAAGTATACCTGGCCCTGGGCGCCAACCCAAGGGGCCATTTTTTGGCTCAAGAGTTTTTGCAAACTAGGTTAAAATCCTCGCCTTTAGAGACCTTGATTGGTTTGCTTGCATATCTGCAGCCAAAATTATGGCTAAAAAAACATTTTTGACAAAAATAAAAAAGTTACACAAAATGTATCATTTGCCATTTCAGGTCAAACTTCGGCCAGCCATAACTCGGCAGCCGATTGAGCTTGAGAGTTATTCAAACCCTCTAAAGCAGTGGTTCCCAAACTTGTTCGAGCCTTTACCCAAATCAAGGTAGCGATTATGTCTTATTACGCTCAATATTTCCCAGTGATTGCTCGTAATACAGAACCAGAGTTGTAAGTCGGGCCGGGTTCGGGCTTAAGTTTGTCAAAATTTTCCTGGCCGATTTCGGGACTGCATACACAAGTTTTTCATATCATTCGAAGCAACGATTTTTTTCTTTCTTGAAGTACATTTGTTCTGCTCACTGTGGTGACTTCTGTGAGTGAAGAGATTGTGATTTTTCTTTAGCTAATTCCGTTCGCAAACACAGCTGCGTTCTTTCGTTCTCTGCTCGGATTAGTGTCACACTCTTTTTCAGAAGGCCATAGCCGTGAGGAAATTAGCACGCGCTGCCATTGCATCGAAAAGATCAATCACTTACAATCCGGCTTTTCATCCCTATAGCGCTATCCTAAATACTTCCTTTTATACCTACGCGCCATCGTGGATAGTTCCGTGATAGTTTGTTTTTATGTTGAGAAACATTACATTTCGCAGTATTAGCATTGACTAACAAGCTGAGTTTGTGCTTGTTTAAGTTAATGTTTTGGTCAAAGTGATTGCTATTTTGGATGTGATAAAATCGTGTACCTGCAGCTACACCCACACACTACATGTTTTGATACTCCGCAGTTGCGCGTATCTTGACTCACTCGGTAAATTTGGCTTTCGGGCTAAATCGGGCTTCAGAAATAAATGTCGGGCTCGGGCCGGGTTCGGGCTTCAAAATGAGGCCCATTTGCAACTCTGTACAGAAAAAATTGTGGTTTTGGTTCCGCGTTACCCCCGAAGAATCGCATATTACCCCGAGGGTAATTTACCCCCAGTTTGGGAAACACTGCTCTAAAGATTCGTGAAGTCTTGTACCTCACAATGAAAAAATAATGTTTTGGTTTTGGGCTTGGGGTTTTTGGTTGATGACGTCACGAGTGGGATATGTTTTGCGGTTTGTTTGATAACGTCATGATGACGTCATCGGTCGATCCAATGAGTCAAGTTTGAGGCTCAACCTCAAAGTTTGTGTTGGATTCTAGGCTATAATATGCAGCTTTAGAGCCCTTGATCAACCTTCTAGCGTTTCTGATACCAAGGTTATAGATTAAAAAACCCAAATTATTTGCAAAAACCTGGGGAATTTCCCGCGATTTCCCCAGGTAATACTCTGTTATTTTGCCATAACGTTTGAACCAGACACGCCACAAAGTCAATCAAACCCTCTAAAGACTCGTATTCAGTGCCGGATTAAGGTAGCGCAGGGCCTGTAGCATTTCAAGAGCGTGGGGTCCTAAGTTTGAAAACATTTCAACACCTGCTAAATCATAAAGTGTGGGCAAGGCATCCGTGTTACTATAGCTTTACTCTCTGCATGCTTTCTTCAGTTCGTATCGTAACATGACAGTCTTAGTGTATCGTGCTGACCGCCAGTGTTGCCATATGGTAGTGGCGCGGCCAGAATGAGGCTGAATGGGCCACGGCCCCCCAAAACAAACTTGCTAAGATTTTTACTGGTGCTTTATAACAATTTTCAACTGTTGGAACATCGGGGCTTAAGTACTTTTCACCTACGGGCTTCTCAAACTATGGGTCGCGACTCCAAACGGGGTCGGGAAATGTAATTTTGGGGTCGCGAAACAAATTGGCTTGACAAATCAGATATAAAAGTTTTTGCAAACTTCACAAGAAATTTGAAAGTAGACCTGCAGTGAATCAATTTCTACTGCATTTCCATGGGTAATACCGTGTTTCATGTTTTCAGTTATTTAGCCTGCTGATGTCCGCCTGAGCTATCAAAAAATAATAATCAAATAAGCACAACAAGTTATGCGTTTTTACGTCATGATTGTTTTAATGTACTGACCAATATTGACCTTGTTGCATTCATTCCAACACGAGGGCACACTTGCGTCTAGAACTCTAGCTTTAGTTTAGGGGCTAGACTAACTGCTTTGAGAACACACTGAATAGTTTTAGTACAAAGTTAAGAGCTTCATGCACAATTTCAGAAGTAGGCTACTTTGGAATTTGATTCAGAAAAATTTGGATCCGCAAACCATACACAATTGAAATTTCAGGAGGCCGCACACCTGACTTGCCCAGGATGAGTTTGCGGAATTATTAAACGACAAAAGTTTGCATTGGGAAGTTTCAAAACAGATTTTGTGATGTTTCGATAAGAACAAGAAATGAATAGGCCTACATAGTCATTTCTGATCTAGCCATTCATAAACTAGCCTTTTGCACAACATATTTGTGTGAAGAGGCATGCTCAAAATTGGTAATTATCAACGCAAAAAACGATCCTGTTTGAAAAGTGTTGAGAATGTCCTTTGTCGTCTTTTGTCTTGTATCAATCTACGCATGGATGATCTCTGTAAAATTCATCAAGTGCATCCATGCCATTAATTGTGCATGAGAACTTCAATAAACTGAATTGTTTTTTGGTGATTTTTTTCGCCTTACTGTTTCCAGTACATGGCTGTTTTACTACTGTGTAGTTACTTTTGCGGATGGTGTGCATTTGTATGATCTCGGCATAGACAAAAATGCCTCTTGAGGTTTGTGATGGGACTTTTACATATATCATTCACATCTAGGCTATCCATGAGGGGTCGCATAAAAAAAAACTTTTTCAAAATGGGCCGCATAACAAAAAAAGTTTGAGAAGCCCTGCATTAGGGATCATGCAAAAAGTTCTTAAGTCCTATCTGAGTGTTTTTGCTACCAGTTATTCCTTTTAAGCTCACAATGTTTCGTTATCAGTGCCGTAGTAGCCCAACTCTGCACCCCCTTAAAATGCTTACAGGGGCCCCATTAATGGTGATTTAAAAGATAAAGTTTTCGACGTTATGATACATCTTGAGGCCGAAAGGCCCTCAAAACAAAATATCCTAATTGCAGACACAATTTTGGCAGAACCAGGCCCTTGACCAGGTTTTAAGGTTTGGGGGGGAAAATACATTTTTAGGGATAAAGGTTTTTGTTTTAATCGTATGTTTAAAGCACAACAAAATCTGGAGGGCACAAAAAAGATTTGGGGGTAACTGCCCCCGAATTACCCCCGTGTCTGCGGGCATGGCCAGAACCATCGCCAGAAAATCTTCATTTGGGAACTTCATGTCCGTGCAGGGAAGCTATACATTTTGAAAATTTGTATTAATTCACAACATGAAGAGCAATTGTAGATTGTGCAAATTGATTATAAATATTTTCCCGCAAATACCCATAATAGGCTCGTAGTTCCCAACTAAATTTTTTGAACAAGCTTAAGAAAAGGAATTGGGTCGTAAATCATTCTTATTTAATTGACGGCGATTATTTAGAGATGTCGTAATGAAATGCAAATGTAAAAAAATTTGCAGGAAATCAGAATCAATCCTATTATTCAGTTATGAAAACATAGTACCTGACGCCGGTCAAAGCATGTGCGCCGCGATGAACGTTTTCTTACAGCGCAAATTGACAAACTTTACCATGAGCTTCAGTGAAATATGCTTATAAAGCGTGCGCATTGGGCTTTTTACTGGCCGAAATACGCATGCATAAACCTTGCTGACTTGTTAATTTCCTGGTGCATGGCAAATGCTTAGATTAATAACATTTTGTATTTCAAATCGCCTGTAGCCTAAATGTTAGCAAATATAGACTAAGCACTAAGGTCTACGTGGACGCAACGGTTAACATCAATAATCCACTAACTGCACTACTCTGTTTTGGGACAACTTAGCAATGATTGCTAAATAGTGAATAGACTCTTCTAACTACACAAATAACTCTGGCTGTTTGAACAGCAGGCTGCGCAAATGTGTAACTTTGATGGTAAGCACCAAAGGTATTTTGCTGCTATGAAGTATAAATAAGTGAAGACTACTTGGGCTAGACATAATACATTTTTTCACAACAATCACTACACAAAATACGTTGATCAAGTGGAAGTCTGGCTTCTGGACATATAAAACTAGGCACATAGGCAGGGCCGGATAAATGAATGCTAGGCCCATCAGGGCAAAGTCGTGACCGCGAGGACCCCGAAACGCTTAGTGTAACTGCGCAGTTCGCTCATGTCCGACCCTTTTCCTGCAAAGGCAGGTTGCGATCTTGTTAGCGGATTGTTGTACTCTTGGTCTTTATTGCGTAACAAGAATACGGCAGTAAAACGTCAAATCTTCACTTCAAGTTTACGATATAGTAGGCATTTTGCTGCCATAGCTCCCACCGAGGTTTTTTTTTCCATCCATATCCGTTTCTTCAGTCGACTTGGGTGTCTAGGTTTAATTGTGAAAAATGGCGTTAAATCTGTGTTTTTTAAAGTGCTAAATTAATCAGCAACTTCAATGTGTTCAATAATATAAAGGTAACTTTTCATTACAGTTTTTACATGCGATCGGACGAAGAAGAACGCATTCAATCGATTTCATGTTCACATATAAGATCATTGTCAGGGTTATATAGAGTGGTGTGTTTAAGGAAGACAGGCGAGGCACTTGCCTCGGGCCCCTCTTATCAGGGCGCGTAAATCTTTCTCATTTTGGTGGAAAATTTGTTATCCGCTCATATAATATTTTCCGAACCACCAGTGTTGGACTTAGGGTGGGAGAGCCTGAGGCAAGGCTGAAAATGGGGACCTCTGATGACGTCATCATAATATTATACTGTCAACCGCGATAAGATTTTTTGATCAAGCCTAGGAAGGGGATACGCGGGCCACCCAAGAATACGTTCCTGAATCTGCGGCATGACTAACATAACAGAAAATGCAAAAAGGTATTCACGATACACAACTTTAAAAACACTGAAAGCTGAGTGGACAAAGCCAGCAACACATAAAATTTAATCGATAAAAAGCTGACATCGCCCACCACATCTTTAGTTTTACAGTTGTTGTTGGAGGCCCCTTTGAAAGCAGAGCACTTAGACATTGCAATTGCTGTTGGGGGCTCTTCGAAAGCAGAGTTTCTATACACATTGCAGTTGCTGTTGGGGGATCCTTCAAAAGCAGAGTACTTACGCATTGCAGTTGCTGTTCGGGGCCCTTTGGAAACAGAGCTCTTACTTATGATCTGCTTCGGATTATATTACATGAGTTGATAATATGTTTTCCACCAAACATAAGAACAATTTTCACGCGAAACACCTCGAGGGGGGACCCTAACAAAGGGGGCCCGAGGGAAATGCCTAGCTCGCTTCCCCTTAAAAACATCACTGCGAACCACATCAATTCAGTACTCTGCCTTCAAAGGGGCCCCCAAGAGCAACTGCAATGTGCAAGTAGGCTACTCTGATTTCAAAGGGGTCCTCAACAACCAGTTTAATGTGCAGGTACTCTGCTTTGCAAGGGCGCCCAACAGCAACTGCATTGTGTAAGTACTCTTCTTTCAAAGGGACCACAATAGCAACGGCGTCGTGTAGGTCATACGCTTTCAAAGAGGCCCACAATACCAAATGTAATGTGTAAGTAGGCTTACTACGCTATCAAAGGGGGCCCCCAATAGCAACTGTAATGTGTAAAGTAGCTTGCTTTCGAAGGGGCCAAACAGCAACTGTAATGTATAAATAGGCAACTTTGCTTTCAAGGGGGCCCCAACAGCAGTTGTAATGTGTAAATGCCTTGTTTACAAAGTGGTCCAAAGTAACTGTAATGTATAAGCACTTTTCTTTCAAAGGGCCCCCCAACTTCACTGATTTCTAGTGTCTCCTATTTTAATTTGGGGAGTCGAAAGTTTCTTTGGGGGACTAAGTTGTGACGGGTCTGTCTTTTTGGGCCCCTGTGACAGTGGGCACAGCGCCCACTGTCTAAGTTCTGACTCTTACAACCATATATGTCGAAACGTTTGGGAGTTTTGGTTTACCAGGAAGTTTTTTTTACCAGATATTACTACTTACGAGCGTAACTGAACCACTTGGAAATGTTGTGCCGTGGGAAAAAAACACTTCTACCAATGCTGTCTTTAACCTAACGAACTCACACTAAGCACACAAGCAAATCATTTAGGCTTTACCAAGCCATCTAATTACTTGTTATCATGGTACAATTGCCTGCTTGAAGCAGCTTCGTTGCATCATATTAAAAATTGCAAATAATTGTAGGCAGCTGGTTGTGCTTTGTACTGGTGTTGCCCAATTAAAAAGGTCATAAAGAAGAGAAGTATATTTTTTGAGGAAGAAGGTGTAAAAGTTTCCATCTTGAAAAGCTGTTGAAACAGGTTTGTTGTCAAGAATTTTTTCCTGCTAAACCTGCCGAACGGTTGGTAAAATCCTGCTATAAAATCAACTAACCGCTGTATTGAAAATTTTATAGCTAACAGTGAGAAAATCCTGCTAGATATTGTAGCAAATCAGTTGAAATAGCAACACTGCTGACCGCAATTGTATGCCTTTAGTTACGTAACTATACAAAAAGAATCAAAAAAGAATTTCTGGACACAGACAGCGTTCAATTGAAAATCTTCACTTACTACTTGTGGCAAATTTAGCATAAGACTGCCTTCTCAGACTGAAAAAATCTTATATACAATGTAACAAATAAGATTTATTACAGAAGACCGCGGGGCCCGTAGCAATTGCTACATTTGCTGCTATTGTTAATCCGGCACTACTCGTATTATAGCCCAGAATGCAAACGAATCCAAAAAAACTTTGAGCCACGAAATCGGCCCGATTGGTCAACTCCCACTGGATGTTGACGTCATCCAAATGTAAAAAAATGCATAAACATCCTTTAATTATGTAAACATCAATAAAAAACCGGACATCCAAAAGTAAACATATTATTTTCCAAACTACAAGATTTTCTGTTAGAGGGTTTGAACAGCTCTCTAGCTCATTCTGCTGGCGAGATACAGCCAGTAATGGCCATGGGTATAATATACCCAGGGTCACCGTTTGTGGGAGCAGAATTTTTATCAATTGTTGGTTTTTGGACCATAGTTTTGGCTCCAGATATATTACAAAGTCAATCAACGGGTCTAAAGACCCGGATGATAGTCTAGATTCCTAAAAAAACTTGATCCAAAAAACTAGCCTCTTGAGTTGGTGCCCAGGGCCAGGTAACGTCAGCCATAAAATCACGAAAACATGACCCCATTATGACGTCACCAACAGCGAACCTCAAACCTAAAACGAAAAAAATATATTTTCAAAGTAGGCTACAAGACTTGCCGAATCCGTAGAGGGTTTGAACAGCTCTCTAGCTCAATCGACTGGCGGGTTATTGAGTTGCTAAAAGTTGCAAACTCGGGTCGAAAAAGTGGCCCGAGAGGGGACTAAAAGGGTTTTAAACCAAATGGCTTTTTAAATGGAGATCAAGCTACTAGAGCATCTCCCAACACAGTTAGTTGTTTGTCAGTGTTTTTTTCTGCGTATATCAATACCATAGATATTTGCTAATGATAAAAATATACCGAGATCACTACGATAAACAGCACTACTCCTTTGTCAGGTACAGTTATAAATTCAGGGAGAAACCATACAAATGCTGAACAATTAATACACCGGTGTGTATACCAAAAAGTTTGCTTACGCATTAACCCTCTTCAATCCAATTGAAAATGCACCCTGCTTTTGTTTCGTAGGTTGTTGGTCAGTTTTTTCAAATTGTTTTATTTCTCACCTAAACCAAGCCTGAGACGTTGTACAATTTCGTCCCGAAGCAAACTGACAGAGCGGAGATTTTTTTCAACTAGAAGTCTCCGTAGGATTTTTATATATCGCCATAGGCAATTCATGTTCGCCATATACTGTATTTTAAGGTTCCAAAATTAATTGCATTAGGTCAGTAGAACGGTCTTTCAGGATGTTTGACCAATTCCACACCAAATTTTTGCTGAAATTTTTTTCTCGAGTTTCTAAACTCGTGTACGTTTATTGTGAGGGATTCAGAATTGGGGTTGCAATTTACCTTTATGTCGAACAATTGCTTTTTCAAGGTAAAATGTTTACCGAAATCCAGGGACGCCGGAACAGGGGTGCATTACGGGGGCACAGGTGCCCTTACATACCAATTTCATGATTTATGAAGATCAATTTGAAACAAATTTATTGCAACTATTCGTGCACACCAAAAATTCAGGATGGTTTTGTATAATTTCTGCTAATAGTTTTGAGGTCAACATTGTTGCTAAACATGTAAATGCGTAAAGAATGACTATTGTGGCTATGGGTGTGCTTTTACACTGAACTCAATCAAAGAGTTTTGAACTCGTGGCAGTGGCGTAGCAACCCACTAGCTGTTCTGGCTATAACCAGAGGCGGCAAGTTCCAGGGGGTGGCAAAATCTTATCGCCTATTGTAAGCAGAAATAATTGAAATGAGGTGAGGAAATTATTCAGACTTAATAAAATTAAAGCTTTCTTTTCAGCTATAAGTCTCACGCCCCATGGGAATCTTCTTTGGGTAATGAGGGCAACACAGCCCTTTTACTAGCGCCATGGTTCCAGCTATCTTATGCTAACCACCGCTTTGTCGCTACTTATCTCTTAAGATTATTGCGTAACAATGGCCGCTATTTCTGGAATCTACTTGAAACGCATCTACCAGGGTATTACTTATGAGGATTTCGTTCCTAGTTTGGAGATTTTGATCCTTTTTAGGAATTTTTGGAAAAGTATGAAATTGTGTTAAATGAACTATTTTAGTTTATTTTGCAAATCATATTTGGTTCTATTTTCTAAATTTATCATGCCACTCTTATTTTATGTTACACCACCACAGATTTAGGGATTTTTTGGTTCTGTTTTAGGGATTTTTGGAGTTGCATTTGTGAGAGCCCTGGCGTCTACTCCAGTAAGCTTCAGCATCGTTTGTTGGTCAAGGTCCAGCCAGTACAGCTGCAGCTGCGCTTTTCAAGCAGTAAAACAACTAGTTGCCGTGGTTAATCAGAAATCTCTACAGTAGTTAAGCTATATTGTTCTGTGTTTTATTGACACGAAAGGGAAGTTGCTTACTTGCTCAAAACTTTCGCTCATCCAAAAGGCTGTTTATCTCAGGGCGTTAATGTACGCAGGTTTTGCTGAAAAAATGTGTTAGCGTCAGGACTGCAGCGGCGGTCATGCGTTGTGCTGATAAAATGCAGCATTGGCTGGCTGAAACTTTGGCCGGCAGAGCGGAGTGTGTTTCTCATGCGATATTTTTCACATTCTGACTGAATGCGCCTGCTGTGTGTGTGCTAATGTGACTGTCCGGCCTTTGCCTGGCAGAGTGCTTTTCTGGAAATGTTTTCGTTGAATCTGCGAGCTGTCGTTATGTTGCAGAATTTGTTTGGCTTTGGACTGGCGTAGCCCACTGCACTTCCTGTCTATTGACATAAGCGCAAAGAATTTCTTTTTCGAAAAACGATTAGGACTACAGTTGTTGTGGTCAAGTATACCGGTCAATTGTCTCAATGTAGATTAATTACTGTTGGTGATTTTCTTCCTAGTCACGCTTGCCAGCTCCATTTCCCCTTCGTTAATTTATATTTTTTTGTTTGCGTTTCGGTTTCCAGTCATTCATTTTGAAAATATTTGTTTGGCTGTTAATCGTCTTGGGAGTCGAGTAATGGTGACTTCGGTCATACCAACTCCTGCCCACTACAAATCTTGTGTTTGTTCGAAAATACTAATTGTTAAGTAAATGCGACAAAATCTTTGTTTTTTACGTTCATGTTTCTCAAGTTTTTGTTAGCCTCATAATCTTATTTTTTAGTTTGGAAACAGTCAAACTTAAGGTTTTCTGTTTGTAACAGTTATTTTTTGTATCGTTGTTTGAATACTCAGCTGATATGGTGATATCATCATGTTGTAGCTACTACCAGCTGCAGCTGTGCATTGCGCCCCCCGCCATGGTGTTCGGGAAGGTTAAGCAGACGACAATTTATGCGTTGAATTTGGCGAAATTCCTTGCAAAAAGGTCTTCGAAAAAAAAGATCATACCATGGTTAACTGAAGATGATGACGTCATAAATATCACACCGCNGCTCCCATCAGGGGCCGGTATTTTCTGCTAGGGCCAGGGGCGGCAGACTGTTCTCCTACGCCGCTGACTCGTGGTACGTCAAAGCCATGGGCGTCAAAACAGGGGCGAATCCTGGAGGGGCGATTGAGGCGATCGCTCCCCCTAAAACCATGGCGATTGCTCCCCCCTAAATCCATTGTTTTGTCCCAGAAGTGTTGTGAAGTATACTTCATCTTAAAGTAGTGAACCCGTAATGAGACTTGACTAGCAAATATTAATGAAAGCGCCCCCTTAACCTTATTGACTGGATTTGCCCCGGGGTCAAAACGGGCATTTGCCCATTTCTGGAAATTGAGACTAAGAACTAAAACTTTTCAGAAAATTTTACATCAGCAGCTCAATTCCGGTTAATTGGTTTTAGTTCTTGCAATAACAGTTTATTTGCAGGTACGACACTCAAACTGCGCAAGGGCCAGGTTCACTGTTCTGGTATCATGCAGTGCTGAGCTTGCAGTTCACTCATGTCCGCTCCTTTTCTTGCAGGCATAGGCGTAGCCAAAGGGGCCTATGGGCCCATGTCCGCTCACAAATTTTTAGAACATATAGTAATTTGTGCTTTCAAAGGCGGTATCACAAACAAAATAGTGTTATTCGCCTAAAATCAAGCATTTTGGCCCCCAGATTTTTGGGCTGGCTACGCTACTGCCTGCAGGGGCAAGTTGCCAAACTTGCGAGGGGATTGTTTTACTGTTGGTCTTTATCGTGTAATAATAACATGGCAACAAATCTTGAAATGTTCACTTAAAGTTACGATATTAGGCGTTTTGTCGCATGTGACTCTTGCACGCAGACATCTCGGCAGGTAATGTAGCGAGACAGTGACTGCTGATAGCGGCAAGCAGGGACGTCGGAGAGCAGTGGCATTGAATACCTGACCTTTCAAACGAGGGATAACAGGGGAAAACGTGTCTTTTCATAGGTAATTTTATGATTTATTAAGATCGAATTGAAGCAAGTGGTCTATAGTTTGTTTTATTATTTTCGAGGTCAATGTTATTGTTGAACTGTAGCAAGCATAACTGGCAGGCCCTAACCAGACTGGGACACCAGGGGAGGCGAGCAGTTTACTGATAGGGGCCATTTTTCAAACTATGTCTAACACATTTTTCCAGGGAGGCGCAAAAATTTTTTCAAGGGAGGCTAAGTCCCCTGCG
>JGI24158J21664_10007227_pt1 | contig 14741 bp, 7 predicted proteins | sample Ectturendosymbi3_FD_21664 | JGI IMG/M metagenome (IMG submission 21664) | reverse complement strand
AATTCGGGCATTAACTAACAGGAAAGCAACCAGCTGCAACAGAGCTCCCTCATGAGTTCACTCTTTGCTTCCACTATTCACCACATTCAACCATTGATCGCAACTCTACTACAATATCAGTAGATCACCCATCAAGTTCACTCTACTACTACTAGGTTGCACTATCATTATGTAGGGATGAGAGAATAACGATAATTCGCTTGTGGTGACTATCACAGTGACTTGTTACTCATGGGGACCAACTAGTGGTGACCATTTATTTACACGTGGCGCAATCTACCGACAGCCACACGTCCCACTCTGCAAAAGTGTTGTACCAAGTGAACAAATAGTGTTAAGAATGCGTCCGTAAACCTGAGGCTCGGCCACCAACGCCGTTACAAAACGTTCTGTTAAGTACATTTCTGTAGCCCGGTGTCAAACGAAATTTCTAAACTGTGCAAAACATCTGACCTATTATGTTTTGTCAGTTATTTTGCTTCTAAGAGTAAAGGAATAAAGTTTGGCGATTACTTTTTTTCATGTGTGTTGTGTAAATCAAAACGTTTTGGTTAGATGTCAGATACCCATAACAAGCTACAGTACGGGAATAAGTGAAACCAGTGACAAATATTGGACTTGATCTTAGACTTCAATTATTTTCTTTTTCTAACTCTAACATAAACCCTAACCCGACACACTTACCTAAACACCAAATCCTAAGCCCTAATCATCAGTTTTCTCAGCGAATTTGATAGGTTGAATGTTGCTCTGTGCGTGCGCATATGGCGTGAAGTCAGAAATTTCGCAAGTCAGAAATTTCTCTTGACACCGGTGATTCACCCTCCAACGCTGTTGCAAAACGTTCTGTTTTGTCTGTTTTTATTAACCAGCGTTGTGCAGAATGTGTGTGTTTGTAATATGGAGTTCGTGTCTGCGGGCAAAAATACATTATTATTAGATGTGACCGATTGCGAAAAAGTTGTACCACGGTTGAATAAGCACGATGGCGCCATCGCATGAATTTATGAAAATTGCCCCTCCGAAATGAAGAGCTGGTTGCGGCCCTGCATTTCACAACTGTAGAAGGAATTTGATGTACGATTCAAAGACTTCCGTTCACGAGAGCAGATGACCATCGTTGCGCAACCGATTTCAGCTGGAGCTAAATATGCCCCAACGGAGCTTCAAGTGGAGCTGATTGATTTGTAGTGCAACGAATTCGTTAAAAGCAAATTCATGAAAGCGCCGCTGATTGAAATTTATGGCAAGTATGTGTCCTCAGAAACTTTCCCAACCTGATGCAAAACGCACCAATGCTGATTTCTCTGTTTGCGAACACATACCTTGATTGTGCGAACATTATTTTTACGCATGAAACAAACCAATCCAACGTCCGATCTTCCATTATGGCTGGCAGCTATGAGCAATGTTTACGCTTGGCAACATCTATCGAAGCCGATCTTCACTACTTGGTCCGAGAAAAACAATGGCAATCAACGCATTGACGCATTTCTAGAACTTTGTGTTGAGTGTTAAATCGGTTAAATGCTTGATACAATACAACTCGATTGTAATGGTTTCAGTCACAATGCTTGTTTGGGCTTGTTCAGTGTACTACCAATGGTTAACTGGCCTCACACCAAAACGCCAAAGTGTAGCTTTAGAAACGCAGTGACAGTCAGCGACAAAATGCGGCCCACCACGCGTTATAATTGGACAGGCCTAGGATGAAGTAAAAATGTACGATGTCAGGGTTTGCGTTAAACCAAAATAGGATTTTTCAAACGACTTGCTAAACAATGACGCTGTTGTGACGCAACCTAGGGCCGGCCTTAAGCCGATGCAGCTGCATTGGGCCCCGCGCCAGCATGGTCCTTGGGTAGGTTGTTCATTTTTGCCAGATACTCCTTGCTCTCGAGAATTGTATAACGGCTTAAAAATTGCATTGTTAGCCAATAATTTTCTCGTTTAAATAAACGATGAGTTTCCACTAATTATTTAATCAAACGTGCTCAATTTTCAAGCTAGGGTGTTATATCTGCGTTCCGCCATGTTCCACTCTTCATGGACAGAATTGGGTTGTTCATAGTGCCAGTTAAGACTGCAGTAGACCCACAGCTACTGAAAATAAGGTGTTTAGGGATTTAACACGCCATGAACAGATCAAGACGAGTGTCTGTCGTTGAACTTTGATGGCAGTTCTGCTAACGTAACGGTGTTCAGTTCTCGAAAAATTCTTCCTTTTGAGTTTTTAGTTGGTTGCGTGTCATCTGCATTTTAACAAAGGCCTGCAGTTTTGCTTCATAGAAGATTTTGACACAGACTAAATCAGTGGTTCTTAGCCTTTCTCTACCACGCCTCACTCAAGTAATTGCTCTGTGCTTCAAGCCCCCCTTACTTTAAATATGTAAATTGCAGGAACACTTTCCCGTTAAAAGAGCTTTTCATGTTGCAGAGTGCGTATAAGGTTCGCACCCCACTAGAAATTTATTGACACCCACATGGGAAAGCGCACCCCGGTTACGAACCACAGGACAAGATATTTTAATATTTTGTCAAAGTACAATCAACTGGTACCGCTTTGAAACAAACGACAAAAGATGGGAGGTTGATCCTGCGGAGGTCAAAATTCTTATCGAAACGAGAGCAAAATTTTTTGATGTGTTCGCACTTAAATTTGCTTCCTTGTCTCTGTCCACAAAATTGTTCCGCGTTATTTGTCGGTCGTGTAGGTACTTTTATTATTTGCCGCCCCATCAAACTTTTTTTTGTGATTTGCCTATTTCCGAGAGTAAATCGGCAGAAAAACCACCACTTCAAAGTCCAGGTTCATAAACGTAACAGACGCTTAAAGCTACTCTGCAGCTTAACTAGGCAAGGCAAATATCGTTAATGTCATCCAGCACACTCGTTTCTGTTTGTCAATATATTGGACTGTTTGGTATATGCTTTTATTTCATTAATCAACCGTGTACGTTATATATTGCGTTTGATAAGTGTTTCTACATCTGTGACGTCGTAGTTGTAAAATATTTCTACATTACATTTCTAATACAGAAAAAACAGTCTGCATTCCAAGTCCATGCATAATGAAGCATAACATTGAGTAACTATAAAATTGAGCTTTTGGAGAACTTTGGGCTAATGGATGGATTGGTCTCTTCTGAAGTCTGTTTTTTTCGTGTATTGCGTCATAAAGCGGATAGTTGACCATGCGCCCTGATGTTACCTTTATGCAAAAACGCGTCTGCAATTGTGGTTACCGAAAGCGAGATAAGTAATCAGTTCATGTTAACAGTTTTCTTCAAGTCAGTCATTGTTCTTTGAACGAAAGTTCCGTTCAACAAGAGCGAAGTAATTGCATTTTAAGCTCAATTCGCTGGTTAGTTCGGTTTGATTGACGTAACTTTGCACTTGCACTCTCCGCTCCGATCCCCATAACGAAGCTTTCACTTCAAATCGCGGCTTGATTACGAGTGGTAGCGGTACACTGTCTGGTGTCTACCACCGCAACATGCTATTAGTCATCATCATAAACATATGCGTAGCTGGGGGACACATGAGCTATGCCCACGCCCCATAAAAAGCTGTTGCTTTATCATGTAGCCTACACACATTTGCCATCTTTTTTATATTCATATAGTTATTTTGCCAAAATATCTTCATCAAAAAGGTCATAGCACGGTTGACTGACCACGATGACGTAGTAACACCACTGGTCAGAGGGGCCCCGCGCATAAATCTTGCACTGGGCCCCACACCTGCTAGGGCCGGCCCTGTTGCAACCTCTCCGTTGGAGTTGCGTTAAATGTATGATTCACCACCAACGGAATGTGCGCGAAGAACAACACCCATATATTGTGGAGCGAACAAGCAACAATGGAGTGATCGTGGCGTGGAAACTCTGCCGATATTAACTTGTGAACGATTGAACTTAACGACTAGCGTACGCGGAGAGTGATCATGGCATGTGATTTCTATTGTTGCATGCTGACGCAGAGAAAAGATTTGCGCACTTGCCGCTCGGGCTTTCCAATCGCAACAACGCTGTACTTCTCGTGTTAAATCATAGGTTTATGGAGCGAAGCTACTGTGTCGCAATTAAAAAACGAAAACTATGTACGAGTGCTGTCTTTGAGGTCTGCGCCATTTTGAAGAACAATCATATAACTTACATCAGTCCCACGTTACATCAAGCTGTGAAGGAAACCAGAAGAACAAAGCTAACACTCACAATGTTTTGAATTTTTGCAAAACATTTTTCCTCCTTAATTAAATACGAATCAGCAGAGGAGGTAGTTTCCAAGCCGATGTAAGCCCTAAACATGTTACTGAAATTTACCCTGCGCATTGACCTCTCATCTACATTCACTTTAAATTTCAAAGGTTTACAGTCAGCAGGCTACCCAGTTAGTGCACTATTTTCAGATATTAACTTGTGCAGTTTCGCATAAGGTTGCAGTGCATTTAGCAAGTGGACGAAACAAATTAATGCTCCTTCTCCTTGTGTTGTCTTCTCGTTGCACGAAACCACTGATTTTGTCTTATCCTGTTTAAAATGCAGTATATTGGTGGTAATTAGCAAGAGGTACAACTTTGCAAGACACAGACTTTGGAAATGTTTTCACAGGTGGAGCATGTGGTCCATACGCTGATCTTTAATCACATTTCAGGCCTTTCAACGATTTCTTAACTCAAATCTTTTTCATGAATCACACCGGAATAACGGTTTAAAAGTGTGATTTAGCGAAGAAATATTGCGCTTGAACAATATTTGCTCTTGAACGTTGACATTTTGTCATTTGTAATTTGCTACGCCACACTACACAGAATTCGCAAGCGCCAACTGACAAGACTCAGGGATAGTCTACAGCAGTGCTTTTCAACCTTTTTGGTGCAACGGAACCTTCCGAAAATGTTTGCGTTGCTAAAGGAACCCTATGCAATGACTCAGATGTCTGTATTGTTACAACCGCATGGAACTGTGGTTGCGAATTTCGTCCCGCGAAATTTTGGTCTGCTTCGGCGGAACTCCCAGCCAGTGGCGTACGCAGAAAATAAAATCTTCATGGGTGGGTCATTCAGTGGCATATGGTGGTCATTTGTATTTGGCGTGCGCTGTTTGTGACGTCACAATTTGATGTCATATTCCTGTTTCCAAACCAATGTTTTCGCGAAGTTTGTGACATAATAAGCATATTCTGTTACACGCAATACCCTTAATTTATGGGTCATTGAACTGAATATAAACTGTCAGCACTCCAGGTTAGGATATCGGAGTAAAATACACTCAACGCTACGACACAGCAGTCCATAACTGCAAAAATATCACACTGCGCGTTAAAAGAGTGGAGTAAAACACACTCATCACTGCCTCCGAGCAATTTACAACTGCAAAATGAGGCTGCGCAAATGTCTTGGTGAATACGAGCAGTGGAGCGCAGAAAGTGTGCGGCTGGACTGTCTGACGCTCACCCCGGTTTGCAAGATCGAATCTTACTAAACTACACAAGAAAAAAGCGCATAAAGTGTACGCAAGAAAATATTGGATTTTTTGTTATGTATAGAAGTCCAGCAAATTTTTTATTTACCTTTTTCCCTGCTGACACATTTATCAATGTCTGAATGCTTCTATTTTAGCAACTGCTGTTTTTGAGCTCGTGCAACAGTTTTATCATGCTACAGAAATTGGTAGTGTAGCCAATGCGGTCAGCACTTGTGCTGATCAGCCATAACAGACAAAACAAAGAAAAGTGTTTCGGATAAAGTAAACAATGGTGGAACACAATCTGAAGCATACGTAGTTGACGAAATGTCTGCAAAAAGTGGTGAGATGGTTTCTGCATGCAGACGATAACCTAGATTCCCACCAAACATAATTATTACTTTTTGGCCCATTTACAATGTTCCTTGAAATTTGCATGCACACTCAGCATTTGACTAGTGAAGTAAGTCCAAGTTGCAACAGGATGTGGAGGAACCAGAGCTACAAATGTGTAGATACAAGCAATTACGCGGAACAATGAAACAATACTTGACTGACGAAATAAGATAAAATGCATAAACTTCATTCTCCCAACCTATGGTATCAAATGAATTAATATCAGAACGAACCAGTTAGAAGGCTTAGTATGACCTTGCTCTTTGGCTGACTTGCACAAAATCAGCCAGTTGATTACATTCAAAAAATAAACGCCAAATGGGCGTTTGAGAATCCCTTCGTTTTGCAGCCCGATTCAATGTTTTTCTATGACTTTGCTTCAAATCTTTTGACCACCTTATCTCACTCACCTGAGTTTCGCCCCATGCACCTTTCTACTACAAAGTACAAACAACCTGGGAATAAAGGGATTCCTTTCAGTGCATACTTGATACTGACACTGCACAAATCACGTAACCTCGCAAACACGTCTGTCATGATAAAAACGTAAATGATGAACTGAAATCTTCTCAACTAACAGGTAAGTTGTTGCGGTGTTCTAATAGTAATCGTAGCAAGCACTGCCTCGAACGGCGTTTCAGGAAACGCTTACCACACCGCAACTTGATACTCGGAGCAGCTGTAGTTTCCATGCTTGCCAAGTCGAAACTAGTGTTACGGTCATGGCTGACTGAACAAGGATGTCACGTGATAAAAACGAAGGTTGGTGGTTGGATTTCCAACTTCGATCAGTTCTGGCGGCAACTTGCCTGCTGCCAATATCACCGCACAGAGCGATTTCTTTATTGTTGCGTCATTCCGGACGTAGCACGTTTGCGTTGAGAGAAAACAACGTAGCAAGATTTCCTCTAGTCGTAGGGAGATGATACTGCGTCTCAAAGTTAATGAAGCGCCCTAATAAAGTTTGTTTTAATCAAAACGAGTTAAGCATACGCTCGAAATATTTACAAAAAATTTTTGGCATAACAGAAACGCCATCAGACTCCAACTGTACATGTAATACGAAGATATAGTTCGTCGCCACTCAAATTGTTGAAAAATATCAATGAAACAAAAACAATGAGCATGGCATATGTTGCGTGTATGTCATTTTTTATTAATTAGACTTGCTTCAACTTGAGGAATATATAATTGAAGCCTGTGGGGAGGAATGTTAAGATATCATTCTTCCCTAGGGTCTAAGCTTCGTTTTCGATGCTTAGCATCAAATCAAGGTTCACATTTGATTTGTTTAACTCGTTGTGCAACCTTCACATGTATAAACAAAAACTGAAACAAGATCTTAGTTGACAAGATGACTGCCATGGTATTTCATCAATCCTATTTGACACATATCGTTGTTAAAACTGATGAATTCTTTTGTCATTGTGTTTTCATTTATTATAATTTTACGGACAATTGGTTACTATTTTGCATGATTGCTCTTCGTGTTGTTTCTGTTTTTTGGCTGAGTCATATGATACAATACACGAAACAATCAATACGTAAGCAGCTACAAAACGCCTTTTAAAAAATTGTAAGGAAAGAACAATGTATTATTAAAAGTCACAATGTATTAACAATGTAAAAGTCACAATGAATTATTAATTGACTAACGCAAGAACTGTGTTGACAAACTGAATGAAAACGTCATCAAAGTTGCTACATGAAATTCAAATCCTGCATTTCCAACAAAGAACTGGACGAAACTACTTTCTCGATTTCTCGAAAGTTCTAAGAATGAACATGAGCGTAACTGGGAGAGATACGCATGAGTTCTCTTTCATCAACAATTAGTTCGTATATGCTTGAAAGCAGAGCCGTATCAGTCGTACTCCATACCCCCAAATTGGGGGCCCACGTTGTCACAGGGGCCCAAAATTCAGTCCCGTCACCACTTTGCCCCTCAAAGAGAGCTTCGACCCCCCAAACTAAAATATGACCTTCCGTTCTTCCACAGGGAGAAAGATTTAAAGTGATTTTTCATAATGAAACCTAGACAGCCAGGTTGATTAAAAAAAGCAGATCTGGGTGATCATTGTGTAGTTAAAGGAATCTACCGTATTTTTCGGACCATAAGGCGCACTTAAAATCCTTTAATTTGCTCAAAAATCGAAAGTGCACCTCATAACGCGGTGCGCCTAATGTATGAATCTGGTTGTGCTTTCTCATCTTGAATAAATTTCCTGTGATAAATGGTCCTATTTATTTAATTGCTAGCTACGATTTTATTGTAAACAGCCCATCATGTTGCGTAATAAACCAACAATAATTGCAATGAGCAGCGTCCGAGAGAAGCTTTCACATAACACAGATTGTATTACTCTGCGGGGTTCCTGACTCCATTGGTGCACACCGAATCAAACGCACGCACGCACAAGTTTTATTTTATTTTATTCATGTCTGGCGGTATAGGCATGTTTGACAGATTAAACTCTCTCGTATGTAATGACAGATTTAAACTCCCAGTGGTGACTCCAGGACGTTGGCGACTCCGGCACTCAGGAGGTATTGTGAAAGAGTTGAATACAGCTCGAAGTTTTGCTATATTTAATGCGCCTTATAACCCTGTGCGCCTTATATATGAAAAAAAAACAGCTAGCATTCAATGTTTGATACTGCGCCTTATAATCCGGTGTGCCTTGCGGTCCCGAAAATACGGTAATTAGCAAACATTGCCAAGTTGTCCCAAAATAGAGTAGTGCAGTTAGTTGATAATTGATGTTAAATTGTTGCGTCCAGGTAGGCCTTAATTAGCCGATTTGAGATACAAAATGTTATTAATCTAAACATGTGACATGCACCAGCAGATTAACAAGTCTTGACATCAGCAAGGTTTATGCATACTTATTTCGGCCAGTAAAAACCCAATGCGCACGCTTTATAAGCATATTTCAATTAGCTCATGGTAACATTTGTCAATTTGTTCTAATGAAAGGAAACGTTCATCGCGGCGCACTTCCGTGATCAGCCTCATGCTTGCTCCTTCGGCAAAAGTGTTTTCATAACTGAACGATAGGATTGATTCTGATTTCGTGCAATTTTTTTTTACATTTGCATTTCACTACCACATCTCTGAATAATCGCCGTCAATTAAATGACAATAATTTCACGACCCAATTTCTTTTGTTAAGCCCGTTCAATGAAATTTAGTTGGAAACTACGAGTCTATTGTGCGTATTTGCGGGAAAATATTTTTAATTTATTTGCACAATCTTCAAACGCTGTGCATTTCGTGAATTAATATAAATTTTCAGAATGTCTAGGCCCCTGCACAAGCATGAATCCTGCCTACGGAAGACTTTCTGGCAACAGTTCTGCCCAGATCCGCAGACACGAGGTGAATTCGGGGGTAGTGCCCCCGAATATTTTTTGTGACCTACTAAATTTTGTTGTGTTCAGAAATATTTGTTTTAAACATAATAAAAACAACGTTTCCCCCCTACAAATGTATTTCCCCCCAAACCTTAAATCCTGGCTACGGGTCTGGTTCTGCCAAAATTGTGTCTGCAATTGGCGTAGCTTGTTTTGAAGGCCATTCGACCTCGAGATGTAACATAACGTCGAAAACGTTTTTTTGTAAATCACCGTCAGGGGGGCTCTGTAAGCATTTGGGGGGGACCAGAATTGGGCTGCTACGGCACTGCTTGAACGCGTAGGTTGTTTTGAAAGCACTCGTTGAGGGATGCGCAACTAGGTAAGAACAGAAGAACCAAAAGCGGAAGAGGGTTCCAAGCAGTGGCGTAGCCAGCCCAAAAATTTGGGAGGGGCCAAATTGTTTGATTTTAGGCGAATAACACTACTTTGTTTGGAAAAACATCTCTCAAAGCACAAAATGACTACGTTTTCCAGAATTTGGGGGGCATGGCTCCCCTGGCTACGACTATGGTTCAAAGTTACCATGAAGAAATTTCACTTCGCCCAATTTACCGAAAGAACAAAGAAATAGTTTATTAGGAAAACTGGGCAAACTAAAAACAAAGAAAATTGTTGTTCTTATTTACGAAGATTATATAACTCTGTAACGGTCAAAGAACTGCTGAAGCTTGAAAATGTGGTATTCCCGTACAGTTGCAATTGGATAGCTGTCGTGTCCTCGAGTTGCGTTTATTGTAAATAACCGCAGTTAACAATCGGAACTGATTCTAACGTTCTTGTTGTTGAACTTTATACCATTGGTTGGTGATGAACATGTTGCTGTGCACAACTGGAATGAACAGGAAGGACAACTAGTACCGCAAGATCAGTGGTGCATCAGCAAATCTTTCTCGTTGCAATACACCGGCATAAGTTTGCCCACTTTTCAAGACACACAGGCCAAGCCCGGATAACTTACTGAACCTTGATATCAAATTTGTATCGATACGTTTGTTACATTCTGATGGGAACAGCTGACGTCATGCTTCACTGCTTTTCTACAATTTACACTGAAACGTATTAGTGCAGATTTCTGCAAATACGACCCAAACGAGTTTTGTCAAGATGCCTTTGAATATATTCTAGGCTGTTCAAAAGAAACGACGCACTGACCATAACCTTAAAGATTTAGTGATGGAAATACGTGATTTGCACTGTGGCGGCAGATTTGAAAGGACTTCACCACGCTTGTGCAGTGACCCTGAACAAAGCTCTTGCAGTTGCCTTGAAGAAGCATTCCATCTTCAACACCAAAGATCGCAAAATCATTATTGAATTGAAATAATTTTGCTTTATAGCAACGTTGTCCTTCAATATGGAGACCAATTATTTACTCCAAAAGCGGACTTATAACCGGTAACAACAACTCTGTTTTATTGTCAAAGTTGCTGTGCATTATATCCTACATCCGATTGCTGGTGTGATAAGTGAGGCAGAATTCCGCAGTTTCACCGATGACAGAAATTGGACAACCACAACTGAAACATCGAATGAACGCGTTCGCCAAGCACTAACTTCAGCATTTGCCAGCAGTAGCATTGGAGCTAACGCTTTGCCAAGCGTGCACAGTCCAACAAACGGTTGAATTGGAATTCCATGTCATAGGTACGAAAGATTACTGTGAGTTTCCGCTAATGACTTTGTAAAACCCACATGGGAAAAAGCAGTTAATACTGTAGTTTATAAAGATATTATCAAGAACTTATGACCTTTTTCATCTGAAATTAATTATTGCATTACAAATTGATTTTTTTAATTAAATTGATTTAATGTCCATGACGTATTTTGTTGCACTTCCTTTGACAATGTGTAGAGTTCTGAGCTGGTTGCGGTGACGATTAGTCGGTCGATTACGATTCCACAGAGGTCCCTACTAGTTGAGGGGTCAACCAGGTTGTTGCAGGAGCACAAACCAGTCCCCCAACTAATCAACCTGACGTCTTGAAGTTGCCAAGCCAAAGTAAGGCGAAAAAAAGGCTCACCACTTTGTCCGTTAATAACTCTCCAGTAGCAAGCAACATCAAGTTGACTACTTCTTTGGATTATATTCAGATTTGCACCAAAACATCCAATACACGTGAATGTGAAGTCAGAACAACGTAACATTAAGCGCTTCGATGTGGAATGACGGTGAACAAGAGCGTCGAACGTTCGCACGCGCAACAGGAAACAGCGACCAACTGCGGTGACATAGGTTTGCAGGCTGTCTTGTCAACTGACAGACTGCTCCCAAACATTTTCCTACATCGGAAAACGTATTACGTCTCATATTATGTCTCCTCTATCTCTTCACGGTCCTCTTCTGCATTTCCTGGTGCATTCTGTACAGAAAACAAAACAAAAGAAGGTACGTTTAGCACGCAACAAGTTTTGCGCGTTATCATTACTTGTGATTGTCATATGTTTATGCTCTTTGTGCGAATATATATGAAGACTGTAGGAAGTTCTGCAGTCGATATTTACCGGTTATTCACCCCTAAGTCATTGAATGAACTTTTCCTCAGAATTTTCCAAAATCCCTGCGGCACATTTGCTCTATCGGTGAGTTGTCATACAAACCGCCACTTACCACAGTGTTTCGACAGTATCACAGGTTTGCAAGATGCAACAGCAGTGATATTGCTGCGATCGGAAAAGCCCGAGCGGCATGTGCGCAAAGCTTCGCACTGTGGCAGCAAGCAACAATAGATACCACCCGACGAAATCACTCTATTATTGTTTGTTCGCGCCACGTATATATGTTGTTGTTTTTCGCCCGCAAACCGTTCGTGGTGAATCACACACACAACACAACACCACCGGAGAGGTTGCAACAACATCTCATCCTTTTTACAACGAACCGCACCGATCGCACGTTCTTTGTGTGAAGGTTGAACCAGGCACGACCTTCACATCCTGATCACAGCACCATTTTGTTGCGATCGGAAAGCCCGAGCGGCATGTGCGCAAAGCCTCACACTGTGGCAGCAAGCAACAATAGAGATCATGCGCCGCAATCACTCTTCACGTACGCTGGTCATTTTGTTCAGTCGTTCGCAAGTTAATATCCGCAGAGCTTCCACACCGCAATCACTCTGTTATTGCTTGTTTGCGCCACGTATATAGATGTTGTTCTTCGGACACATCCCGTTCGTGGTGAATCACACATTCAACGCTGGATAAATCACACATTCAATGATGGATATACTTTCGTTCTGGGGATATAACTGGAAAGTATAGCTCGTGGAACCCTTCAGATGTTCTATGGAAACCAAGGGTTCCGTGGAACCAACTTTGGAAATCGCTGCACTAGTTGATGTAGTCGGAGTGTTGCGCACCGTTAACACAGAATTTGCATTAATCAGTCAGAGACGAACTGGCAACTTGTGTTTCCGAACATTCCATGCAGAACAACGTAGCGCCGGGAAGCGCTAGAATTTATTGTTTTTGAAACTTTTCAACTTGGATGCTTTTTCAAATTCGAAATTGTTTGTGATACGAAAAATTTTCTACGACAATCAGCAACAGATAGAGCCTGAACGAAACCTGCCAACGGCATTTTTTTAGATTTATATTTTTTTGGGCGAGCAGAAATCACACCGGAAAACTCTTTGCGACAAAGAGACTAAACAAGAAAAAACTTCAGTAAGAGAGAGATTCATTGGTCATATGATTCACCTAATCAGCACATACAATGCAAAAAGTCACAATGCAAAAAGGTAGCCAATGTTTAGTGGAAATGATAGTAAATGAAAATACAATGGCAAAGAACTGGCTGATCGATGTAAAAAAAGATTGTCAGTGTGTCACATATATGATTGGCGAAAGAACATGGAGGTCATGTAGTCAACCATCCCTGTTGAAACATTTTGACAATTACAGTAGTAGAAAAAACGCACGTTTAGAAAAACAAACAAGTAATCCCAAAATGAGGTGAGGTAAAATTACAGATGAAAAAAGCTTGCCTATGTATACATGTATACAAGAGGTTCTATTCTGATTGAGAAAATTCTGTGTGGTCAAAAAATTTTTGAATAGAGCAGGAACTAAAATTTAGTTGATCAAGCAAAAAACAAAAATCTATAAAGTGAAGATTTGTCCGTAAGAATTTGATGTGCACAAGGAAGACCTTTTCCACGATGTCTTTTTCGGAGAAAAACGCAAAAAAACAGCTAGCTGCGGGAAAATGGCTACATTGGAAAATAAAATTTTCTACTAATTACTGTGAAAACAGAAAGTAGAATGATTTTGTGAATACTCCTTAAGCAAATTTTTTCAGACCTTTTGTTGAAAAGCAATTGGACAATACCTTTTATTAAGACCTGATAAATGACACGCTGCAGCTCAATGCGTTTATAAATCTGAAAGGAGAGGAGCTGTTCCTCATTTCCAAATTTTACCTATCCTGGGGGTAAATTTAATGATGCGGAAGTTACAATACTTTGTTTTTTCTACAGCACCAGTGAGTAAACAAAACACAGGAGGTAAATTTTATGTTAGGAAGCTGACAACGGGTAAACGGAAGAAAAAAGGTTGAGAACCCCTTGTCTAGTAGCTCTGGTTCTCAGAAGAAAATCAATCATTGCTACTCCATTGTGGCATAACTGCGTTCATAGTTACGAAAGAAACTCCATTAAAGCTTCTAACCACCTTTTTGACGAAACATAATCTCCTGATCACGCGCAGGTCATTTTTGACCGCTCAGGGGCGTGTAGGTAGATGTGTGAAATACTCTGTTGACAAAAGCTTTAATAAAAAATTTCCTACTGCTGTAAAAACTTCACCATAAGTTAGAAAAAGTCAAGGAGAATGACGAATAAAATTGCAACAACGAAAATACGAAACGCTAAATTTATAAAACGGTGACAAATGATCCGGGCTTCTATTAAGAGGAATGGAATCAACACTTTAAAGGTTTGCACTGAATTTACACTACGTTTAGACTCATTAACTCTTGTGAGTAATAATCGGAAATGTAAAACGTTTTCATAACTTTTTTGAAAAAAGGCGAATTGAAATTTTCACATTTTCAACATTTCCATACAGCAATTTCATCACATTGAAGAATGTAATAGCAACAACCAATTGTTGATTAAAGATTTCACAAGTTGAAGCACTTCAAACCTCGTTTCCAAACTAATGTGATCGCAATTCCGTCATTAACCAGCTGTCCAACACGAAAAGCAATATTGAACAAATGTTTTCTGGTTTAAAATCCGTAAAGTACTTTATTTGTGATATTTGTCAATGGATCACTCTTCACAGAAAATCTTTATTTAAGATTTAGTAGTTCATTTTCCTATCATTGATCACGCCTTCCAAGGATTTTCATTAATGTAATATTTCATCTCAAAGGTTTTTCTTAAAACGCTGCCATGGGAGTGAACAGCATTGCTACCACGCATAGTAGATAAACCACAACTACACGAAGCATACACTGTTG
>JGI24158J21664_10007226_pt1 | contig 14742 bp, 8 predicted proteins | sample Ectturendosymbi3_FD_21664 | JGI IMG/M metagenome (IMG submission 21664) | reverse complement strand
AAACACCCTGTATGTGCTTGCCTCACCTGCTCATCTGTACATGCCTCATCTCTTCACCCATTGCTCGCTCACCGTCATCTGTGTTATGTTGATGTCTATTACGTTTTTTCTATTTTTGATATATGCTGCATTTCTTTGTGACTCCATTTGGGATTGTTTGTGTAGATATTTTTTCTGATTGTTTTTTTTTAATACCAATATTACGATCGTCCTGGTGAGTAAATAATACACGCAATAAATTATATTTCTAACAACATAAAAAAATTAAATAAAGACACATGCCGCACATCAGCTCAACACAAATGAATCAATAAATCTTGGGTTGCGTTTTCATTGCGCATATACATCGGCAATGACTGATCGAAATTAGCACTTCTTTCACGGTTCGTTGGTGGGTTGCAATTCAATACTGGAAAACAGCCAGTACGCAAGGCATCATGAAGCAATGGAGCTAACCCGATAAGATCACCCTATTACCATTTCATTGCCACATGGTCCTATTGATTCTATTCTCAACGCGCTTTCCGTTCGTGGTGCCTCTTGCTTCGATGGTTCATGTGACGTCACGTCTGGCCGTCACATTTCAAGGCGGAAGTTCCAATTTGTGTGTTCTCTCCTCAGGTTAATCAATTACAAATTTTTGACGACGAATCGAGAGGAAAATAAACATTTGTCATTAAGTGTTGAAATCCAGTGATTCTAGGAAACAGAAAAATTTCTTAAGAAACAGAAAGAACTGAGACTTTAACTCTTACCGTAAAACCAACCGACTGCAAGTGCTTCGACCAGCACGACTGTCATGATGGCCGCTCCCGTGGCGTACATCTCGAGTAGGGTGATCAAGTAGATGCCACCATAGGTGGTCGACGACAAAGCGAGAAGGAAACTGATGGTCAGAAAAACGAGAACAAACTTCTCGCGATGCTTTCCCAGCTTGTCAGGAAACTCGTCCAAGAAACCTGTGATCACGGCTTCCAAACCACCGAACTGTACAAAAAAACACTTGTTCTTTTCCGGAGTAAAGTTGTTATTTTGCAAAGGATTTTATGAAGTTTGACGGCGCAAGCACGCAGGAGATGTTTTTCTTCTGATATGTCCGCCAATCTTGGCAATATGTCCATCACTGCTTAAGAGGCAGTGGAACGTCTGTCAGGCAATAAGTATGTGCGGTTCGCCCCAAGCAATTATTGCGCTTTATAAAAATGGACCACCAGTGATGTGTAGGCAATTTTTATTTGGCGCTTTCTACCTTGCTTTCCAAAACGATTTAGCTCTACCGGCTCACAACTTGCACCTATCTATCAAGACCATGATTGAGGCGAAACCAACGTTTCTAAAGTTTCCTAAATACTCTGTCAAACACGTGGTTTCAGACCTTCCTACATTTTGTAAGAAGCAAGAAAAATCATTAAATAGAACATGCTGCAAAAGTGCGTTTTCGTCCGCTTACCGAACTGTCAAGACCGAGCGTAATCATCATGATGAAGAAGATTATGGAAAAGAAAACTGAACCGTTGAAAGTTGTCAACGCTTGACCGTATACGACGAAAAGCAGACCCATGCCTAAAATAGTAACGCAAATTTTGTTAGAGCACAAGAAGTGCAACGTAAAAACTCAGTTTGAACAACATGATTTTGTTATATTCACATCTGTTGGGTAGGATTCAGTTTGGAAATGACTTTTCAAGTGTGGTTTATTTTGGCCTTCAATAATGATTTTTTTCATTTGGCTTTGATTTTTAAGTGAATAAAACTGATCGTGTTACAAAAGCAAATAAGAAGCGATTGCTTCTGATTAATATCGTCTGGCTCATTGATCTGAAGGGAAAAAGAGAACAATTAGCTTCTTTAAGTTGAATTTTCCATTTTGCTTTGCCTGAAAAAGATATATTCTCAACATTATGTTATCATCGGATTAAACCATCCAAAAATTGCTTATAATAATCCGAAAATTGTTATATGCTGTAGTTATTTAATTGTCAAATCTTGCTGGTGAAAACCCTTTTCGATAAATTCTTTGCACACCGCGGCTGCATTGAGAAATACTGAGTAAGTCAAAACACTTCCGATTTTTATTGCAAGAAGGTCACGGTGAACTTTCAAACCTGGAGTAGTTACGTCTTCTATGTTCTCTTTGTGCAGAATGTGCGCCATGTAACCCATCACTGAGAAGACAACGAAGCCGGCCATGAAGCTCGTCATGCAGTTAACCACGCTTGTAATGAAGGCGTCCCTGCGAAACAACATATGGCGGTAAAAGTGAAGGTGAGAAGAAACAATGGACGAGCCAAGGCTTTCCTTTCCACAAGCGCGGTTTCTTTCGTCGTACCTTTATCGTGCACAACATACCAGCGAAACGAAACGATTTCGAAATGCATGCCAGTGCACAAACAATTTATATCTTCGAAAAATGCTGTTCTTGTTGCTACACAAGTTGTATCGTAGCTTTATATCTTTGCGTCTCACGCCATTTGCTGTTCCAATTCTACAACAATTCTCCGAAAGCTGTCGAAATAATGATTTACAGACACTAAAAAAGTCAGTTATTCGTGGAATGTTTCGGTTTGTAAGAAATTTACTTGTTCCACTTGTCATCCGAATCTATGCCTAAAAGACAAAAAAATCATAGCTAAACGTTTTCACCGATCAAATCGTCGCGCGTATTGCTTCGTTCTGAAAATACTAGTGCGTAATCCCTTTAAAGTCTTTAGTTTAGAAAGCTGCTTGGTCTTCAGAAAAATTTCCGGTTGCTAGTACAGAGTGCAATGCAAACACAGCAGAAACTTAATGACAAAGTTCGTAAACGATAACGAGCGGAGCACTGACCTGTAGCAGTTGTTGTGAAACGAGTTGTAGCTTGACAGTGCGATCAGCGTCCCGAAACCTGGTCCAAGCGAAAACAAAACCTGCGTTCAACAAAAATTGTTTCCAACGAGAGATAGGTAGGAGTTACGTTTGTAGTTTTACTGCAAAGACTTGCATTGGTGGTAAGAGCATTTCAATTATTTCTTTTCAAAAACACTCTGCGAAGCATAAAAAGGAAACATTAAAAGTTTTTTTTCCTGAAGCTGACGTTTTCTCTGCCGCATTTAGGCAAATTGTTGCATGAAGTGCATCAGCATAATGCCATCCTTCACTACAGTAACTTGTATTCTTCGTTGTTGATTTCTGACCATGCTGATAAACTGCAACTGGGGGTGTTCGATCATTATTCCCAGGTCCACGCAGGCCCAGAGAACCAGAGTGGTGGCACGTGGGGTAACTGACGCGGGCTGAGGTGCGAACTGCCCCTACGGCAAGCTGATTGTAAAAACCGGGGACACACTTGACCTACTTTTCGGTATTTAGTTTTCTTGGTTTTCCGTGCGTTGTTGTTTTTTTCGTTTTTCGTTGGGTGTTCCTGTGATTTTGGGTTTTAGTATAGACTTCCCCATCAGGATTCACTATCATTTCTCAGTTTTTTTTATGATTGTTGGTTAGTGGGCCACTGGCCCCTGCAGTAGCCAATGGGTCTCCTTCAGCTAAGTTTACCCCTGGCTATAAAACTTGTAGTTACGCCACTTCCAGTTGTGGATCAAATAGTCACTTTTAAGTGTAAACTCAGCTCTTCAGCCATGCAAAATAAATCGTTTAGGTGTGGGGGAACCGATATGCAGGTGGTAAATATCACTCCCTCTAGCAACCCCTCCAGCTGAGTCTAGTTGCAGTGTATCGGCCACACCTTTTATTGGGGCCATCTGAGGGTATGGAGTGCGGTTTACTGATGGCTGGGAAGCTGTCAGTAGCTGAGTTACCGCAAGGCTTACTCGGGCTCGCTTTGGAAGTTTTTCAAATCGATCATCTTCTCTTGTATAGGTTCTCTGCCACACACACGTATCATAGTCTAACGAACACTGCTGTAACATCCTGTAACCCGTAACAATTGTAAAAGGCTCCCTGAGGTTGATTTATTTTTCATTGCGTTTCTGACTTGAAAAACAATGCATTTGCTAAAATCACCAAATATTACACAAACAGAGAATCCAAACGTTTAATATAAAATTATTGATAGCTCCCATAGCAAAACCTTGTTCATAGCAAAGTAATCCTAGTATTTTCTAGTTCTTTACCATACCCAGTAGTGTTAACAGAAGGCAATGTGTATATAACTAATTCGGATACATGTTGATTTAAGGAAAATAAATCTTTTTTTTAAACAATAATTGTTTTGGTGCTTTACCGAAAAGGTTAAATATTTTTGGTTTAGCATCATGAATGGCGCTTTAGGAGCCAATTATAAATCCAGCACCTATCTCCTGCAATGCAAAACCGACTGAAAATAAATGTAATTGAGCACTTTTCAAAGGCGCGCCAGAAAATCGCACAGCACTGGCTGGAGGAAGTGTCCTGCTTTTTATTTTTTACAAACAAAAATTCCCATCTGTTGAAATGGTGCACTTTTCAGTAAAATACCGATCTCTTCTCATATTTCACTTACAGTCGTCAAGACTGGTCTTAGTTCAAGTGCATTTTAAAACCACTTGAGAACTTGAATTTTTATCGGTCTTTAGTGCTGCCAAGACCTGCGCACATGGTGATTGACACTCTTTTCAATGAACCATGACCAACAAGCTTGTTTCCTTTTAATGCATGTTCAAANAGTCTTACATCGATACNTAGCAGCTCCACAAATAGAAAGCGTGGTATAAACAGTGTTGAATCCATGCAGAGCGTTACCTGCGTCGCCGCGTCCATCCAGACACCTGGTTGAAGCAACTGCTCCCATTTCGGTCGTAAGTAATATTGAATGCCATTCAAAGCGCCAGGAAGAGTAGCACCGCGAACGAGCAAAATGAGCAACACAACGTAGGGGAAAGTTGCTGTCACCCAAACCGCCTGAAAGCATGTGGCTTATAAACTTACGTGATAATACGATCGTCCCTGTATTTCATCTACAAACACGAAGCGCATTTGGTATATTTTCTGCAAGTCGCAATATTTCAAAAGAACTTACCAAAACGTCTGCGTCATATGCGAAGTCTAACCTTTGAAGCAAAGTTTTATGTTTCTCATGAATTACTGCGACTCATCTGGTGACGCGGTTTTGGCCTTTGCTACTTGAAACTCGTGAAACAAGAGTAGAAAACATCATATGACCTACCTTTATGCTGAAGAAGCAAACAAAATTACGGTATGCACGCCATTAACTCAAAGCTGTTGAATGCTTCATGCGTGGACTTCAATACACAGCTCTCGCAAACGCCATTCCAAAAAAGAGTCATCCAAAAAGTAAGCGCATGTTTTAAGCTTCTTGCATATTCGTTTCTTACCTTTCCGGAAGACCTGACACCCTTCCACAGACAAAAATAGAGAGTGACGTAAACAAAAAACAAGCAGACAACAATTTGCCAGCGCGGAGCTCCCAGATCGCCAATTCCACCGGACTTGTACATTTCCAGAACGTGGCGTCTTCAAAAGTAAAAAGGGTGTTCATTTCTTCACTGCATTTTTTGCTTGAAACAAAGATTTTTATAAACTTGCAAAATTTGACAAAAGCGCATATGCTCATTTTTTTAACAATCTGGAAAAATGCCCGAATTGGGCGATGCAGTGGTAAATTTCAAACATCATGAGAAGACCTTTACCTCACATCCAGGATCAAATTAGTGATGATTGCAAAAGACACCTGGCTGGGTGTTCAGTTTAGTCTTCAAAATAGCATTTATTACTTGTACATTGCTTCCAATTATCTCTGGTCAGGGCGAAACTAGAGACAAAAAACGGACTGCACATATCTAATCTGCGTCGATAAGGATTTTAAGTATGAACTAAGTCAGGAATACAAGTGGAAAAAAACTTATGTGGTCTTCCCCAGAGCAAAAACCTTGATTAAATTAGTTTTGCTAAAGAATTATTAACTACAACGTTGGTTACAGACAGTGGAATCGGGTTCATAAGGCGTTGGTTCCCAGGTAACCCCAAACCTTTCAACATTTTCCGATGCCCACCATCGTAGATAGATGAAATGGAGTGTCTCAGGGGAACGATTATCTGGTACTTGCGATACGCAAAAGTTGATGACATGCATTTGCCCAACCCTTGAAAAATGACACCTCGCCACCACAAAATTTTTGTTAACACAACACCCTTTGTTCCCATCTCAGACGACGACGCGCAAGCGGCATTAACCTGCTGACGCAGGTTGACAATAGACACTACAGAGCAGCACGAAAAGCGACCTGTGCAGACCAGGATTTGGCCAAATTAGGAAAGTTGAATGTAATTGGTGCAAATTTCTTTCTTCTGAGGGATGTCCATGAATAAGCAAAAAAACGCAGCGGCATTGGATATTCCTTTACGTTTACACAATTATGATGTCACAACGAATTGTGCCTCGTTCTGCACGTTCAGTTTTGTGAGTTGAAAGATCGCTGTGTGTGTGTGTGTGTGTGTGGAGCGGTATGCGAAGCAAAGTCGATGAATATGTTTCTTTAGTTGAGTTCAATGTGCATGGACAAACGTACGGATGAAACTGTACTGGTGATGATCGAACTGTCTACGGAGTGATGCGCACTCAAACCCACGGATATCCGATCCAACAAACATTTTGTACCTATACAACTAGACCACTGTACCGCGGGGTTGAGGATGCCCTCAGACCGGGAATTTTGGTGCTTTTAGGAAGGAATTTTGCTTGGCGTTGGTTCAGCTTTGTCAGAGAGACTGAACGGTTGCGCTCGGCAGGATGCACGCACATCTATTCTGCGATGAGGAAAAGGAAGATTTGTTTGATGCCTCTTGTGCGATATTTGGTCAATACCAGACCTACCTACGATGCCTTGTCTGACTGAGCTTCGCTACTGACATTGCAATCTAGGATATATAACCTTATCATTGAGTGATTTTTAAAGAAAATGCAAGTATGTCCAAAAAGGTGCTGATTGTGCGTTGTGGGTTACTTCAGCGCTCCTACATAAATCTTGTCGAAAATCAGTTGCGCTCAGCCTCAACGCAACTCAGCAGCCAATCCTTACCGCTGCGAAGCATTTGCTTTTTAATCCCTTGTGTGTCGCAGCATGATTGTGTTGTTAATGAAAGCACGAGATAATCGTTGTAGCGATCATGTCGATATTCCGAGAACAATAACAAGACTGCCTAGCCCAGGGTTATTTACCATCACGGACCACATGAGTATCAAGGATGGGCCGCATGAAATTTCTAATTTTATCCTTTGATGAAAAATACAACAAAGTGCACATAATCTTGTTTCCACTTTAAGGAGAAAACTATGAAAAGGAGCGATAGAGGATTCTTCAATGTTTGTTGTCTAAGTGTCGTCCTATCTTAGACTTTCCATTGACGCCACGTTATTATTTTGAGTACAAGGAAAATTCTGACGCTGTTGACATTAAATGGTCACGCTTGGCCGAAGGTTCCCCACCCCTGGTTCTAGCCAATGGCCAAAAAACATACGTAATCATGTTTTCTACTTGATGTACATTATATTTTGCTTAAGGTTTCACTGAGACTGTAAGTACTGCACACACGAGAGCAGGGAGTTTTATATTTAGATGTAATAATTTGCGCGGAGTGCGGCACATTAACCTTACTGCATTACATCCCCAATTTACTCCACACTGAATGCAAAGCATTACGTGATGACAAACACGCAAGTGTACAAAACAAAAAAAGTCGAAAACGGCATCATGAAAATTTTTATATTGCTGCAAAAATCTCAAATAATTTTCATTAAAATCGTTTGACAAAAATAAACAAAAATGAGCATAGTTTAAAAGCAGTCGTAGTAGTGCGACGTATGGTAACAATATTTCATACATCATTGGAGTTTGTTAAAATTTTATTCGTAGAAGCACTGCAATCATGCAAACCAATCTGCGCGGCGTAGATTTCAAGATGCTGTTGTTAACGCTCTGAACATGTGCGAACTACAGCGAAAGCTTTGTGACATGACGTTGCTTTTGACAAATGGTCTGTTACGTAAAACTTTGCCGCGAGCCTACGTTCGTTGCAGGTTTGCAGAACTGAAAATAATTGCTATGTAAATAATGCTCTCTTCTGATAACGTTCGGTTCCAACAGGGAACTCTCTGCAGCTAGTCTGCCTTTGAATCGCCGTACATCTCATTCTAACACCAATTTGATTTGGAACTGTGAGGTGATCAAAAGAGAAAGTTCTGACCGATAGTAACACTTTGCGAGGGCACTAAACTTTGCGATGTTAGCATTATGAAGTTCGTCGGCTTATTGTTGTAGGAAAAGTACATATTTATAACTCATAAATAGGAACAATAAAACGCGATGCAAGGAATCTTTCGTAGTCTAGATGACAATTTTAGTGTGTGTAAATAGAAAGCTCTTCAGAAAGAAGTCAACGATGAAAGAGTAGAAATCAATTGCTCTTTTAAAATAATAATTTTGTTTCGCCCCAGGGATCTACAACACCAGCAAATCTAACCTAATGAGTCGTAACCTCCTTTGTCAACTTGACAAACAAATGTTTGCCAATGGCACTCCAAGCACTGGGTTTCCTACACCCGAAGAGGTTGCTCAAACAAGTATTTTATTCGACAAGGATGGGGGCAAATACAGAGCACTCGCACAGTAGGTGACATACATACCACTTGAGCCACATCTTGTAAATGCCGCAGCTCTGCGGCCGCCGCACAGATAATTGACTTTGTTGGTTAATTGCCTACGGTACCCAGCTCGTCCTGCAAACGTTGGTATCGTCTTTCAGTTTGGGTTATGTTTATGCACGTTGTTACTCATAACTTTCGCGATCTCGACTTACAGCATTAGATGTTTCACGTGGCAGAACCTAAGACATATTGCAAAGCGTGGCTGACGAATAATAAAGCAGTGTATGTGAGGAAATAGCTGAGTTAGATTTTCTCAATTCAACAAACAAAAAATTATCGATTCAGCGCAATTAAATTAAATTGTTTCTCTATGAACTTTCTAAAAATCTACTGTTAATATAAGCAATGAAGTCCATTAATGATGTAGCAATAATTCTTCAATCGTTTTATTGTTTTGGTTCATCAAAATGTAGGTAACATGTTCCTTCACCAAAATTGCTTTGATCCATTCAGGGTGAAAAACGAAACTTTCTTAAAAACCACTCCGATCCACTTATTTTCTAAAACACACAGATTATGCTGCCTAAATGCAGTGGATGAAATTCTCCATCACTTTATATATTAACTGACTTAAACGTCCGTCCCTTCATCTGTAGATACTCAAACGGTCGCTGCCGAAAACCTGGGAAATAACGAGGCTGCCGTTTAAACCGATATGAGCAAAAACAACCAAATCTGAAAACATCAAAGCAACTGTATACAACTTGATATTACCTAGAAAGGATGCTGATGCAGTCGAAACAAAAGAAAGCCGTGGTAGAGGGAAGAAGCTCTACCACAAAGTTTTCATACCAGCTGCGAAAAGCTGTGATTTATAATCTGCAGAGGACGAGAATAATGATCTTTAACTTCTAAATCTTTTTGAGTTTTTGAAGCCTACAAATCATTGCGCTACCACCCACCCTCATTGTTTATCTGCTTCATGGTTAATATGTTTATCACACGAATCAATGCCAACGGCATATCAGGGCGTGGCTTATTTCAAAGAGCTCCTGTTGAGGGGTGCCAGTCTATAATTATGTTACATTCCTTTCCACAACATTTAACCGTTTTTGAGCCAGCATCATATCCGTCAACATCACATACGTTGCTCGGCTTAGAATGCTATGAAGCAAAGGCATGTCCACGAGGTGATAAATCCTCCGTTATCTGATTTTGCCCAATTCGCCCTAACACTCGAATACAGAAATGTGTTTCGAGGATTGCCATACCTTTGACTCCTCCTACGAAACACTTTTACCTGTCTTCTCCCAGGAGCACTTAAACATATATCCCCTGATAGTTCGTCTGTACATGCCACTGCCAAGATCAAGATAACATAAAAAATGAGAAAAGTGATCACTGCATCTGCATATCACATTTTTGAACCGAGAACAACCCTTCTTGTTGTTTCTGATACTCGAAGGACTGCTCTCCGTCATTTCATTTGTTCAAGAAACTCCCATCGCGAGAATGCGTTGCATTGCAAGGTTTGCAAACCACCAATTAGGTTTTCAAATAATAATAAAAACCTGTAATACTTACTCGAAGAATTGGTGAGCTGGTGACTGTGACGTGTTGCTGAACGATTGGTTGCTTGCGACGCGTGAGATTTGATCGACGCAGTTCGAATCAGCCCAGGTGTGATTGCAATGCGACCACGGCAATTCCGACGCGAAAGAACTGGATAAGAACAAGTTAAAACCGGTTATAAACATTTGCCGATAGCCTCCCTGCTTATCTTACAATTGGAGACTAGTTGCTTGAGTACAGATATGTGCAAGCTTGAATCATCGCGAAAAGATGAAAGCAGGATCCAGTTACAAAAACCTACAGCTATTAATTGAAATTGGTTATAACACTTTTTGCGCAAACGACCTTGCTCAACGCGTTTTGCAGCAAACAACCTTTATTGTTTGGTCATAATGCTTTTTGCAGCCAACGACTTTGCTGTTTATTGTTTGGACCAATTGCGTATATCGCACCGTGCCATATCCAACACAAATTGTGTTTTTCTTGTTGCGGTGAGTTGGTGACTGATGGAAAACATTTCATTTAGGTTTTTACGAAATTAACCAGCATCTTGAAACACTTTCCATCGACATGATCCGACCAGCTTTGCTGCAGAACCAGAAAAAAGGCAAGAAGCTCTCGACCAACGATCAAACGCAATTAGTCACAGCCGCTTGCGGTCCACACGTGTGGCACTTTGCCTGAACACTTGCCAGACGCAAAACAAATGCAAAGGGGAGTAAACCAGAGGTGGCCGGAGTCACTTTTTCATACTCCGACTCCGCTCCTGTTACAAAATTTTTGAATCCGGGTCCGGATCCGTGTCCGGCAATTTTTCAAATTAGAGAATCCGACTCCTGTTCAGACTCAGGCTACAATCATAAATCCAACCTTATTTTACCCATGTTTTTACTTAAGAAATGACCACACAGACTCCTGCTAGTGCCGAAATTGAAACGTGACTCCGGATCCGGTTTTTCCCAACTTTTTGACTCCGGGTCCGAAAGAAAAACGCAGAATCCTGCCGGAGTCGTCACCGGTGCTGCGGATCCGGTCCCATCTCTGGAGTAAACGAACGGAAACGTGTTTCTGATTAGCGAAGTGTACCCACCTGTACAAGTAATAAACAGCCCAAGCGATGATTGTGTTGTAGTAACTGGAAACGTAGAGCGCAAAAAGACAAATGGCAAAACCGGCCCCTGCAAAAGAAACCTGAAGTTGTGAGCAAACACATTGGTGCTTAGAGACGGGATGGTGCGCATTTTGTGTTGTCACTAAATAGATTTATGTGAGAAAGCATATAAGTCACATCGGGTAAAGATCAAAAGTAAACACACTTCCCCCGCAGAATTCGCAGAAGTTCTTTGGGGTAACTTTTTATTTTTGCAGAGTAAAATAAATTCAATAGATGATCACAAAATTACTTTTGCTTGGTTACGCGTGGTGAACACCAGATTGTGCAAGACTACGCACTGTAATTGTGAGACGTTTTCAAATTCACAGATGCTTAATCACGTGCGCAAGGTGTTCTGTAAGTCATGTGCAAACAGCAGTTTGCAACAAAACAAAAACAATTTCATATTTAAAATACCTAACTGACATTTGGATTTTCCCAACGAAAGGTTACCTTGTGGACTAGAATTTCCCAACTAACGTGAAATTTTCACAGGTCTGTGTGATTTATGAAGCAATCTTTTCTGAATTAAGAAAATATTACGAATGTTTGAGCCATCATCAAAAAGTACGTTGCTGAAGAAAGTTTCAAGCTATTGATAACACTGTTGTAATCCTCTGGAGATGAAAACCTGCATGAAAAACTCCTCATTTTTGTGTAACAAATTCGAAGCCCTTCATTTCAGTGGTTGGCAACTTTTTCTGATCGCGTAGCATTTCTGTGGGGCGCGTATACTATCACCACGTACCACCTTGTTCCAGGAAAACTCAATCTACCAAATATCATTCGATCAAAAGTTAGGAAAATCAGAATTGACACAAATGTGGCATGAAAAAAAGGGCTGTGAGAAACTATAATGGCCATTTTTGAAACTAACAAGAGAAATACACAAAAATTCAGGACTTTATTAACAGAACCCGATAAGTAAAAATGTAGCTGTGAATATATTTTTTGTGAAGAAAAACAGAAAGTAGGTTTATTCGCGTACCACCTTGAAGGCCTTCGCGTACCAGTAGTGGTACGCGTACCACAGGTTGGGAATGACTGATTTAAATCAAACGGATTATTTTTTCTTACTTCACTTTCCACGACATCTAAGTTTCACTTTGTTCCTAAGCCCGTCAGCTTTGCAGGTGAAAAAAGCCTCGTAAAAAAACACGAAAAAGTTATATTCTTTTTACAGAAAAAAAAAACAGGAAAACATTCTCTCGAACTTCTGCGACAGGAAACAAAATAGCTTCTGCAGCAATATTTATTTGTTTTCTTGTGAACTATTTTGGTTTCATCATAGCAGTTAAATCTGCCAAACAGCGTACCTTTGAATATGGGGCAAATTTTCCTCCATATAGAGATGCACCCTGAACGATGATACTGACCCAACACCAACTCCAAGTAAAACAATGGTATTCCAACAAATACCACCATCAAGAAGTAAGGTATGAGAAATGCGCCTGAGGTGGAAAGAATACTGGTAAGATGTCTCTAATCAACAAACTAAATGTTACAGCATTCTTATAAGCTACACTTTTGATTTTTTTTACGTTGTTGCAAGAACATTTGGAGAGCATTATGTATCGATGACTATATACGGTAGAATAGATCAAGCTCTACTGTAAGTTTAAGTCTTCTTCAAAAACACTGAGCGAGCCAGCTTCATTTTTGTCAATTACCCAAGACTTTGCTCAGCTTTATATCCACAAATGAAAATATTTTTGCACGCCACGAGCACCAGAGGATTGTTAAACGATGTCTAAAACTCATACTGGAACACAAAACTGCGCTTCTTTTGTGCGAAAACACAAGCCCGTAGCCTCGGGGGGACATGATGGAGGAGTACCCCACCAAATTTCTTTTGTGCCCCCACGAATTTTGTATTTCCCAGAATAATTTGTTTAAACGTACAATAAAAACAAAAATCTTCCCCCCCTTGAAAATTTTTCTTTGCCCACAAAGCTTAAAACCCGGCTACAGGCCTGCGGTAAACCTAAACTGAAAGTGAAACCCTCTATTTATCGCTTTACAGAGATTCCACTTACTCCTGACTCGTCTACAAGAATAGCGTTGCGGACTATGGACGCCACGCAGTTCAGTACTGTTTCTCACCTCCACCATTCTTGAAGCAGATGTAAGGAAATCGCCAAACGTTTCCCAAGTCTACAGCGAATCCAATGACCGACAGAAGGAACTCCGCTTTTGAACCCCATTTCTCCCGTTCCCTCCCCCCGTCCACACTGAGTCGTTTCATTTCGCTGTCATTAGACAACAAAGATTTGATATCCTGCAGGCCATTAGCGTTATAATCCCGAGCAAGAAGATCTTTCTCTTCCACGTAATTCTTTTCCTTGCCATTTTCATGTGGCTTCGACATCTTTATTTGCGTTTTCTATCTAAGCCAATTACAAACTGTGACAGAAATCATACCCGCAGTTTATTTCTATTTGAATGCTTGTGCTGCGAACACGAAACGGGTATTGCGATATTATGGAAATTATACTAATTTTAATGGAAAAGACATTTTCAATGTAAAATTTACCACAAAAAAAATATGCGATTTCTTCCTAACAACCCCATTAATAAATTCACGTGGATGATGATTTGCGAGACACTGACACTTCTGGCCCGCTGTGGCGTAACTTTGAAAATGAACGAAGCAAGTTCATGTGTTTGCTATTTTTGCACGGATCCCACATCCGCAAGCAGTGTGCAGACGCACGCCTGAGTACCCGACGAAAACGTTTTCTCAAGCGCCCCCTCAGAGCTGGATAATTTACGCTTTACTTTCAGAAGCCACAGTTAATTCCGAAACGGTTTGAGTTGCAACATGATTTTACGACACACACTGAAAAGAAGCATTTGTAGTGCCTGCTACTCAGGTGAACTAAACTATGGCCAAGTGCAACAATAACATATCTCATTAGAGGATGTAGTTATGAGACACAAGCAATTTTTTCTTATTTTTGTGATATGTTACATTTCTTTGTGATTCACATGTTTTGTATCTTTTTTTTTGAGCGTATGTCACACCTAATTTTCGGCTTGTTTTTCAAATTTACTTGCTTGTCTTTTTTATTGGTTGCCATTTTGAATTGTACAAATTTGGCTGTTTCGTGTAATTGTACTTGTTGTGTATACTGGTTTCATATGCGATGACATTGTGAGTACTTTGTTTTCATGTTAAGACTTAACGACACATCAGACTTGTCTACCGTGTCCCTTGTTGTCTCTATGTTTAACTGCGGTAATTCATAACAGTCTGTACTGTTCACTATTCCTTTTGCCGCTTGTCGTTTACTGCTGTGTACCTCCTCATTTTGAACACTATGTTGATTCCTACCACCGGGAACACTATACTATTATGATTTCTTCACAGGTCTCCGTTTCCTAACCAGCTTTTCCACTTCTTTTTCTCACTTGAACAAGATCTGTGGGCATTTTATTC
>JGI24158J21664_10007223_pt1 | contig 14743 bp, 9 predicted proteins | sample Ectturendosymbi3_FD_21664 | JGI IMG/M metagenome (IMG submission 21664) | reverse complement strand
AGTATAAAGCAGCTTTTCCCACCATACACTTGCTGCTGAGCGCGGGCTTAACTGTAGGAGTTTCGACAGCCACATGCGAAGCAAGCTTCTCCAGTGTGGTGGGATACTCACACCTTATAGCAAGTGCATGACACACGACCAGACAGGGGCGTAACGAGGTTAGACAGCGCCCGGGGCAAGAAGCAAGTTTGGCGCCCCCATGTTCGAATTTGATGTCTTTAGGAAGCAAATGTACTGTATTTAAGAAAGTACTTGTGACATTGTTTGGACTTTTTGGCGCCCCCGCAGTCATTCGGCCCTCCCCGTAGTGATTCGGCGCCCCCATAGTGATTCGGCGCCCGGGGAATTGTGTCCCACTCGTTACGCCCCTGCGACCGTATAAATGTCAGCTGGTTATGATAAGTTTTGAAAAATAAGAAATAGCTGCAGTGGCAAATGATGACATCGTTTCTGAATTTTCGACCAAAACTCGACGACTGCATGTTTAAAGTATTCTCTTGACACTGCAAGTGCCTCCATGTATATTATTCATCTATTAAGCTATGCAGCAGGTGTCAGAACTGCAGCTTTTGTTACAGTTTATGTTCAAATTTCTTTTCTTGGTTCTTTCCTGTTTTCATTTTTCGTTGTTCCACAAGACGTTTAAAAAACTGCGAGTGTTGATAAAAGATAGAATGTCTACATGCTAGAGTACATGGTTCAGGGGTGTAGTGGGGCGGGAACGAGTGGGAACGTCGTTCCCACACCCTTTTCACGTTTTGTTTTAAAATGAGTTTGAAGCTGTTTCAAAATGGCTATTTTTTGAATGCGTTCCCACCCCTGTTTCTTAGGATTACATCCCTGACATGGTTCGACTTCCTGCTCTCAATGGGAACGATTGATTGATTGTTTCAGTGACCAATAGAGTGTATGTATTTAGTGTACTGTATATAATCTTGTGCATTGTTGTGACTCTTTTGAGGAATTAGACGGAGTTTTTTTCGTACCAGTGTCTTCACTTTAAATGCTGATACGAATAAAATTGTTTCAGTTTTGTTGTTTACGCCAAAATATTGTTATGTTTTTCAAAATAGGTTAACAGTGCATTAGGCAAACATCAAACAAAGTTTTTACTGAATCAAAGGCGACAAACAGGCATCGAGCACTGGCGCTAGTCAGAAAAATATCTTGAAGCATAGGCGAATGTTGGTTTTCTTTGTTGTTTCTGGAGAAAAGCGCATAACTAAACAAATTTTCGATACTTTTTTTTGGAAAAAGTCAGCGTTTTTGAAAATTTGAGAAAGGCGCTGGAGTCTTCCTGCCCTGCTTGGTTACCCACGACACATAGCATACCGGTACAATCACAAATACTATGTGATCAGACTAAAAGCAGACCACTGGCAATATGTTGCCCAGTTAATATCTGAAAATTAACAAAATAATTTGTTTTACACATAAACCAAATCAAAAATATTGTCCTCATAACAATGCATTGTGCCTCCCCAAATCTCAAAACCTGGCTACGGGCCTGTTTTAATCCCCAGCGAATTGTTGACAAAGCAGTTGCTTTCATCTAAAATAGGCCTCACCGATAAAATGTAATAAAAATATTCATTACCGTGATGGATTTGACTCGTGCTGCAACCTCTTTCATCAAAGGGACGATTGCGTCGTTGACGAACACAATTTTCGGCTCTGACTGAATGAACTGTTTTAGGATTTCATCTGCAAATATAACCGAAATCTCATGTTTTTATCAAGACTACTTGTACTTCTCCCTTCAATTAAGTATTGATAATTTGAAAATAATAAGCTGGCATTTACACGTAAGTTAAAAATTCAAATCAAGGGCAATATGACAGTGGCATGTCGAATCATCGATCCTCATTGGATTATTTATTCAACTTGTTGCACCACTTGCCACGATGTCTAACGTCACTTGTGATGTCCAATTTCAGCGCTGCTTGCTGCGTCAGAAACGTTACAACACACGAACAAGTGTTGAAACGATCCACAGTGCAATAGTCAATAGTTCAAATTTGGGTAAACTATATAAGTTGAATATCTACAACCAAACTTGGCTTATAATATTGCTTAGGACAGTGAAAATTAAAAAATATGTTTTGTTTCACGGAATGCAACCTAGTATAGTACACGTTATGCTGCATTTTACCACATGCGTAAGGCGTTGAACGATACCCCTTTGAATGAACAAAGCAAAATTCTGCTGCAAAATTATAGTGAGCACAAATCAAATAGACGTCAAGCCAAACGATTTCAGCAAACAAACTATTTTGTGCTGGAATCGATTAATCATTTATAACAACAGCAAATAATAATATCTGCGGGGCACCTTTCTTACCGGCGCACGAGTTTAGTCTTACTTTCTTGCCATCGGTTGCATACTGGTGCGCTTATATACGCATACTTCCATGCTAACAGTTACCGATCGAAGTACGAACTCTTGGTCTCACACGGGATGCCAGAGGTTGCTCACTGGCAAACACCAACTCACATACTTACAATCAAATGCGAAGTAAGCTTTTTCTATGGCCGTTTGACAATTTTGCTTGGCTGTTTTGGCCAAGATTACAGATGAAAGGTTTGGTCATTTTCGCTTACTTTTATTGGCCACTTTGGCCATGACTACCAGCAGTGAAAATCGTCCTTACCGCGATACAAGGTTGACACCGTCGGTAATTTCCAAATTTGCAAGAAATAAGCATTGATCTAAATTTTTTAATTTTTCAACTTGGTGCTTGTTTGCGTAAGAAACACAGCATCATTGGTAATATTGTATGGCCAAACGTTCCCATGAAAAAATCTCATGAAAGGCAGCCCCGTTGAGAACATTGGTACTGGTGGGTTAGATTTTCACAAGGAACAAAAATCGCAGTAAATGCAGCATCAAGCATGGTGTTGATAAGTTTAAAACTTGCAAGCAATGAACACTGCACCAATATTTTCATTTTTCCAAATTTGTGGTTGTTTGCGCATTAAATTTGACAACATTGAAGCGGTTGATAGGTTACAAACTCGTAAGAAAGAACATCTCACGAAAACGTAATTCCATTGAAACTGTTGCTAAGTGTGATTTTTGTGTGCATCATGAATCGCCGTAATTACAGCATAATAGCAAAGGTTGTTATTACGTGAAACTTCAATGAATTCTTAGAAGCATTGAAGATTGCATAAAGGAAGGGAATTCATAAATCAGAAAACCATGTTTGACCTGCGACAAGCGCTAACCGGTTCTTGCGCCTACATGCTTCCCAAACGACGGCAGTGCGAATTTGTGCACTTTGGCGACGTTTTAAAAGCTGACATTTGTACTTATCAAACGTTTGGTGACATCTACCGAAACATACCGGTAGGGAACGTTTTTTTGTGCTACTCAAGCAGGAAAGGTTTTAACACAAAACAAATAGACCTCAACCCAAACTCTTGCAACAAACGAACTAGTCTGTGCGGGAATCATTCATAACAACAGCAAACAACAAACTCTCTGTAGGGGTAGAACTCAACATGCCATTGAATTTTGCAATGCTTGAAACACAGTAAAACTTCATTTCAAACATTTTCGTTAAAGCAACATGTATACGACTTCCAAAATTTGTAAAACCATTCCCTGTCGCATAAACATAGGCGAAGGGGTCAAAACACCTGTGAGAGCAGCTTCATGTCACACAAAGAAGCATGTTCAAGCAATAATAGATTTTTCAAATCATTTTTTACTTTAACTTCTATTGGTATTGAAACGGCACAAATAATCCAATTTTGACACCACTAATACTAGGCAATAAATCCATAATTGGCGTCCGATAGTTTTTCAGTTTAAGTGAAAGCAATTATTTGAGAACGGCGTATTTTCCATTTTTACTCATCGCAGTTTGTGCTCCGTATTACGCATTCTAGCCTTACGTCTGCTTGCTTTTTCCTGCCGGAAACAAAATAGTTGGGGCTGCAACCCTTCCAATCAAAACGCCTCCTACGCCCATGCATATGAGTTACCTTTAAACCTCTAACCCAAACACAAAAATTCGGCAGTGTAAAAGGATAGGGTAAGACGCATTGGCATAAAAAATCATAATTGAGATTCATTGATGAGTAACTGAATTAGTCTTTGCTGAATAGAGACGTGTTGCTGCATTCAACCGGAATATAGTTAACAATGCAACTGCGAGCATTAAATTAAAATCGTTTGAAGCCCTTTGGTAATATTTTTGTTATTTCCTGTTTTCTTCGTGGTAACCTGTTTAGATTAGCTTTTACAGGGCAATCTTGATTAATTTAGGAAACTGCCAAAATTTTAACTATAACTAAATAATAAGCCAGCTTTATTTTCATTGACGAATTAGTGCAAAACGGTGAATACTTCAGAATAGTGATCAGGTAAAAAAAAACAACGTTCAAACATTTTTGATAACTCAGGTTTCTGACTCGCACTTACGCAAGTGCAAGAATTATTATGAAAAAGAGGCACATTAAATATACAAAGTAATTTTCTTTGTAAAGCGGTTTTGAACTATGTTGACGTAGAATGTGGACGTTTAAGTACTTCCTGGCTTTTCAGGAATATTTTTGGTTTCTCCAAGTTCATTATGTTTTTGTAAAACCAAGACCCACCGTACTTGATGAGAACTTCTCGAAATTTTTAAACAAGTTGAAAGCTGATTTTTTATTTTGCTTATTTGCTGACGCCTTTCCGACCTATTGAAAGCAGTTTTTCTCAGGGATACTCTCTTGAAGTCAAACCTGGTTGCAAATGCTGCGAAGCAACGTGAGTATCAGGAATAACAGCAAGTTCTTATATTTGTAATTGTAGGAATCTTAGTCCTGATCGTGTCTTCAGCGATACTCAACGATAATTACTTTTTACCTTTGGTGTATGTGGGGTTGCAAGTTGACAGAATTCCACCACAGGCGGCAGTTGCTACCATTATGATAGGATAAGCGGCGCAGTTGCCACAGCAGTTGGCAACCACATCTCCTTTACCAATACCAAGCTTGTTCAAGCCACTCGCACATAGAATGATGCAATTGCGAATTTCCTTGTAAGTGTAGGATCGATCGTTGTTACTCACTTCAATCTGAAACGTTTATAAATTTCTTGATAAACAGCCTCCACCCCAGTAAATACTGTAACCTACATTGGTTTGGTTACTTCGACCTTCCAAAACATTTGAGTTTTGTCTGTCATATACTTACAATCGAAACATCATCTTCTTTGCTTTTCAAGCAATCTAAAACATATTGAGGAAATGTAACGTTCGGAATTGCAAGGTCCGGCACAAAGCTTTTCAAAACCATTCTTTCGTTGTTGAGATATTTCCAACGAGCTCGTTGACAACAATTTGCGTCGCCTGAATGAACGCAAAGGTACAACGTTCCACTGCAAACTAAGTGCAACTTGAGAATGAACACGAGAAGTTAAACATTGCTTGAATTCTCTCAGCCGTCCAGCACGCAACATAGAAACGTGTTTGCTGCGCGTTAGAGCTCATCGTATGTACTTAAGCGAATCATGTGGAAATGATGCCAAGCAGGTCCGGCCTTAGGTCGATGCAACCGATGCAGTTGCATTGGGCCCCGTGCTTCTGGCAGCGCCGCGCAGGGCCTTTGAGAGAAAAAAACGTGCTGGTGCGAGACATATTTTGGTCCCTTTATAAATTACTGTGCAAATCATAACTGATTATGAGCTTGTTCAGTTTTCCAATACTGTGTTTAGAAAGTGATATGCTTTATTTATCATTTTGCATTAAAACTATTTGCCAGTGCTATTAGTTTATTTGAAAATGTCTCAGGATGATCTCAAATAATGTACATAATACTGTTGCTTTGCGAATTGCACAACTATGCATCAAATTTGACGTTATTAGGCTATAGCAAATCTCACTTGCAAAGCAAATTTAGCAGTTCTATAACTCAAATACAGCAATTGAATGACAAGAATTTAGTGAACTCCCTGGATTTTGGCTTAAAAATGAACACAAAGATGTACAAGGATTTCATACATGATAATGGATAGAATTAAAATCAAATTTGTCATCTGGAATCTTATTACGCCTGCTTATGTACTAACCAATAGTAGATATATTGTGCGGCGCACCGGCTGCACCCCCCATTCGTGGGGCCTGGTCCCGCGCCATGGTGTTTGGGCAGGTTGTTCATTTTTTACAGATACATCTTGAACTCGAGAATTGTCGAAACGGCTTATAAATCTCATTGCTAGCAAACGACTATCTGGTTTGGTCGAACGATGAATATCCTCTAGTTAGGTGGAGACGAGTGTTTGCAGTTGCGTGGAGAGGGGGGCGAACGGGGCAACGGCTCCGGGAATCCAAAGCAGGGGGGCATCCAAAAACTGAAATTACAAAGATTAATATTCTGTAACTAGATGATTTTTCCTAATGTAAATCTGCTAACACATGCTGCACGGATATAATTTTTGGAAACATGTTCTTTTTGTCAACTCTTTTAGTATTCACATTCTAGTGATTCTCACATTCTTCAGGGACCTGTAGCCTACTCTAGGTGTGCGGCGCACGCCCAATCAAACTGATGGTGTCGTGACTTTTTTCAGATCGTGAGATCAAGGGAAAATCACAAAAAAGGATTGAAAGATAATTATGGACGTTTGATTGATTTTCTAAGACAAATTTCAAAACTCTTATTTCAACTTGCTTGATTTAGCTGATATTTTGATGCATCACTAGTTCCCCGTTTCATTTCTTGATGTGGCAACTGGCAACCCTGGGTGTGCACTAATACAGCCGCACACCTGTGCTTGCAATATGGGCATCATTTTAACCTTCGTCATTAAATGGTATTTCAAGCGGATTCATTATAACGGCTCACACACCCCAGTTAGTTGTACATACAACATTCACATAATGAAAAACGAAAGTTTTCTTGCGCACTTTATACGCATTCTGAATTCGTGTGTTGTTTAGAAATTTTCTAACTGTAAACCAGGGTCTCAAACACGCAGTCCGCGCGCCACATGTGGCACGCGAGGACATTTTGTGCGGTCCGTGACGTGATACTTTTAGGGAATTTTCAAATGATTAACATTTAAATTATTTTTAGTTTATTCGTCGGTGTTGAAAAGTGCTCGGACAGCGAGTGAACAAGTTCCTTTTAAAAGAACATACAGAAAGCTAGAAATTATTTGCCTATAACCTACGCTACCATACCGTCCTTATTTCTAAGAATTGTCCTTATTTTGTAGTACTACGTCTCAGAAAATATTATTGTCCTTATTTCTAAGGGATGTCCTCAAATGTGATTTGTGTCCTTATTTTCTGTAGCATAACAATTTGAAATAGGCGATATTTGATAAACATACAGACCATTTCCATCTCATCTTTAAAATTCTGTAATCAAGGTTTTGTGAGGTCATAAAATCAGTGTAATCTTGCAGCACAAAGACGTAATGCCTGATCAGACATTTTTAGCACTGTATAAACAGTCTAGGCAGGCTGGGAGTCTGAGGAAGATTAATTTTGTGGTGAAGATTTAGCGTTTAATTGAGTCAAGAAATAAGTAAGCGAAAAAACGCTTTCCGTGAGGATTGCACGAAGGAATGCGAGATGCACGAGTTTTTTTCAAAGAATAAGACATTGCTGAAGTAAATTGTGCGTGAAGCTGGGTTTTTCTTTTCGCTGAGACATTTCTGTCATGTTTTACAGAGACATTTCAGTCATTTGTCCAACAGTCAGGGATGTAGTGGGGCGGCAACGCGTGGGATCGGCGTTCACACATCTTTTTCATGTTTTGCTTTAAAATGAGTTTGAAGCTGTTTTAAAATGGTTATTTTTTTGTTAGCACTACATCCCTACCAACAGTTGTAATAAAAGTCGCCGTGATAGTGTTCATGAGCCTAAATTTTCACACATTCTGACCGAAATTGCTTAATTTTTTCGATCATTTCAAAAACATTTCGCTCTATGACCACAAAATGGCGAAAAAAGCAGGTGGAGATGAATATGCAAATATATCATCTGACATTAGTTGTGCAAACAGAAACAATTTCATCAAATGTTGTTTCATTTTGGACAGGAAAATCGAAATTTCCCCAGTCGTCCTTATTTTTGGTTCTAGATCGATGGCAGTCCTATCACCCCTGATACCTTTCGCAGGCAATCAGACGTGAAAGCTGTTTCTTCGTAGTAATGAGGTTCAGGTACCGCCATTGTTGCGTCAGCGTCGCAATGTGGTCCTCGGATTACTTTACAAGTCCTCAATTGGCCCCAAGAGCATTTTGAGACACCTGCTGTAAACCCTGGTGTGTCGCATACCTTCTCTGCTCGACTGCTATTCGACGAGACATTCGCGCAGCCTGATATTTTTGCAGTTGCGAACTGCCCTGTTGTAGCGATGAGTGTGTTTACTCCACTGTTTCATTTTTCGCCACACCAAACTTTCATTGTGTTTTGTCTATTTGCCAGCGTAAATAGGTAGAAAAACTACTACTTCAAAGTCCACGTTCATGAAGTTAAAGCACACTTAAACTACCCTGCAGTCTAACCCTTGGGTCGTTAGCGACCCGTGTCGTATATAGTATACTGGCAAGCGAGTAGAAGGACATCGGCAAATTGGAAGTTTTTTTGCAAAATCATTAATAACATTTGAAAACATTATAAACGAAAGCTCAGAAACCAGTAAAACTTAAAAAATTTAACAATTTCCTGAATGTCGCTCACAGTTTGACGAACAAAAGTTTAAAAACGAAAACATGTAAACTCTCCATATAGGTAAGCAGTGGCGTAGCGAGGCTAAAGTGCCGCCCGGGGCCGACCATAAAAGTGCCGTCTTTTCCACCCCTCAAATTTGCTTACAAGAATTTAAAATGAAAGAAGATTATGTTTCGCGCATATTTAAAAATAAAAGGATTAATAAAGCATCTTGAAAATCACAATCAAACACTCACAAACTGAAATGGGTCTTGTTTTTCATTGTCGAATATGAGTCTTGCTTTTTCGGCTTATCACCATCTTTCTTGTTATTACTTTTTCTATTTTTTGCTTTCTTTACATATGCATATACGAACCCGACATATTTCGTCAAATTTTCTTCCCTGTTGGTTTTTCATCTCCGGTAAGCTCACCGCATGACTCTTTAATAGTTCACTCATTCCGGGGATCACACGAAAAAATTATGGGATATGATGACGGCTCAGCTACTTTACAGAATAAACATTTATAAATGTTGAAACTTCGTATATTATCTCCATCATTAACTACAAAGTAGTATAAACACTACTTATACCAGGCTACACTAATCAATCTGATAATATGATGTCAGTGATGTAAAGAACGTTTCATTGTTCACTTCACGTTTCAGTACTAGTTTAATCCTCTTAATATGTATAAAAGGCGTCTAATGTTAACTCTGTCGGCACTTGCACGGAGCCCTCTATAGATGCGGGGACCCATTTTGAAAAAATATCTTAAACAGGTTTTAAACTATGGTTGAAAAGCCCTGCCTTGCAGTCTTCATTGTGTCCTGCGCACTTGGTCTAGCTGTTGTTTTGGTCCTCTTCCAATTACACATGCATAGTGCTATTCCTTGCCTTTGTACGTTACCAACAAAACTATCGCCAGAAGGTCTTCAGTTGGGGGATGCACGCTTTTGCAGGGGGGATTGCCATTCTAAAATGTGACAAAAAAGCCACTGAATTATAGTGCTTCATATTTCTGATTTATAGTGCTTCACATTTCAAGAATTGGAGGTTTGTTTGGGGGGCCAAGGGCCCATGGCGACAGGACTGGTGATCAACAGACGTCTATTTCGAAAACTGTATTACCAAACCATGCCAAGTGGGACACAGACCTTATTTTAATGCTCAGCGGTGATTACAACTTCTTATAACTTCTTACCTTCGACGGTAAGTGAGTTGAACAACTTTATTCAGTACAGCAGGCCTGCCCAACCTTTTTAGTGTTGCGGGCCACCTTCACATGAGGAAATTTATTGCGTGCCACAAACGTTTTTGTGACGTAACAAAAAGTTATTGTGACGTAAAAAATCCCTTGATTTTGATAAGATTTATGTGATAACACGAGGTGACAATGAGTCCTATAGTTACACGCAGTGTTGTCAGCTTGTGTGGATGGAACCCAAATCTAAAAAATTGACATATTGTCGAAGCGTTTGTTATACAAGTTTTTGGGCGGTAGGCCCATAACAGAAATAACAGGTATAGTTTTGGTGCGTTTTGATGGTAAATATACTTGAGCCTAAAAAAATACTAAAAATTTAAACAGTCTGCTTACGAACTTATTACATCGCGGGCCACTTAAAACAACCTGGAGGGCCGCGGGTTGGGCAGCCTTGCAGTACAGCCATCGCCAAGTTGTACAACTGTTTTGATTACCGACCCCTAAAATCCTTGACCACAATCATATGTAAACATATTGTTTACCTTTGCGTTAGGTTTCCAGACTAAGGTTTTTGCCTCAAATTCATCAAATGAGAGCAACACCTTTTCTAAGCTTTTCTTGCTGAAATGAATTTTTCTGTGACTGCAAATGTTAAGTAAACCGTTGAACAATGGAGACTTTTACGAAATTCACGTGGCCTATCGACTGGCTCTGATTCACTCCATTCCAGTTCAAACCGACAATTCGAGCACAAAATTACTCCCGAAAACGCACCAAATGCATCACCCCGCTTCAAGAACGTCATTTTTCGACACCATTTCGTCATGGAGAAAAACAGCCGTTGTATTGAAACTGAGCAAAGTTATCTTTGCAGAGTTCTTTACTTTAACCGCCAAAATTTAAAGCTGATAAGTCTGCCGAAAGACTAGGTTACAGCTTATGGCACTTATTGAAAATATCCCACTAAACAATAAGAGTAGCATGAGATGTGTCAAGAAATGTTTTTTTAGAATTTTGGCGACGGCAATTAGCGGCATACCAATGCTTCTTACCGCGGCAGTTGAGGCGAACGATCTTGCCCAAGGGGCGCTACGGCGTTACACTCAGTGTCGGTAAATCGGACACACAACCTTCCAACTGAGAGACGGAACTCTACCACTGTGCTATCTCCACCCCAGCGAAATCTTCTTCGCCAATGCCTAGGTGTCAAGTGATGTTATGATGTGCCGTTGGGGAGTTACTGAGAATCCAACGATAGGTGAAAAAGGTTAAGCCAGCCTTGACTATTTACCGTGATTTCATGCAAAAATTTTGAACAGATTTTGAGAGGAAGGGCAATATCAACCGCGAACAACCTCCGCCCTAAAGTTTGCTAGTCCGCAGTCGAATGCAAGGTCGTACGCAAGGGCGTACGCAAGGGGGTTGGGCTTAAAACCCGTCCCTTGAGCTTGATATTTTACAAAATCTTTATTACCTGCGCAAAGGAAATTAATTGTTTTCGCAAACTTTTTGGTTGTTAATTTGTCGACCTAATGCAAATACCACGGAATGAATTTGCATGCATATTTCAAGGAACATTGTAAATGGGCCAAAAAGTAATAATTAGGTTTTGGTAAGAATCAGGGTTATCGTCTGCGTCCAGAAACCGTCTCACCACTTTTTGCAGACTTTCGTCCACTACGCATGTTTAAGATTGTGTTCCGAGATAGTTTACTTTATCCGAAATACAGCAATTGTCTTTATTTTGTCTGCTATGGCTGATCAGCGCAAGCCTTGACCGTGTTGGCTACATTAGCAATTTCTGTAGCATGATAGAACTGTTGCACGAGCTCAAAAACAGCAGTTGTTAACATAGAAGCATTCAGGCATTTCATAATGTCTCAGCAGGGAAAAAGGAAAACTATGTTTTCTGGACTTCTATACATAACACAAAATTGAAAATTTTCTTGCGTACTTTATGCGCATTCTCAATTCTTGTGTAGCAGGGTTGTCAATTTGCCTTTTTTGAAGCCAGATTTTGAAATTCTGGCTTTTTTTAAGACCTTTGGCTTTTTTTGAAATATAAAAGTCGGAAAAAATCCGGCTTTTTCTGGCTTATTTTCAGTCAGATAGGCTTGACTCTGGCAAAACATTGTCTGAGCTGCACATTCATTACAAATCTCTTGCGACGAGGGTCTATTACGATGCAGGGTGCACACAACATCGCAAAAATTTTACTGTTGCCCTGAAAGTGATCGATGTTATTGATGAAAAAACAAATGCACGACAGTGTAATTACGGGGAAAGGATATGCTGCTAAAGATTGGACTTGTGTTATATCGCTGTTTTTGACGAGTTTCAGTGTCCATTTTGTGTGTGGTTGTGCATGTTTTATGTGTATATGCCTCAAAACTGCTATCTAGCTTTTTCTGTTTTTTTTGGGACAAGGTCTGGCTTTTTTTGGTGAAGACATGCTGGCAAGCCTGTTGTGTAGTTTAGCAAGATTCGGTATTGCAAACCGGGGTGCACGCCAGCCAATCCAGCCGCACACCTACGCTCGACTGCTCGTATTCGACGAGACCTTAGCGCAGCCTCATTTTGCAGTTGTAAATTGCTCTGACGCAGTGATGAGTGTGTTTTACTCCCCTTTATCAACACGCAGCCAAAATTTTGCAGTTATGAACTTCTATGTCGCAGCATTGAGTTTATTTTCCTTCGATATCCAACTTGGAGCGCTGATAGTTTGTATTCAGTGCAATGACACAAAAATAAGGGAAGTGCATGTAGGAGAATATGCATATTATGTCAACAAACTTCGCCAAAACGTTGGTTTGGAAACATGAATATGACGTCAGATTGTGACGTCACAAAGACCGCACACCACAAACAAATGACCACCATAAGCCACTGAATGAAAGCTCCCCATCAAAATTTTCTGCGTCCGCCACTGGTTGAATGTCTTCTCTTTTCTTTGTTCAAAGGACTTTTGACTGAGTTGGCGGAAATGGCTTTGTCTGGCGAGGAAGGTGTAGGGACTGGGGTACAAATGCCACACGAGTAAGTGTGAAAAAAAGAATTTTCAAGACAAAAATGGGGCACTTTCGTACATTGGATTTTTGCACCAGACTTTTGAATGAACATTTCATCAATTTGCTCACTCCCCAGCCACATGACGAGTTTTTATAGGCTAACCTACCAGACTTGGGCTTCTAAACACAATAATTGAAAAGAGTTGGAACTTCTAAATCTTTTAAAAATTTATTAAAAAATAATAACGAAAAGCTAGAACTTTTAAACTCCTTTCAAAAATTTATTTTTGATAAGCAAAGTGCCGTCCCTTTCCCTGGCCCCCTCCTTGCTACGCCATTGCAGGTAAAAACAGCATGCAAAGTCAGTAACAAGGTGTTCTGTTGCTCTGTGCAGCACGAAGAAAGTACTGTGACAATTCTATGTTCGTTGCAACATGGTTCCCCACAATTGTGGTAACGAAAAGCTAAAATGTGATAACATTTTTGGAAAAAAGTTTGCTTTTTACCAGGCGAGTAGCCAGGGGGGCAATTTTTCCCACCCAATACCGAAAATTGAACCAAAAAGTTTTAGGTTAATCAAGGTTTTGATGTGTAAGCCAAATAAATACTTCAGTGCAAATCAATGAAACTGCTTGAGGAACCTATCGTACTTCAGCTTTTAGTCGAACCTTTTCAAAGCTGTAGGTGGTTTACTGAATGTCCATGATCAATCAAACGTTGTGTACAGTGTAAATGCTGGAGAATTCATATCATGGTTGACCTTTACCTGAGGTTTAAGCTCCGTGTGGAGTTGGTGCTAATGAAATACAAACTTGTATCTAAGCGCTTGTAATCATTAACCGAAAGTAGAAACAAGGGGTAACACTTTCGCAGCTGTTTTCTGGCACACCAGTTGCCAGTATCCCACGTAATAGTGATGTAAACTTCAGTTCAAGATCATCGCAAAATTCCTCTCATATTGCCGCCGTGCTACCGCAACTATCCGTTGTCTGACGCAACACACTGAAAAACCAACACACTTCATAAGAGAGCAAGTCAGATACATCCGCCCGAAGTTCCCCAAAAGCACAATTTTATTGTTATTCTTAATGCATGTACTCGGATATCAATATAAACTGTTCTTTGTGAATTAGAAATGTAAAGTACAAAAATTTTGCAACTCCTACGTCAAAAGATGTGCAAACAACTTACCAAACGCATATATGATGCGCATGATCGATTGATGAAATAGAAGCGCATAGCCACCCAACACCATGATAAACAGGAACGAGTGCGCTCGATGACATTCACAATTTTTGCCTTGCTTAGTTAAGCTACAATGCATCATCAAGTGTCTTTTGCGTTTATGTACACTGACTTGGAAGTACTGTTTTTTCTACCTATTGACGCGTGCAAATGCGCAAAACACAATGAAGTTTGATGGAAGGGAAGTGAAAGCACTTGCACGACAGACAAATAATGAAGAAACAATTTCGTGGACAAAGAAAAGGAGGCAAATTCAAAGTACAGTACGTACACTTCACAAAATTTTGCACTGGTTTGCATGAGATTTTTGTCTTCCACGGGTTCAACCTCTCATCTTTTGTTATTTGTTTCAATGTCAGAGTTTTTTACAAACTATTGTATTAAAACACGTAATCTATGCTAAAATCTGCCGTGAAGCAAAACTGCAAGCCTTTGTCAAAATGCAAATGACCCGCAACCAATCCAAAACTTTCCAAAAGGAGTTATATTTTAGGAGTAATTTGTTATTTGTTTCAATGTCAGAGTTTTTTATATTTTAGGAGACTTTAATATTAACCTGTTGTCAGACAGTCGCTTGACTCATGCTTACCTAAATTCCCTCACATCCCTTGGAGTCCACTGCTTAAT
>JGI24158J21664_10007221_pt1 | contig 14744 bp, 8 predicted proteins | sample Ectturendosymbi3_FD_21664 | JGI IMG/M metagenome (IMG submission 21664) | reverse complement strand
TACTTGCGTTTTCTTTTCTCTTTACTGCGATGCATGTTAAAAACCTAGCGCTTTGCGTGTGGGAGTGAAGACGTTACACAATACAATACAATTTCTCAACTAGTGGTACATTTGCTTATCTGAAGGGGTACATTTAATGTTAACAATAAAAGCGAAAAATGTTTATACCATTTCAAATTATTTACACATATGAATTTGTCCCAACTGTTCATGATACTAATAGGTTTAGACAAGGGAGAGTATTGAGTCCATACTTGTTTGCTGTATTTTAGATGATTTATTTCTTGAACGAAACAACATTAAAGCTGGGTGTTGTATTAGTGAAGTCTTATTAAATCACCTGACGTTTGCTGATGACATTTGTGTGTTTTGTCCAAGTGTACGTGGGTTGCAAAGAATACTAGATGTGTGTCAGGTTTATGCAGAATCGCATGAAATTATTTTCAACTGCGGCAAAACTGCACTTTGTATGACGTCTAAGGCTAAGATCGCAAAAAGCACAGTCATCCCGTTGCTGACACTGGTGCTAACAGCAAAATCTGTTTCCCGCTACAAATATTTGGGGATTGTATTAGATATTGAGCTTTCAGATGACAAACACATTCAGAGACAACTGCGATATCAATATTATGCAGTAATGCGAGCTTCTTTTTCGCAATGTTGGAACGCAGTGCAAAATGTGCTTTTTCGTTCCTTCTATAGGTCCATGTATGCATCGTAGTTATGGTGTGCTTTCAGGAAGTCATACATGCGGAGATTGCGTGTGGCCAACAGCTTTGGTTGCAGGGTTCTGTACAACTGCCGTGGCGATCGAGAGTTAATAGTCATCAGGTTCAATGTAACAACATTCCTACCTTTAGGCCTTATTTTAAAAAAAATGTGCACCTGTTTCTGGAACGATGCAAGAAGTCCAACAATGTATGGTTGCACGCTCTGATGCAGTCAGGTTGTTTATACTGGTATTTGTCCTTATTCTTTGAACACTACAACCGCATTTTACTTTGTGACTGAGTGCCCTGATGTTAGTGGTAGTTTGAGGGCATGTGCAGGCCACAACGCATTCGTATTTCACCAGCCATAGCCAGGGTTGGACTCTATTTCTACAAGCTATTTTCGTGTCCTACTCTGAATTTAGTATTGTATCAAGTGTCACGAGTTAGCCAACAACTATGTTAAGAAAGTGTCTCTAATGTAGTGTTCTACGAAGTGTTAGTGAACAAGTGTCTGTAATCCTGTGGTCCAACCACCAACGCCGTTACAAACCGTTCTGTGACTGTTATTATCAATCCGTGTTGCGCAGATAGTGTGTGCTTGTGCTCTATGGACTTCGTGTCTGGTTCAAAGATTAAAATAAATACCAGTGAATATTATTTTCAAAAATCATTATATGCTTATTGGTAAATATATTTGTGTTATCTTCCCCAGCCTTTTTGTCATAAGAAGTTTTAGGGGCATTGGCGTGAGAAGGGGGGGTCAAGGCCGCCCCAGCATTTTGAAATTTGACATTTTCCCATCAAATTTTTAGTTAAAAAGGTTGTTTTCTTAGTTTCGAGTGGTGAAAATCAAATTTTGCCACATTTGTTCCCCCCTGCAAAATTATTTTGGCCCACCCCTGGAAAATGCACTAATGGCCCCTCCCTGGAAAAAAATCCTTCCGGCGCTCATGTTTAGGGGTAGATGCTCTTCTATCGACATGCTGAAGGGGTACATGAACGAAGAAAGTTAGGGAACCCCTGCTCTACGGTCTATATGCAAATCCATTTCTTCAAAAAGCATTAAATCTGACATGAATTAAATTGTAAAAAATACTTCTTTGCAGTTGGAAGCTCAGGCTCTAACGGATGAGGTTGAGCAAACCGCGAGCGAACGAAGTCAAGAGAACACTTGCTACGTACTGTACTTTTTGATTCAGATCACTGCAACATGAACGCGAAAGACCAGACACAAATAGTGACAAGGCCCAATGCAAAGAGCCCGAGTTAACAATCTTAATTAATGAAGTGGGTGGTGGCACAAATATACAAAGCAAGTAAGCTTGCGTTCTACAATGCAAATCTAAGCCCTACAATAACTCCTAAGTTAACTACCGCATTCAAATATCTAATTCACAAACAGCACATCCTTAGGTTACAAAGTTATTTGTGCACTGGCAAATGCAACAGTACTGTAATGGTCGTAATCACAATTTTGAATGAAAAAGTAAGACTCACTTTTGTCAGGTGATTCTATTATTTTGGCAACGACAAAAAGTGGTTCCATATACGAAATATAAAATCTAGAAGTAACAATGAATATGTTGATAAGCTCTCGCGACCCCAGAAAAATGCCAAACGACCCCCAGGTTGAAAACCACTTATCTAAACGTAGTATATAGACGAGTGGATTCCGCATTTAATCATTCTACTTAGTAGATAGTTCTAAGGTGAATCGATCGCAGAGGGAGTGGTGTGCACTGCCTTTCATATTGGAGTAAATTGTTGTTCTTGAGACAGTGTTTTGTTAATTTGGAGAGACATGAAGGTCTGCTCCACGTCATTGAGTGGAGATAATAATAGAAGCTTTTCTGGTTATCATAACCATTCATCATGTCGAAGAAAAGGAAATGGATTTGATGACTACGTTCGTTTTGGTTTCATTTACATCGGAAAAACTGACGATATGCAAAAGCCTCAGTGCATGCTCTGTGAAACTGTTTCTCCAACGCAAATATGAACCCACCTAAGATGCAAAAACACTTCGACAGCCGACATGGCGGGGCCAGTTGCACGCCATTATGAAAAATTTGCGAGCTAAAAGAGCCCGTTTTGATTATCGAGCAACCCTTCTGAAATTGGCTTTGCATCTGTGGACAAACCACTGCTGATGGCTTCCTCTGGCTCTCACGTGGGAGTTTTCTAACTCGCTTCTTCGAACTGCGAGAACAGAACAAAGTGTTTTTGAAGGAACGCCATTGTGATCTGCTTGAGTTGGAAACGCAAGAATTCATCTAAATTGTAGCGTATTCGAGTGACATATATAGTGTACTTGTTATAAACGGTTTGAGTATCACCTCAAGGCAAAAATGCAGTATAATTCTGTAACGTCACCTCATCGGCCCGGAGAAAAAGCGTCGTTATAAGCCAGAGTTAGGAGACCTGCGGCCAGCGTGAAAATTTAATATGGCCCGTATCACAATTATCGTTACCCAAGTTAGAACACAACATCGCGTCAAACGAAGCCATGTATCTTTAAGCGATTAACTGTATTTTTGCGGCGCGTCAGCGAAATTCCACAATTTATCCGGACCGCGATAGCAAATACTCCCCATCCCTGTAATAGTGTCCGTTCATAACAAACCCGTTATGAAGGTTGTCTGTTACTTTTTGATGGTAATTTATTCCATGACTCCATGACAAGACACATAGAAAAGTTGAACCATGGCGAATGGTGTGATCTGTATTGAAAAAGCCAAGAAAAAAGAATAATATGCATTGAGGAAAACAGATTCGACGTGTCATTTCTTCCAATACTGGGTATAAGTTTCTGCGTCAAAAGTAGTGTCTAAATAGTCACTGTCAATAGCTGATCGTTTCTTCTTGCGGCTGACCCACAAATTCAATCGTTCTTTCTCATCCAAACTATCCATGTCAACGGGAAGCTGCATGAAAAAAAGAAGTAACTTTACAATACAGCTTACGCCATAATGAGAAATGTATTAAATTTGCAGCACAAAAGTCCGTTGGGCTCACAGTTCATGCGCGTTTCGTCACAGGTTGAAATGTTACACGAAGTTTACTTTGTATGTCACAAGTACTTTGATCTGCATAGTAGGGCGAACGACCACGCTTGTACGACATTTTTGCACCTTCGACACCTCAGCACAAAAGCTCAAGCGATCACTCATAAAAACTTTTGCAAAATGATCGTCGTCGTACAAAAAGAGTAAACAGATTAACTGGCTCACAGTAATGCTACAACAGTAGTTGGAATATAGACATCAGGCATGAATACAATTTTCCACTGGGCAAGTTCAGAGAAAATGGCTCGACAATCTGGCGCCCGAATGTATGTGTAAGGAACGAAATGAAAAAGTACGTGTTGGAGAGAGTAAAAACCAAAAAGAAACGGCACATTTTTAAAATAAAATTAAATACTTCAAGTTTTATCGTTTTTTTTTAGTAAGTGGAGTCATTCGCACTATAGAGTGCTCAGTCGATTAAACGCACATTTTTCTTTTAGAATTATTTTAGTATCTGTAAATCTCATGGGAGTTTCTTGAATTTGGCTGGCTCAAAATGAACAGGATTACATCAAAATCAATTTCTTTCAGGATGTTCACACAAGATTTGCATTACTTCTGCAGGTAAGGTTGTACTGCGCACAACATAAAATTAAAGTATGCTTTCAACAAGGTTTGAGTAAAAGATGAAACAACTAATTCTCGTAAGGTGAGAGGTGAGGTGTAACGCTGGCTTAAGATGAGTGCTAGCTCAATGTTAATTTATGCTAATAAGTTGAATACGCAGCTGTATTCACATCACTTGCAATCGAATAGCAAATCATAGAGAACAAAGAAAACATGAGCAAAAATGTAACGAACCTGAAGCATTGCTTTTGGTTCTCGGCAGCGAACTGTCAGTGTAGAACCATCAAGAAGAACTAGAACTGTTTTATACATTCTGGGATATGCTGACCTTCGTGTGGTGCCGTATGTACATCTGGAAAAGTAGATAATACAATTTTAAGAGGAGCTTGCCTGCAATATGACACTGATGAAAATGACTAGACTAGAGATAAATGATTTCACGAAAATCATCTCACTACAAGCATACAATGTTGCTCTTTACATCCTACTGAATTGCAAACCCAAAATTGATATCTCTACCCAATTTGTTTTTTTTTATATGTGGGATTTTTGTTGTTGGCGCTTTATAACTACAATGGTCTTGTAGCGCCACGACTGAGTTTGTACAATGTTTGATTTCATTTCGCTCGGTATTCCGCGCGTTCTGGTTGTGCTCCCTGCAGCTCTTCCGCACACCGTGCGCCTGGTAAGAAGGCTACAGTGCCAATTTACATGGTCTGGGTGAGACCAGGCCAAGAGTCGAACCCTCGACCTACCAGCACCGAAGTGGAAACGCCACTAGACCACGGGCTGGTTCTCTATCCAAATTTAAACCTGAAAATACAATTCAGACTTAAGAGCCAACTACGGTGGTTTGCGCTGATGAGCTGCCACGTTTATCCAGAGACACTGTTTGTGGCGTTTGGTTGATGTGCGTGTTTTCCTCGTTGCGCTTGCCATGTACTTTGAAACAGTTTCATTCTGTTATGTGTTTGGCAGCGGCTCGGTGCGAGGAGTATTATATTTTGTCAGTGATGCAGTTCCATTCAGCCGTAATTAGCTTATTTTCAAGATCATTTGAACTTTATTAAAAGTCTATGAATTCTGACTGTAATTCAGTTCACCTACATTGTAACAACAGCTTCTGCCTGTGATCACTATTTCATACAATTATTAAAAAATGCATAAAACGAACATAAAACTGCCATTACAGCTACATCCTATTAAACTATGGCTCTGTTTGTTCATAATAAAAGCAAAAATCCGCACGAAAACAAACAACCTCCAAAAGCAATTGTTTCACCACAAGTCAAAAAAATATTAAACTCTCCTTAACTTCACAAAACTTCGAAATAAGTCCGTGGATTTAGTTTCAGTATTTTAACAGCCTTTTCAATTCTAACTGAAGCTGTAACTCGGCCTCCTCGAGTACTGACAATAATTCATCTCCAACGTTGCTTACAATATGGTAAGTGATGACATCTGAATTCGCCATTGATGTTGATGAGGCGAAGGTATCGTTTAACTTATAAGCCAGCAAACTAAGTGGTTTAGAAAAAAGGGCATGAAAAAGTTAATCCAAGTAACAACCGCGGCAATTTTTCTTCACAAGTAACAGCCGTGAAGACCTCAATAACATGCTGAACTTACGCATTCCTAATTTGGTGGAAAGCTACATCTTTTTCGCAGGAGCAAGGAGTTTCAGCCTGGACGTTGTGCAAATGGATTTTTGTTGTCAATGGTTTGAATGAAAGACTACGTAATTTCTGTTGATTTCCTTAAAGCGCTCGATTCAGTTTCTCATGAAAACCTTTTTCATTCACTGTGAACTGAAGCGAAGTAAAATGCTGAATTTGATCCAAAACATGTACTAACAGCTACCTCTCTGCGCCAACGGTAACTCCTTGTTAAGCTTAAGTGTAAACGTAAAGTAATGCAAGGTTGTATCCTTTCTTCTACACCATTTGATATCTGTATTGCAGGTCTCGTTGACATACTTGAGGAAAATTTTCAATCCCGCGTTGACCTACGGTTAGCCATGTACGGGAAGAATATCGCCATTTCCTCGAATACCGCAGTACCACTCTTGATATAACTTGCACAATTCTAAAACAATGGTTTTCCGCAACGGTGGCACACTTAAACTTTAAAGTGGGTTTTCCACAGCCAGCCAATTGAAACCATGTCGTATTACATATCTAGGTCTCACCTTCTCGAGAGCATTTTCTGCCTAAAGCAGTGCTTCCCTAAGTGGGCGGTACCGCCCCCTTAGGGGTGGTGAAGCAGAATTGGGCGTTTGGGGGGCGATAGGAGACCCAAGTAATAATTACATTTCTGTTGTCTTACTAACTTTGAGTGACCAAATGTCATAAAAAACACTATGATCAACAAACATGTATGCGTGTAATTTGTAAACAAAAACTTAGCGTTTTACTAAATTAGGTTTTATACACGAACAAATTGTGTTGATATGTGTGCTAGGCATGGTATAGGGGGGCGATAGAAATTTGTTTGTCAGAAAAGGGGGCGCTAGCCAAAAAAGATTGGGAAACACTGGCCTAAAGCAATTGACGTGCACAGTGAACAAAGTCCCACGGAGGGTGAAGAGACATATCATTTTAGATGTCTTCGTATAAGCGCTTTCTTTAAATTATTTGACTTCAGTGTGTGCCATGCAACTTACACCATAGTGAGAAATGCAAGTTTTTAAGCAAAAAGCCGACAAGTCCCACTCCTGCAGACGAAGCCCATCGGTTCATGTTTGTTTCGTCACAGATTGAAATGTTACACGAAGTTTTACAAGTATTTAATCTGCATGAAGTAGGGCAAAACGATCACGTTTGTATTTTGGTGGTCGAGTTCTTGCAGATCTGCAAGCATCTAAAAATGTTTTACATCTTTGCATCTACGAAACACCAGCACAGAAATAAGCAAACGCGCCTCATGGCTGTCGAATCCACTACTTAAACTGCGTTGGCATTCATCAACAGTAAAAGAAACTTTTGAGTATGTCAAAATAATTGGTGGCGATGACCTCATTCACAATGAAATGCGTTGTTTGGTGCTAAAAGTCCTCTTGATTTTGCGGTAAATTTCATATTGGACTAAGTCTTTACGGATAAACATGTCTCATGGGTTAATCAGAACCAATAGTGGATTTTTTCAGGTGGATAAAAAGATCATTCCAGAGGGGGCCAACAGCGGTGAAATTTCATTTTACTAACTCTGAAACATAAAAATCACGGGGGGGGCTGCCACCTTCTTCCGACGCCCATGCACACAGGTAGCCTAGATCTTAAAAACTGCACCTTTGATGACTGACGTATTTATGAATTAGTAGACAACGTTAATGAGACTGGATGTTCCTCTCACACTGTATGCCGTTATGTCGATGATATCTTGCGTGTTTGATTCAAAAGTCAAAATGGATCAATTTTTGTCTATTTTAAACAAAATTCATGCAAGCGTTAGTTTTCCAAAAAAAGTAGGACGGACTGCCGGCATATTTGGTTAATTTTATTGACAAAAAACGATAGTGGTGTAAAAACAACTGTCTACCGAAAAAAACACCTTAACAGGACTATGCAGCAAATGGGAAAGGCTGTCTACATTATAACATAAAAAAGTTATATTAGAACTCTACTGGATCGCTCCTATGTACCTTGCAGCTGTTATCAATTAATACACAAGGTATTTCACATTCTTAAATCTTATTTTATTCGAAACTGATACCTGGAACGGCTTCTAGACAAACAATCTAACTATTTTTCCACAAACATCACAAGAACAAAATTAAATGCAGCAAAAAAGAATTAGGAGGTATTTGTCAAAAATATTTGAAAAAGTATGCTCAATTTGATTTTATTCATATACCTAATGCAATTGGAGACTTCTTGAAGTACACGCACATCTCGACCGTTGCAACGTAGCTTGTAAACTTGAATGTTCATGCGGTCGTTCTTACATTGGACAAACCCAAAGAAACTTGCAAGTTCGCCTTAATGACCACAATCCGTCAACATCTAACCACCAAACTACTGTACTGGTTTGTTTTCAACATTTCCGATACAGTTGTAATGTACTCACATCCAGACCATTTCATTAACGTTAAAAATCCAGAGATTTTGACTTATGCTTTTATCCACCGTGAACTGCTAATCAAAGAGATTTTGTTAAAACAAGACCAACCACCCCAGATCAACGTAGATGATTTTTCTACCTCTTTGTATCATTTTAATACATAGATGTTTGATGCTTAATTTCATGTTCATACTTAAGATTTCATGTGCTCATAATTATGAGCAGTAATGCAAACATCTCGCACGAACTTTAATTTCAGTGGTTATCTCTTGTCGTCTGTTGAAATTTTACGCAGTTTATCTGATGATTTTGAAATTCTCGTGTTATACATATCTTTTCACAGTTCTCTCTCTCTTCGATGGACGTCGAAACGACGAGTCCGATCCATCATCTTATCTTTGGAGGTGGGATTGTTCGAGGCTGTACAGTCCTATGCGTGATAGACACGTACGGCCACAGGTGGGTTGCTTGCATGAAGAGGATGCCAGTGGTACAAATGTCTCGCCAGCCTTGCGATCCGCTGCTAATGTTTCCAGTTGGTCAGGAGGAATAGCATTCTTCTTAAATGTTGCCTTCAGGCATTCCTTGAAACGTTTGAACTGTCCGCCAGTAGATCTTCGGCCCTCTTTTAATTCACCATATAGCACACGTCGCGGCTGTCGGTTTCAGCTAGTCTAAACCTGCCCCTTCCGTTTGTCGCCCATCGCCGCAGGACTTCGAAACATGTATCCTCGATTCAAAGAAAGAAGAGGTAGATGATGGATTTCGTGTGCAATGTGATTAGAGTGGATATGTGTGGGTGCACAGTCCACGGTCCACTATCTTGGCACCAAGAAAAGAAATCCGAGACGATCGGCTTTAGGTAAGGCATAGAATGCATTAAAATTTTGATGATGAAGCAGAAATCAAGATTTAAAAATTTAGAAATATCGGTTATCGGTCCACGCATGGCCGATATATCGGCATCGGCCCCAAAAATGCCATATCGGTCGATCTCTAGTTTTCAGCGTTTCCTATATGACCAGTTTTATGCTTGCTTTTCTGCGTCTACGTGATATTCACTCTTCCACGTCATCCAGTCGTTTGCTTTCGAACTGCTTGCCTTGCTTAATGTTTCTTCATTTCCGATTGAAAATGGACAATCCGAAATGTCACGAAATAAACATGAATAGATTTTTGAAGATTTATTCAGTTTTGATGAATTTTACTTCCACATTGTTTCGATACTGACTCATGCAACATAAATTTGAGGCTGGGACGAAAGACAGTCACTTGAGTCCAATCAGCTTAACATGGTTTCTTTAAGTATGCCTTCAATTCACACTACGAATTTAGAAGTCTCCTCCAAGTACTAAATTCCATATGAAAGTGGTCACGTACTTTCTTAAAGCTTGCCAAAATGCACCAAGATAGACTCCCAAAAAGTATTTTTGCTCTCTGAGTTGGTTGTCAAAATTTGGCATTAGCAGTTCAAGGAATTCTCATCGGGTGGTTCTTTCATTTAGTATGGTTGCTTAAATAAGCGGGAGATGAACGTCAACGAGGCATTTCAAGGTCTTAGCGTTGAAATCACCAAGATGTACCGACTTAGGTAGTGCTGGTAATAAGTTCAGGAACGAGATGTCTCAAGAATCGTATCTACAAACCTGGCGGTCAGTTCACACACACAGCTAATTATCATGTGTCGCTGCAACTTACACGCAGTGATAAGTGATTCGGATGGCACAACACCACACTGTGTTTGCGATGTAAAAGGGACGATATAGGTGACTGGGTTTATTTTTTCGTATAGTCTGCTCTGCTCAGCGAAGTTAGACGCAAGCACTTCCATCCGCATCTAATAACCCTTCCTGACGAAAATACATTAGTGTCGGTTTTGAAACCCGGAGGCAACACCTCCATAAATAAGCTAGGACATTTTCTGAAAGTCAACCTACGGCGTCTTTTGCTAAGCGACTTACAGAAACGATAAGCAACAGCCCACGATCGTTCAAAAATACTCGACTGTGGCGTTCGGCTACTTTAGCAAACGGCGTCTGCACGCGGCGTGACATGTTGCCGTAAGATCCCTTACGTAGGTCCCTGGGTGATACCGATATGAATTCCGTGCCTGCCCCCTACTCTGGTGTTTTCGCTGTAAATATGACGGAACCTCTGCTATCGATGGCGTTTTTAGGTCCGCAACGTGATCATCAGTGCCAGGTTGGCGGGTTTTCAAGTGTTTTTTGTGTTGACGTTTCACCTGCTTTGTTTAGCATTTTTCTTATTCCCCACTGAGTTTAGAAGATGCTTCCTGCAATGCTGTTTTTGCAGCTGTGATTTGTTTTCGTATACATTTTTAACCTGGTCATAGCACACGCTTCGCTATATTTGCATTTTCGCTGCGAAGATGTGGATACTTGAACATTGTTTTCCTTTCCTCCGTTCATGTCATTGTAAACACTGCACTTCGTTTACTCTCGCCAGTGCTTTAATTTGAAGTCACGACTTGTTCGGGGTGCTCACGGGCTTTGCTTCGGCTGTTCTCAGTGCTTTTACTTGATTCTCACGCGCACATTCCCGTTATTGCTTTCAGCCTAACGTTGCATGACTTATATCCATCTATTTACAGAAAATGTTGTTTCTCAGGGCTTCACTGCTTGCGCTCTACTGGCCGCAGACCTGTCTGTGCATTATCTCCGTCCAAATATCTTTGTCCTATGTCTGAGAAAAATGCAGTAAATTATAGCACTCCAGTATGATTAGCACAATAAGCATTTTTATATTTTTTCAAGTTTAAAGATTTTACCAAACTTTTAAACAATGTTTCAAACAAAAATACTTCACACAAAGCATGGACAAACATAAAAAAACGAAATTTCATACCTCAAAGAGTTATTCCTAGAAAAATGAAGAGAGTATGAAGTATGAAGACTGTAAAGACTACTTTTAGCTTTTGCACTTGCAAATACAACTTTAAGAATTGACATTCCACCAACCGCAGAATTGCATACTATGATCTTACGCATAAACCAAGGGCATCCACCTGGCAGTAAAAGTTTTCCGTAAATCTGAATGTTTAAATGTATGTAATATCAAAAACAACACAAAGATGTTTCTTTTTATACAAAAGATAATAAAAACTGTTGGTTTCTAACACAATTACAATCACCATTCTATTTGTTTTTCATATGAGCATTCATTCCAAGTGATGTAAAAAACTCAGATTTGTATTAGACATCATTATCATTTTCTTATTAGCACAATCCTTAATGAAAACTGTTGTTTCATAAACATGTGACTTTTAAAATATCCAGAAGCTTTAAACAATTCATATTTAATATAACTTAACTTGGTCTCATAAACGTATGTCAGTCAGTCACCACAACACTGATTTTTTCTTGCTAACACAATAAATAATACATAGGTGTTGTAACTTATCAAAGCAAAGGCATAAACTTTAAGATTAGAAACTAACTTGTGGTTACAAAAACTTTGCTACTAATGTATAGCAACTTTTTTGAGTTACGGCTAAATTTTTTCAACACATATTTGAGGTGGGCCAAAATGCCAATTTTTTTGAAAGCTTATTGATAATTTGACATGAATGAAGGCAATATAATGGATCTGCTTTTAGGAAATTTTGTTGAAAATTGGCTTTGAATGACAACAATATATCTGGAGAAAGTTAATGGCAATGCAAGAATGGCCTCCAATAAAACTGTAAAAAAATCAAACACAAATTTAAATGTTAAAAAGACAGTTTGTTACAAAGGTTTCTCAAAAGCCTGTTGCACTTTTCTATAACTTACTAATCCTACAACCTCAATTTTTCATTTTTATGCGCAGCCAGTCTGGAATTGAAACTCTTTTTCAGTAAATACTTGCATGTTACAAGAAAAAATTTGGCATGTGACAGAAAAAATTATATCCAATCAAATACCACTTTCAGAGTTCCACCTGAAAGACAAGACTTGCCTTAGTTGCATAGCCAGAATACAAAATCACCTCCATGCAAGAAAAATGTTATGAAAAATCTAGGATGTGCAGAGATGTTCAAATCTACTAAGGTTTTACAATGGCCATAGATAACAAGTTTGATGTGGCATTGATTCTTCGTGAATTGAAAAGATGCAACAGATGTTCAGAATCAAGCAGCTGAACCCAAAAAATATGTAGTCTTTGAAATGCTGTTTCTGGGCTTGACATTGTAACAATAGAGTGATTTGAAAAACATTCTCCATACCTCAAAACCAAATAATCCAGTTTTGAGATGTGAGTATTAGACATTGAAACTTAAAGCTAATTTTCTACTTGAGCATCATCGCACTAAAAATTCTCAAGGGTGTAATACAATACATGCACTTGAGGTGACATCCGGCATGACATGTTTTCATATTGGTCAAACTCAGTGCAGCCTCATTAACAGACTTAAAGAACACAAAAGTAAAAAACTGATATGGTGTATGCCCACAAAGAAGTGCCTTGAGCATGTCAATTCTCATGAACCACAAATCTTGGCTTTGGTCAACAGTTGTCAATGCTTGAAGGTTCTCAATAAATCTTGCCTCACCAATAACTCATACCCTACAAGGCAACTGTCCCTTGCAGAAATGTTTGCACAAGATTCAACCCTTGGTCAGTGGTTCTCAAAGTTTTTTTTATAGTCCTCCTTTACAAACCCAAACACTGTAAATTCCTCTCCAACAAAGATCACAAAAAGATAATTGCAAAAATTTCACACCATCTACTGAGAAGAAACAAACAACGATGAACCAGACAGACTCTTATAACGTCAGTCACTGCAGTTAAAGCAGCTTGTCCTTGCGTACTGTAAACATTCCCATCTAAACCAAAGTCATTTTGCAGTTTTTTGTTTGTTGAATAAACAAACATCAAAAAATTAACGTTTTTTCATCCACATCTTCGCCTCCCAGATTCCTCTCTGGAACAAATTTCCATCCAGGAATGAAAACTTAGTGAGCCAACTCGCATCCATTTGAGAACCACTAGTGCTCAAGGTTTCCTGTAAAGGCTTTTGAGGAATCAGCTGACTGTGTTCTGCTTTCATATTTTTGTGATGATCCGCATTTGCATATCTATATTCAAGTACATACTCTCCACAATACTTTCCAAATACGTACTCTCCACAATGGGGGTTTCAAGCAAAGAACCTATCAGCAAATTTTTAACAGGAAATCGATTTCATGTAAAATTATGCATTCTCAGTCCTTATTCAAGAATGAATCAATGGAATGGGCATTTCAGATAAAAACACAGGGGATGGTGGACATATGACATAATGATGATGGACAGTGGGCACAAACCTACAGTATAATAGTCTGGTGGACATGTGACATAATGCTAGGGCTAACACTTGAATCCATAGGCAATAAGCTGTTAAAAAATTAACAGCAAGCTAGTGTACCACAGACAGCACTTAAGCACAGCTTGTTTGTGACATATAAATAGTGGCAGCATAAAAAGCACTGGGATTAGTGGGAATGAACAAACAATGACCAGTATTGTAGACAGTAAGCAATATTAGTAGGAAATAATATGAAGAATATCTTTGGTTACAAGCCATATAAACCATACTACACACACAGGTAGCCTTAATACTGTACGAAGTCCGCACACAACCGCTATCCAGGGTTCCCACAAATGTTGACTCGAAATTCCCTAAAGATGAATTCAAAATTCCCAAAATTTCACAAAAATTCCCTAGATTTTACACAAAGCAATTGTGTAATTCTCACCCAACTTTTAGCACTTCAAAATACAGCATAAACCAGCAGGGACGCTGGAAAATGACAGAGGCATTGTCCAGCCTGCCCTTTGAAAAAGGGACAAAAAGGGAAGTCCCTTTTTCATGACAGTGTAAAGGAATTTCTTGATTTATCAAAATCGTATTGAATTAAGTTCATTACACCTATTTGCGCAACAAGAAAAGTCAGAATGGTTGTGGCGTGGTGATTACACCACATTTAACGTTGAATTCGTACCAGTAGCAGCAGAGTGAACCTAGTCAAATGGGGAATCTCTGCTGCTGTTATGCCAATGGTTGTCGGGTCGGTTCGAGTCTCTCTTTGGTCGGCTCAGGGTAATGCAGCATTGTGGCTGCAACAAATTTCTGTTATTATTTTTGAGGTCGATATTGTAGCTGAACAGAAACAAACATATTGGTCGCAGTTTTTTGTTTTTATAATTTTCCATTGTCCCAATTTTTGTACTGCTCCCATTGCTGCACCGTTGTCCCCGCATCCCTGTAAACCAGCTTCCTGGCTTATTACATTTGCACACTTAGTGTTACTCTGTTGACTAATGTGCTTTAAGAACAATTTTGGGATGATTGAGGTTT
>JGI24158J21664_10007220_pt1 | contig 14744 bp, 10 predicted proteins | sample Ectturendosymbi3_FD_21664 | JGI IMG/M metagenome (IMG submission 21664) | reverse complement strand
ACAAAGTAGGCAAACCTTCAAGTTCAACAATAATTACTGCTAATAATTATCAATACATCGTATCAGGAAAATGCACTGCCAGCAATTCACATTAAAACACATCACACTTCTTACCAAATACTTTAGGCCAAACCAGTTTCATCACCGGGCGGGATTAATTTCGCTACATTATTCCGAGTGTGTTAGTAACAAACACTCAATCGTTCCTTCAGCAGGTCCGTAAATAGGATGTAGCTGGGTGCGAAAGCCCTCTAGAAAAATTTTTGTCCTCCTGGAAAAATGTGCTGGACAAAGTTAAAAATTAATTAATGGACATAGTTAAAACAAATTGTGCCCCTCTCAGAAAACTCTGCGCTCCCTTGGAGTCTCAAGCTGGTTACGAGCCTGTCCTTCTGTCTCAGGTCCCTCCGCAGCTGTCGGGCCCCAGAACAATGTACCTGCTGGACCTCTCCCATAGCCCCATAGCCAGTAACCCAAACTCTGAGCTGCGAGTTAAACCTTATAGAGACACTCCAATTATGTCTTTTTCTCAAACATTCACACACTGTTGCACTTAATTGCAACGTTGCCAATCACAACAGCAACAAATAAACGTTAATTTTCAACGCTTCAACGGTTGCTAGACTGTCTACGCAGCACTGTGGGGCAAAACCAGGCCCGTAACTAGCTAGAAAAATTTTCGGCCCCCTTGTAAAAATTGTTGGACATACTTTAAAACTATTGGACACAGGCCCGTAGCCAGGGGGGAAGGGGGCGAAGCCTCCCCTGCAAACCTTTTTGCCCCCCTGAAAAAATCTGTTGGCCATAGTTGAAAACTACTGGACATATTTTGAAAAATTTGGGCCCCTCTCAGAAAACTCTTCGCCCCACCTGATGTCCCAAGCTGGTTATTGGCCCGGCCAAAACCGTCTGATGGATTGGCTGTTTGGACGAATAATCGTGATGTGACATTGATCCTGAGATGGTTATCGACGATTTGTACAAAAAGGAATCCAGACTGAATTTTATTTTTTGATTGTGCTCGCAGGTATTTTGTAAAGTCAAACTTTGGCTATTGGCATCCTTTGATTTGTACCTATGAATCCACTGACATACTTTTAGTTGATTTTGACTTATTCAATAGGCATAATCAGTGATATTCTTGGGGACAACATTACACGGCGCTTCGCTTTTCGCTACTCTTAATGTTCATTGAAAACTGTTTGATTAAAAACTTCTTGATAATGATCACTGCGAAGGCAAACGTTTTCTTGTCTTTGTTAATATTATCGATGCCGACTGGTAGAAGATATTTGACATCATTTCTTGTTGTAATAGACCAGAAATTGACCAGTGACATCAAAATGATCTTTGTGCAAAATAGCTAAAGTTTGTAATCTGACGACGTCAGTAACTGGCCTCTCCCAAACAAAATTCCTGGCTGCGCCCCTGGTCAGTTTAATAGTGATAGTGAACCAAATAAACAACGCAGGACATTTACTGTTAGTAATACTGTTGTGGTGTTGTAATACTGTTTGGAAAAAAGCAAAATTGAAGTCCAAGTTGCTTAACTAGATTTCTTAAATTCGAAGATTTTTTCCCACTCGTAAGTATCTACACAGGGTGACTTTAAAAAACTTGCCTTAAACCTACTGCGATTTATTTCAACTGACAATCTTACAACCACACGGCCTGTATTCAAATAACTTCTTTCTACAGGTGAAACAAGCAAGGAATCAATCACATTAACTCTATAAAATACGTCGTTCTCTGATAAATGCATTCACTTAAATTTCGCTTCACTGAGCATGGCAACGCATCCATTTTAAGCTTGAAATGTGCATTGTTAATCATCGCAGCTTGTGTTGTGAGTTTGTGTTACTTTTTCATTTAGTTTAGAAGCTCCAGTGAATGCAATTATTTGAGTAAGACGTAATTTCGCATTTTAATTGTCGCAGTTGGTGTTGTATGATTTATTCAGTTCTCTCTTGAGGTTGTTTGCTTTTCCTACCCTTGTTTTAGCCTTTCCACATTTCACCTGTTAGCACTGCTTGCAGATGTAAGGACTGACGATGCGTTATGTTACCTGAAATCGATTTCCTATTAAAAGCTTGCAATAGATTCCTTGCTTGCTTCACACGTGGAAAGTAGTTACGTGAAGATATGTGCAAGTTTGATTCATCGCGAAAAGATGAAAGCAGAGCCCAGTCGGCTGATTCTTGGAAAGCCTACGGAAAACATTGGAGCTTTCAATTGTCACACGGCCTGTAATAGCATTATTTTCCCAATATCTAATACAGCTCACGGCACTTTTCGACAGGTACAGGAAACCAGCACGTGATTTGAACGCAGCGGAAGTTCGGCGGTTTGGCGTCTTTCATCTTTCGATTACCACTTTACACATGTGAGAATGTGCAGAAGATTAAGAGACGAACAATTAGTAAATTAAACAGAAATTTATCGAAAATTAATTGTCGCTCACTTGTTTTCCGACTGCACGTCTCCGTGCGATTGCCATAACTAATTTTTCGGCCATTTTCAATAATATTTCCCAGACTTAAAATGTCCTTTCCGAGAATCTGTCGACAACTTGCATCTGAAATTACTGGCATGAAAACTATGAGGTAGATCAGGTCCAAGTCGGTGTTTGTTGCGAAATGAAGCAGAGCGTTTTGTCCCTCGGGGAAGAAGTGGAAAGCAAACTGTTTCACAACGTTTCATGTTTCGTTGTCTCTTTTCCGACTTAGCTGCGCCGTCGACAAACTAATCTTTTGATACAAAGGTTCTTTACCCTATTGTTTTGCTGCCCGGTAGGGATGATGATCAGTAGTTGCATGAAAGAGTAAAAAGAAGGTTGACGCATTCGCAACCAAGCGAAGCGAAAACCCAGTACATGTTGGAAGAACTGGTGAAACGTGCGCAAACTGCAAAGCACTTTATGACGTTGGTTGGTTTTTAAACCACACATTGCAGTGAGGTACACTTCGGCAGAAGCAGCAGCACGAGGGATAGCTGTGCTCCAATGAAAACCTTTTTGGTTTGGAATGGATTTAAATGCAAAGATTGACTGGGCCAACGAATTTTGCAGTTCATTGTGCACGTTTACTTTTTCATTAATTCTACAATATAACCCTGAGTTCTGGTTACAGTAAAAGCACGATCACGAACAGAATTGAAATGTGTCAAAATTCAAAGAAAATTTCTAAACGACTGCTTAACAATCCTTTCACTTCTATTTGTTAAATTTTTGCCAAAGTCGACATAACTTGCTCATTGTCAAAAGTCACCCGTAATTTTGAAAGACATCTTAGAAAACAAATCGTGCATAGTTTTAACGAAAGTGTCTTAAAACTGGTTTGCCAATGAAGTCAACTCCTGCAGATTAGCGGGCAGTTCAGAGAATACGTTGGGTTATGTGTGTCCGAAGTTTTAGGGCTTGAAAAAACACTTCCCACATATTGTAGTCTTTGAAAAGGTCTGCAAAACTTTGTATGAACAATCTTATATCTTCATTAAATGATTCGTATCTCGTGCAAAGTTCACTGTTGTATAATATTCCTATGTTTCCTAGGCCACTATATTCTTTGAAAAAGTTTTACAAACACTGATTCACGTGATTACCTTTTCTAAACAGAAACGCTTGAGGCTTGTTTCAAGTTCAGAATTTTTACGAGCAAGACGTTTTGCGACTTTTGTGTAACGGCAGTGAACACATTCTCAAAGGAACAATGAGCAACTGGGGTGAGACTATAGCTGGATACTTTCATAAGATTTGACACGGATTGGGAACCGACTTCATAACAATGTGAAAATAATAATCTACGTGCTACCATCTGAGATGGTAATCATCGTGGGCTTCAGAAGGATTTTTTCCAGGCGGGCCAGCGGTGGATTTTTTCACGGGGTGGCCAAAAGCATTTTTCTAGGGGGCAACAGTGGTAAAATTTCATTTCACCGACTCGAAACTAAGAGAAAAAACATTTTTCTACTAAATCGTTACAAGGAACGTGTCAAATTTCAAACTCCAAGGGGGCAAGGTTCCCCTCCCCCTTCTGACGCACATGGTAATCATACGAGCTATCTTGTGATATTTTTATTGCCTGAGCAATCACCAAAGTCAAATAAACAACTAAAACAACTTTGTTGGAAAGAAACCTTTTCAAAATGTGATTAGTTCAAATTTATTACCCAAGGGTGGAATTTTGCATAAAAGCAGGTAACCCTTATCTTTACTTTGATTTAAACGTCTCCTTGCGCTTGGCATTTTTTACTCTTGCAATTCAGTTGGATCTATTCTCATGAAGACCGGCACTGTTGGCCCTTGCAATACCGGGCCCAAACATACATCTTCCACAAGTGATTTGTTGCCAGCAGGCCCGAAACTACGGGGGAAACTGGGCAGTTTCTCTCCCTGAAATTTTCAAGAACATGTTTAGTTTTTAGGTACAACAAGTTACATCATTTTCCCCCGAAAATAGTATAACAACAAGTTACAATCACTTTTCCCCCGCAAAAATATCAGATGCATGTTTGCGGCCCTGGTTACCAGAGTCACTTTATGCTACAAACGAATCAGTCATGCGTTACCACAGTAACTTACCAAAGTTGTTAGTGTACTTTCGAGACGTTTTAGGTTATCATTGCAAAGTCAGAAACCACTAACACCGTTCCTATGGTTTCAGAACTAGTTAAAATCCTATAACATGATTGAAGACCACCAGTCTTGGAAAGGGTTGACCTTTGCAGTTCCTTAAGAATTGCTGTACATGACCCCTATCTGGCTCCAAAATTGTGCTAACACTTTAAACAAAATGCTTCTCGAAAACTCAGGGTGGACCAAAACAAAAAAATAAATGGTGAAAAGTGGCATTCGTCCATTTTCTGCTGAGAATGTTCAATCTTAAGAAAATCTGTGAAATGCAAAGATCCACGTGAAACATATATGATCCACCTAAAACATATGTGATCCACGTGAAACATGTATGATCCACGTGAAACATGTATGATCCACGTGAAACATATTTGCCTTTCCACTGTGGTGGGTTAATTTCAGATTTATTTTTCATAGTTAAGTGGCACTTAACACTTCTTATTTTAACACGTTTTGCTGGCTTCTCAGCATGCATTTTTTAATTTGGAAAGCTTTTCCTTTGAAACGTTTTTCTTCAGCGTAAGCATCCAATCATGGAAAATGCATGTAGCCAGCAGAAAAGACGCAGCGTTGCCCGCAGTAGATTTGCTCATTACCTTTACTCATTCATCTTCCAAAATGCATCACCTTTCGATAAGATCGCTGTTGCAACAGCTCCAAAACGCCTCGAAAGAGTTCACGGTTTATAGAAACCTCAGATAATTCTGCAGGTTTCACAACAATGTGCGACCAGACCAGGTCAGCGATGTAAACATGACCACTCGGTCCTCGAAAGGCCTCTGGGATGTTTTTCGCAGGGTATAACCACCATTATTTGCCGTGCCGAGGCCATGGGTTTATGAGAAGAAAGGTCAGAAATATCGTCCTCCTATGCCCATTTCAGAAAAGTGATAGAGCAGCACATAACATCGCCTTTCAAGTGCAGTGATATTGCTGCAAGCTGCACTGACGCAACCAGTCTTTCTACAGTAAATTGTGGGTGCCGCGAATGTCAAGTTGGCGGGAATGGTCGAAACAACGCGTGAGCTTTTCATGCACGTTAACATGGAAAATAATCGGGTTAAGGCAGAGAAGCCAGTTCAAACGATTCACGATACTTCCTCACCGTCCATCCACACGTGGAACTCCCATTGTGCATTTCACATGTATTTGGTGTGGGTAATGGTGTCCGTTTGGAATGCTTCAGCTCGGCGGGACTTGAAAACCAAGCGTAATTTGTAGAGGGTGAACCTGATTTGTATTTCTGCATTGTTAGACGAATATCAGTACAAACTTTAAAAAATACATTGAAAATACTACTACGAACTACTGGAAGAAACTTTTGAAATTTTCACATTGCCGGCAACTAATGATTTCAAACAAGTTATATTATTTTATAAACTGTGTTTTGTCAGCATATAATGTGGCTAGCTGTAATTGTTTTATTGATTAGAATGGAGTCAATTTTTAATTGATTTAATTGTGTGTCCATTGACGAAGATAACAATCAGGGCATTTTTTGATATGCAAGGCTTGCAGAAAATTTTACGAAAGTCATTTTTTCAGCCCACACGTGGTGTCAACAGTTTGGATTACCGCCGACTGTTCGTACTACACTTGGTTTCAGCCATTTGATTCATAAAACGAGACGGTCTGCGTGGATCCGCAATGTTGAAATCTTTAAAACACGTTTAGCTGTTGGTTTAACAGTGTTTCTTATATATGTATCTCCAGTTTTACATTTTGATGTGAACTGTTGCCACATGAAAAAAGACACAGAGTCAATTGATACAGTGTGTTGTTCTGCCAGGTTCAACAACTGTCATTCTAACCTAACAGCATCAAGAGCGGAGGCCGAAGGATGGTGGTGCTTTTAAGCTTGCTAGAGCCGCCAAAAGACGATTATCTGTTTTGCGCGACATTCTCATCTGATCATTTCGCGAGCTTGTGATGGTATTGACCTAAGCTGTAAACAGTGAACGTGGTATTTCCCACGACGTCAGCTTTTCAGCTGATCTTGAAGTCAGTCAAACGTTCCTTCACGTTCTTGCTGCCATGCGTGCTGCGCAGCTGAATTACCCATCAGGGCAACAGATCACGTCGACCCCGTGTGACGCCTGCTTATGGCCGGCTTTGCAAAAGTTTGTTTTTAATCGCCAGTGCCACAGCAATTGATAAAGACATTGTTTCAAACAAAGTTTGTCTTGTCTGATCAAGAAACAGGTACTTCATACAAATTGGCGGGCTTCTTCAGGAAACAACGGAGCACTTGTTTCACTTTTAAGAATCTTTTGCAAACACAAATCGATTTAATTGGATATTTGGTGTTTAATTGGAGATTTGGTGTCAGTGCTTCCTGTAGGTTCTAGTGTTTTAGAGTCTCAAGGCTTTCATCGGCAATCTTGTCAATCTTTCATAGCAAACTTAAAATTTGTGCGCTTATCTGTACTTCCTGTTAAATGTATGATTTGGTATAATTTATGGCAACAAAGTTTCGTTATTTTTTCCTTGTGCCTATTACAAATTTTGTTTCAACTACAACTTCTATATCAAATAAGCAGCATGCTGATATGACCACAAAAGTAATCAGACAATTCTGTGGGATGTGTCCCTTTCTTATTACATGTTATCCTCGTTCAAGACAATTTTGCATTGTCGTGCCTAAAGAATGGCGCTCTGAGCTTAAACTGAAAGTAGAGTTTTTTACATACTTTTGGGCCGGTTAAAGAATACATGAGCATTTCAGCATCTCAGAAGGTTTACCATATTCATTTTTTTAGCACCGTGATTACGATAAAGTACCCGCGTCCTGATAACGTGAAGTATAACAGCCAAGGACGTCGGGAGGGGGTGGCAGAGGGCCAAGACCCCTTTGAATTTGAAATGCATTCAAGCCCAAATAAGATTTTTCAACTGCTGTCAGTCTTGAATGATGTCAAAGGTGGCTCATCATTTTACTTTCTCTGCAAAACTTGTTTCCAACCTTCGAATTACATTACTGGTACAGGGAAGCATTTTAAAGTGTCTTTCGCTAACGCCGTAAAGCTTGCCATCCACCACGAGATAATAAGATCGTTTTTCGTCTATTAAGTGAGGTCACAATGGAATCTTAAAGTTCTATATAACCTCTAATTATGCAACTGCCTCCGCCTTACTTACAGGACTTCAGTTTGTAAATTTGCTCACACATCGCATCACAGCCATGAGCTCTACGCGGATTGCTTTAGAAAACATCCACTGGTGAGTTATTTTTTCTGGATTTTTCAGTTTAAGCAAAAGTTTTTCCTACACTTCTTGAAAGCCTTAAACCCTTAATGCCTGCACGACTGCAGTCATAAGTTTGTTTAGATTGTTCATTAATCTTGCCAGTGTGTTTTCATTCATTCTAATTCCCATTGGCAATTGGTTATTTCTTTGCATGATGTTTTTTGCATCGGTTCAGCTTATTAGCTGAGTCATATAAATCAATCGATCAGTCAATCAAACAATCAATCAACCATAGATTCGCTTTACAGACGTCTATCAACAGCTGAAAAGTTTTTTATTGCAGACATGCATGTGCAATTAAAAGAAGGTGTGAAATTGCCAGAACTGCAACAGATGTAGTTCGTTCCAGTGGCGTACGCAGAAAATTTTCGTTGGGGGTTTTCATTCAATGGCATATGGTGGTCATTTGTATTTCGTGTGGGCTGTTTGTGACGTCACAAATTGACGTCATATTCATGCTTCCAAACCAACATTTTGGCGAAGTTTGTTGACATAACATGCATATTCATCTACACGCACTCCCCTAATTTTATAAACTATCAGCGCTCCACGTTAGGATATCGGAGGAAAATAAACTCAATGCTACAATACAGCAGTTCATAACTGCAAAAATATCAGGCTGCGTGCTAAAACAGGAGAGTAAAATAAACTCATCGTTGAGTCAGAGCAATTTACAATTGCAAAATGAGGCTGCGCTAATGTATTGTCGAATACGAGCAGTCGAGCATGGAAAGTGTGCGGCTGTACTGGCTGGCCCACACTCCGGTTTGCAAGATAGAATCTTGTTAAACTACACAAGAATTGAGAATGCGCATAAAGTAGGCTACGCAAGGAAACTTTCAATTTTTTGTTATGTAAAGACGTCCAGCAGATTTTTAGTTTTCCTTTTTCCCTGCTCAGACAATATCAAATGCCTGAATCCGTCTATGATAAAAACTTCTGTTTTTGAGCTCGTGCAACAGTTCTATCATGCTACAGAAATTGGTGATGTAGCCAATGCCGTCAGCGCTTGCGCTGATCAGCATTAACAGACAAAATAAAGACAATTGTTTCGGATAAAGTGAACTGGCGTGGAACACAATCTCAAATATGCGTAGTGGACGAAAGGTCTGCAAAAAGTGGTGAGACAGTTTCTGGACGCAGACGATAGCCCAGATTTCCACCAAAACTTAACATTTTGGCCTTCCTTGAAATTTGGAACGGAGTATGTGAAGATAATATAATTTTTGTAGCTTTGATTGACTGAAAGGATACTAGCAGAGGTCGCATTTCAAATTTACTCCCTATTGCAGCTCAACTTCATAAACGTGACAAGCATCATAAAAGCATAAAACCGAATTTGCTCTTTCCAGATCAATTTATTCAATTCTAAACCGAGCGCGTTTATAGTAAAAATACTGAAAGGGGAAATACTGTTTTCAGCAAAATCTTCGTTTACCGGAATTGTTGTACCTCTCATCACTATCTGCACCATCCGTGGTAAAGGAAGCATTTTACTTAAAGGCGGTTCTTCTGCAGAAATGTAAGCCAATATCACATAGTGGCGTTTCTGTGTTTATTGGAGCTCAAAGATCTTTTTATTTGTTTCTTTTAACCGGATACCAGTATTCGCATTCCAATTTGTCAGACTCAAACAGCAAAGTTAAAATGCGTGGAAGTCCAAGAACAACTTTTCTTATAAGCATTTATTCGCCCTTGAAAATACAAACCAGAGCTTTTCCTTGAAATTTTACCAAAACTTTAACAAACTGCAATAACTTCAAAGAAGCATTTGATTGAAAGCAAGAAAACAAATGTAGGAAACTAATTTTTACAAAACAATATTTTTTTAATGTTTTTTTTCTGCTCTCTTGGCATTCTTTGGACATTCAAAACCCCAAGTTCTGCACAGTGAGCTAAGAATGGATGAGATTTGTTTATTTTAAAAAATCATTTTAAAGTAAATCTGTGCTATATATGAAGGAATCATGCTTGGTTTCGTGTGTTTTGGCAGCAATCAAAGTAACCCTCGCGGCATTTGGCGTCCGTGTTCCAGCAAGAAAACAAACTTTTACAAGAGAAACTGCATCGATAAACCGATTATTGCTTTAAAGGCAAAACAACCTGTGGTTGACGCAGCGTTTGCTGCTGATCGCCGGTCACGTGGCCTGACAAATGTTTGCGAGTTTCTATTGTGCTGCAAAAATCAATTTCGTTGGTCGAAAAAAAATCAATTTCGAGCTTAATGCATTTTGAACATCAAAGTCTCGCAACACAGTCGCCAACAGCTGTTTACATCAGCTGATGGGAGAAGCAATGCAAGACCAAAGGTCTTTGAGCAAAGCTGTACGTTGGTGCAGCCTGGTAACAATCTGTTGGTACATCGCGTGGCTCGGCGTGGGGCAATACTTGGAAGCGTTTTAAGTGCGGCCACTTGAAGCGCAGAAAAACCTGAGCACAACTTCTCCAAAAGGTAAGGCAATGCTTTCGAACAGGAGTGATTTCAAAGCTCTTAACTTCAGATAAGGCATTCGAACCGCTTTCATCTTAAGCGGTGTGTAACACGTTGCAGGCATCTCCAGCTTTCACGGCGCAACCAAAAGCCGTACAAAAATTTGATGAAACGCTCACCATAAGAGAGCTTCTCGACAGCTTACCTTTGAAAAATACTGTGAGTTGCGTTTTATTAAAAATCAAAGCCTTGGAGAAACCTTGCTTGCCGCGAAATGTCTTGTAATCGACCCTATGATGTCAATCAAGACTTTTTTTTGACTTGTCCGACGATTTTCGCTGCTTCAGATTTTTCATATAAATCAATTTCTGATGCGATTTACAACAGGGGGGTCTCAAACACGCGGCCCGCGAGTGAGTTTTGCGCGGCCCGCGATGCTTTTTGGGATTTTTCAAATAACATTTACGTTATTTAGTTTATTCACCGGTGTTTAAAAGTGCTCGACCAGCGAGTGAACAAATTTCGTTTAAACCAGGGTTCTCAACCTTTTTTCTCCCGTTTACTCCTTGCCAGCTTCCTAACATAAAATTTACCCCCATTTTTTTGTTTATTCACTAGCGCTGTACAAAAAACAAAGTATTGTAATTTCAGCATCATTAAATTTACACCAGGTTGAGAACCCTTGGTTTAAACGAACGTCGAGACGGATAGAAATGACTTGCCTATAACTCATGGCATCTTTAGCTGGAAATAAGATCTAAAAGCTGTTTCTAGTGAAGTTCAAGTACCGCCGTTGTTGCGCCAGCGTCATAATGCGACTTCAGTTAGTCATGAAGCGGACCTCCGGTTACTTTGTAAGTCCTCGTTTGTCCATCGGAGCAATTTGAGTTTGAGACCCCTGATTTACAACAATTATTCTTAACGTGGGCCCACTCGAACCCCAGGGGCTGTGTGAGTCAGTTTCGGAGGTTCAACAGAAGTCTGATGCATAGTTCATTTTGTGCATATGCCAGTCCTGACAGGTTCGGAGAATGCACTAATCAAATTTGTGGAGTTCAGTGGCTCCTGCAAGTTTTACGAACCAAAGTTTTACAAAAATTTGCTTTACCTGTTAACTTGCCTACGTTTGAGAAACATGGGAAAAAATTATTGTCGAAATGTCATGTCATGAGGACAGAGGCGAATTTTAAATTTCGGGGCCCTAGGCTATTTTAAATTGGGGGCCATCTGGAAGGCAGAGGTGGCCGTAGTCACACATCTGGACTCCGACTTCGCTCATGTTCCAAAATTTTTGAATCCGGGTCAGAAAAATTTTCAAATTTGAGAAACCGACTCCTGTTCAGACTCCGGCTGCCATCGATGCAACCGAAATTCAGCAACGTTTTTACTTAAGAAATGGCATACCGCGTTTATTCGATTGTAAGCCGCAGCTGATAAAGTTTTTTTTTCATCATTTCGTGTGGCATACAATCAAGGGCGCCTCGCAATTTTTTCGTTTGCTTATCGAAATGTCTAGATGACGCCTCAGTCTTTCCGTGGCTACGTTTCGTTGACCAAACTCTCTTTTCGCATTATCTTTCCTCTCTTCAGCATCACGTGCACATCCATCACAGGAGGGATTATGATGAACAGAAGGAAGTTGTACTGGTGTACACATTATCACCAGTGTTGCCAATTAAAGTGCGAAACGTGTTATACACGAAAGTATCTCACAGGCTTAGGTAACCATTATTCAAGTGCGACTTATAATCAAGAGCAGCTGAATGTTGGAGCCGCAGCCAAAACATTTAGATGCCCGGAGTCTGAAATTTGAGTACCGGCTCCACAGCCCTGGTTTCAACAAAAGTTTCGAAAGAAATTGTACCATTTCAACTTGAATTCCCAACTTAGGAGTACGATGTAAAAAATGATCCAATTTGACTTCCGGAGTCGGAAAAAACATCTGACTGCGACGCCGACTCGTAGTGTTGTTAGGAATACGACTCCAGCCAAAAACCGCCGACCCTTCACAACTCCGACTCCGCAACCCAATGAAAACCGCACATACTCCTGCTACTGCTGAAAATGAAAAGCGGCTTCGGATCCAGGTTTGGCTTTCGACAATTTTTTGAGTCCGACGCCGGGTCCAAAAGAAAAACGCAGAATCTTGCCGGAGTCGACTCCGGGTCCGTGGCCATCTCTGGTGTGGACCCTTCTAGCACAGTAAAAAACTAGGTTATTGGTTTCATCTTTTCAATAACAGCTCGTAGTGCGTCTGCTTTGGCAGTTGCTTTCTTTCGCTTTCTAGAGCCACTCTCGTATGTGCGCTTCGACATTCTCAAGTTAATGCGAGTAAGCCTAATAGCCTATAGATCCACCGTCGTCCTGATTACTTTGAAATAAAGAAAACAATTTCCACATGAAGCTCACTTTGCTAACTACGGTATTAAGCTCAAGATGCAAATTGGCTTTACATCAATATACGTGTCTAGTAAAATCCTTTTCTATGCGTTGAGCTGTAGAAAGGAATGGCCCAAGATTGATACAAAACCACTGAAGGCAAAGAACATCCCATATTAACACGCGTTGTATTACAACAGTCAATATTTTACTCAACTGACTATCTACAGCTTTGGCTACAGTGCAGGCTAATCTTGTCTTTACCCCGTATCTAACCAATAAAAATCAACAAGAAAGAGACCTGGAATGGCATGTGGTGGTCATTTGTATTTCGTGGGAATTACAACAGTCAACATTTTACTCAACTGACTATCTACAGCTTTGGCTACAGTGCAGGCTAATCTTGTCTTTACCCCGTATCTAAACCATAAAAATCAACAAGAAAGAAACCTGGAATGAACGGAAGTAGGCCACCCAACTGCCCTCGTGAAAACTGAAAAATGGATTCAGGCTTTTTGCTCCACATAGTATATACGCAACAATAACCATTCTCAACGCCATGAAAAGAGTTCGTCATTCCTTCAATCCTTCGCGCTCATTCTTCTATAGAGATCGTTTTTAGCGGCATAGTAAATAAATGTGCGTTGAACCAAAACTAAAATACATATACTGTATAATTGCTTACAAAAGTGCTGGAAATTGTCCTTGGACCCAAAATTTTGGGGCACCCCAAAATTGGGGGCCCTAGGCTTAAGCCTTTTTAGCCTAATGGTAAATCCGCGCCTGCATGAGGATTAAACAAGAATCGAAAAAATCCATAATTTGACTGACATCAACAAGCTAGCTGCAGGCGCGTAGCCATGGGGGGCATCCGGGTCAGTGCCTCTCCAATTTTTGTGCCCCCCAAATTTGTTGAGGGAGGGCGATTACATCCCCAATGTAATCGATTACGGTTACTTGCCACCTGCTCGATTACGATTACGAATGAGCAAAATCATAATGTAATTGATTACGATTACACTGAAAGTAATCACAATTACAATCGCGATTACATTGGTCCTGAAACACCTTCAAAACGAAAATAAAACCCATTTGCATAGTTTGATATAAGTATGTTTTCAGACAACATACTATATGAATCAATGTAATAAACGACATTACTAAACTGTGAAAATCAAGCACCGGAAAAAAAAACACTGATTGTTTACTGAGATGTTCGTGCAGTCAAAAAAGCAATGGCGTAACAGGAGATTTGAGCTAGATGGGAAACTTAACTGAAAAAGGCCCACTGTCCTCTGTAGGGGGTCTGCTAGTCAACACTCAGAAAAATAACTTGAGGAATGGTGATGAATCCGGGTGCGGATGGTTATACGAAAAAATCAAACCAACGGAGTCGGAAAATACCTCAAAAAAAAATAAAAAGACGACAGCCTACTAAAAAGCAACTAAAAGAATACTAAAGTCGAAATTAAAGCTAAGTGGGGACCTGGTTTTCACATTAGCTGATCAGAGGGGTCAAATTGCCCTTCGTCCTTCCCGCCAGTTACTCCACTGCACAAAACGCTTTAAATATTGATTAAACAAAAATAACAAATCTTTATTCTTCTACACGGACTCCCCTTATTTTATGTGTCATCGCATTGAATATAAACCATCAGCGCTCCAAGTTGCGATATCGGAGGAAAATAAACTCAACGCTACGACACAGCAGTTTGTAACTGCAAAAATATCAGGCTGCGTGTTAAAACAGGGGAGTTAAACACACTCATCACTGCGTCAGAGCAATTTACAAAGGAAAAATCAGCCTGCGCTGATGTCTTGTCGAATACGAGCAGTCGAGCATAGAAAGTGTACGGCAGGGCTCGCTGGCGTACACTCCGGTTTGCAAGATAGAATCTCGCTAAACTACACAAGAATTGAGAGTACGCATAAAGTACGCAACAAAACTTTCAATTTTTTGTTATGTATAGAAGTCCAGAAGATTTTTAGTTTTCCTTTTTCCCTGTTGAGACATTATCAAATGCCTGAATGCTTCTATGTTAAAAACTGCTGTTTTTG
>JGI24158J21664_10007218_pt1 | contig 14745 bp, 9 predicted proteins | sample Ectturendosymbi3_FD_21664 | JGI IMG/M metagenome (IMG submission 21664) | reverse complement strand
GTAAATGACTGCGCAGACTTTAGGGAGCATTTTTGTTCAGTTTTTTCCTGAGAAAAGTTTTTTTTGTGTGTGTCAAGGTAAAACTTAAGTCATTTTTGAGAGTAAAACAGGAGATGAGTAATTACCCTTCAAATGTTAAAGATGGCTGCAGTTTACCGCCATTTTTCTACCCCGTTATTTACCAAGGTGTTGAAAACGACAACAAAGTATTGCAGTCATATGAAAAGCTAACAATGCCGCATCTACTAAATTATACGCAAATCTATCCACACTAGATATGTTTTTAAGCAATTTTATGTTGAAGTAAATGCATTGAAATGCAATACTTTAGATCAGCTATGTCCAACCCAAATGGCTTACTAAGCCAAAAATTATGTCGCTATCTTAACCAGGGCTGCACATTTCATGATATATTAATGAGGGTCGCACACTGAATGGCGTACTTTGAACTTAGCAAACTAAATGTAGTTTAACCTAATGCACTGAAAACGTTCGAATCCTAAATGTAATGGTAACAGCCGTGATAAAGTAGCACTGAGGACCACCTGCATCAAAAATGTCAAATTCAAGATTATCAAAACAAGGACGGGTTGTCAGTTTGCAGGATACTTAAACTACAGCAAAAACCTAAACTGGGCCACACAAAACCTTCGATTGGGCCGCGGATTGGACATAGCTGCTTTAGATGATAGAATATATATGACTAACTTTACAGATAAGCGACTGGTAAATGTAGCTAATAAGATGCCGTAGGACAGAAGCAGCTACTTCCACAATTCCATTGCAATAATGAAAATCGTCTTAGCACAGTGACGTAAATCACAGAGATGCCGTCAACATACAGCATATTTACCGCAATTTTAAAAACAAAACCGAAAACTTTCCCTTATGTTCCAAACCTAAGTGCTTCAAGCATGAAGAATTGTGCACACTTTACATCTTACGTAAGTTTTTTTGAAATGTTAGCAAAACATATGCCACAAGTTGGTTTCTTGCAAGTAATGCACAATGCTACGTCTTGTTCTGTGACATTTGCTACGTTTTCGAGAGAAATCTAAGTTCATGGAAGAGCGAACATCTATACCTGGTAGTACCCAAAACGTGATGTTGCACTTGTCGGGTTTATTTAGCATAAATGTAATGAAAACGCAACCACGTGACATTACTGTTTCCGAAAAATCGGAATGCCGTACGTTTCATTGTGAAAAATGAAGTGGGTGATCTTTGAAGAGGTTGAACTCTTCTCTAGCTTACTGGATAGAAGTACACGACTCTAGTTCACACATTATCCAGTCAAAATCATTCTCTTCTTCTCTGTAAGCCACTTCCTTGGTGCATTTGACAACTGAGAGAAAGTCACTTCTGGTATGAAGTGCTTCCAAGCATCGTAGGTACTGTAGTTCCTAAATTTTGATACACCGGTGGTATAAGTAAAAACGTCGTGTCCTGAGGTTCTTTCTACCAATGATGACGAATAATATTTCCATGCTGTTTTTGTTCTACCATAAACAAGAGGGCTTGCAGTCAACACACCATGAGAAGTTCTTGCACATGAATCAACTTCTTCATTACTGCTGGTACTGCTCTTCTCACAACTCTCTTCGTCTGAACTGCTGCTCTTCTGGTGTAGCCTGACGTTAGCTGGCACAGCTACTGTACGTTGTCATCTGATTCGTGTTTCTATTCCACTTCATCTTATATGTCAACATCCATGCACAAGTTAATGGCAATGTCAACAGCATCCGCTGTCATTCGAATGCGCTACATGACGGATAAACAGCCAAAAATGTTCAGCAACAGGAAACAACTTCAATCAATGCACTGTCTAAACGACCACTACCTGAATACCTGTGCAACGTTATCTCCAAGATATATATATATATATATGACAAACGACATTCAAGTCTACACAAAACAGTATGTTTGCTACAAGATTCAAAACATCAGTTGGTACCAAAAGTATGCAGCGTATGCAGGTGTGAAAAAAGCACCATGAGAAGCAGTTTTAATTAGTTTGGCTATCACCAGGCAATGGGTGTCGAAAACAGCACCTTGGTAAACGGAGGGGATCAAAAATTAACGAGATCATTTATCTGTCAAAAAAATGAAACAAAATCGCACCAAACATATTTTTGAAAAGAAATATGAATTTTAGGAATGGGACAATAAATCCCCCACTCAACGGAAGTGTACTTGTTGCAAACATATAATGAATAGCTCTCTTGGTGTCGAAAACGACATCTCAGTAAGTCCAGTGTTAATTAGGTTTTCACCACCGAAATTTTCGATTTTCGATAAGCAGGTAAACATTGCTCAAGACCACGTCGCTATGATGTCGAGAAATATGACAGCATAATTTCGTTAACTGTTACGTTGCACATTCTTACATCAGATAGCATCCGAAAGCAAACCGCAAACTTACAGTATATTTTACTAATTTCAGTCAAACGCAACTCTCGACAAGGCCATCAAACAAAGTTTGTGAACGAAAATAACAAAAAATCCAAGAAAGCTAAGGTTTCGCCCGAAAGGGAACGAATCATTAAAGCTTTGACAGCTCTTGCTGTAGAAGTTTGACGGTGTTTGCATTTTAAAATCGGTGCATTCCTTCTTTTGTTGTAAGTCAATCAAAACAAAGTACTAAATCCCTGCTAAACTTCCTCTCAGTGGAGTACGGGCACCTTGATCTCACATGTCATACGTTTGTCGACTTAGACGCCAGTCCGAGAGTTCAAGACTTCCTTCCTGGACCAACAATGCTAAGGATCACTTACGCAGCGAAGAAATTGAATTTGAGCAGGAAACCGTTGAGAACATGGAGGACGACCGACAAAGAAAGAGCTATTACTTTTAGCCAAGCATAGTATTTTTACCTGGGGTTTCACAGCACCGTTTTCATACTTAGCGCTAATGTGTTGCATAAAGCGCAATCAATCAAAACTACGTTGTGACAACTGCTAGCTTTAGTTCACTAAGCTGTGAAAACATCGGAAAAATGCGAAAGCACCCTAAATGCAAAAAAGGAAAATTTGCATGTTTGCAAGAAGTGACGTTTCTGCATGAGAGCGTATTTATCCTTTCGTTTTTTGAACTTTTTGAGGTATAGACTCTATTTCCTGTCCACCAGTTGCCCCCACAAATCTGCCGTTTAGGATCATGGAAAAAATTATATTCAAATTCAGTTCTTTGGAACTTACACAAGCAACTGCATTGACAGTTGCTGTTCACCGAAACGTTGCCAGCTTGCTGATTGATTTACTGCAGATTATCAAAAATATAAAAGCACAGTTTCCAGTTTCAAATCACATTTGGAAAATATGGAGCTAGTCCGATAAATTCTAAATCCTCAGTTTTTCAATGTCATTGGAATTGTCTCAGTGTAATTTCTTTAAGTATCTCAAACAACATTCCACACTTCCTATTTCATGACAAAGGCAACAAAGACTCCTGCTGTATTTTAAAACAAATTAATCTTGGTCAATGTCAGAAACGCTTGCAGCTTGATTCTATAGTGCTCTACACTTCCTGCATACCAGAACGAAATTGAAAGCCTATCATGTTTGATATGCTCCAAACAATTTCAGAAGTTGGCTTTGAAAAAATTTTCGGCTTAAAACAATTTAAAACAATTCTGTCAGCTACAATTTTGCAACAACGACTTGCTTTCATTTCTACAATTAGGACATGTGCTACTCATTGCAAGAAAGCAGTTTGTTTGCGATTGCTGTGGATTATTACTTTTTTAGCTGATAACTCTAATGATGCTGTAGAGCAGCAGAATGTGGAGAATTTTTCTCGTTCAACGTGTTTTGAAAAATTAAAGTAAGCTTTGTTTTGTGCTCATACCTTGAATCCATTTTCTGTATCAAAATTAGATCGGAAAATGAATTAGTTGTGCAAAACTACCCCGTATTCTGCATGAAGATTTGTTTTTAATAGTAAGAAAGATTAAAATGCGGTATTGCCACTTCAGCATACAAGGATTAAAAAAGGCTGTTAAGTCAGAGGAATTTTCGCCACTAGATTTGGTGGTCATGTTTCTGTGGCTGCTTTGACATACCTCCTCCTAAAATCAAGTGGCGTGAGAAGGCACAGAAGTCAAAAGTTTCGCAAATGAAAGACGATGTAACACGTGCTTATGTTCTAAAGCGTTCCACGCGCTTGACCTTCGTTTTCTCGATCATTTCTTATTTTTAAGCACTCTAACTTTTAGAGGACTCTTTTGTTTCATGAGGAGCATCCACTTTTACAAACACCAATGCGACTCATCTTTCGTATGAGAGACCGCGGTCCTTGCTGTGACTAGAAATTCCAATATTTGGTCACCCTTGAGAAGCTAAGTAATTGACTTCAAAACGCCCTTTGACCATTGATCTTAGGCGTCTGCACGCAACACGCACAACGCTTGTGGTCTTTTGTTCGTGGCCGTCTGAACAGAAAAAGCGGGAATGTATAGTCAGGAACCGAACGTTTAATGGATACCGTAGAATTTTTAAATATCCCTTCATTGCCAAAATGATCAGCATGGTTAGTTATTTGTGCAAACAAGCCATCACTGCTTTTGGCCAGACGAAAACAGCTACTGGGCAACCTTTTGTAGTTGATGCATGCTTTTAATTGGAGTGGTGACCAACATTACTCTCTAAACAAAGGCGAACTTGCCTAGAGTCTTATTTATGTATTCGTTCACGCCATTTTCGAGAATTCTGCGATGAGAAGTGACAGTTATTGTGCGCCAAGAGATTTTTTCAGTGTGTAATGAAAATAGCACCTTTCAATTAATTTGTAGCAGTGGCGAAGGCACATGATTCTATTCATTTTTAAGCTTCTCGAAGGTATTTATTTGCTGAAAGTTTATAAACTGCCTACAAGCATTTCTCGAATGGTCCTGTGCAAATGTTGGCCTTGTTTTCATTCGGCACACCCAGGAAATAAGAATAAAGCTGTCCAGTGATCCCGAGCAAGGCAACAAAGTGACCACGGCTGATGACAGGAACCGGTCTACCGCGGATGACTTGCTCACCATTGAAAGCGAAGCATTTTGTCACAGGTAGTCTTTTTCGCCCCACCGTCACACTCTTGCATAGCGAAGCAAAACATGAAAGCGCACGGCAGATGTTTTTCAGAAAGTGGAGAAAATCTATTTTTGCCACACTTTTGGAACGCTAGTAAGACACACGTGAATGACCGAAAGCGCCACACAGATAATAATGAATCGTACAAGCAAATGTGAACTTCTGAGACGTAGCGCAACACCGACATTGTGCCTTTAAATAATCCATAGCAGAGATAATAGACCTTCATGGACATTACACTACAATGAGAAGTAGTGTATGTCAGTGCACGTTGAGCGCCAGGCCTCTCAAGCACTCCTATGGTCTGTTGATAACCCTGCTTAAGTTTAACCACAAAACAACGATCTTTTGCCAAACCTTATGTTTTGATTTAAATGCTATTAAGCGATGAAGAACATAGCCGCGCATTCCTAAAATAAACTTCAATGAGATTTTAATTTGTTAAGCACACTTCCACAACCTCTTCTTTGACAAGGTAATAGTAAAGCTGTTGTTTTTTGTGTTTACAGCTTAAGTTTGTCACTTGAAATGCTGTTGGCACTATTAACGTTATTCTGTAAATATGGTAGAAGACAGCATATCACATTCGTTGCGATAACTTACTGCTTACCGTGGCAAAAAATTGACATCGCAACACGTTATACTTGCACTGAAACTTGTTTAACATTATGTGAGTTCTAACCTAATTTGTCTTGTTAAAAAGCTCCTTGCTTGTTTGCATTTTCAACGAGGTGGAGCTCGAAAAGTCCCCGACAGTTGTGTCACTTGTCACACCCAGCAACATTTTTTACTGTTTTCATTTACAAATGGAGCTCATATACAAGGTGCAGGAAGCATATTCCTCCAAGAACTTGTGATTTCCCATCAGGCAGCAGTCTATCACGTCCCGTCATAAAAATTCTAGTTGTGAAAAGGATTACGCCAGATTATACGTGGACAAAGAAAGATTTTAACCTTCAAAATAAATGTATTTCCTCTTCTCGATTGCACCATTTATAAATCTTCTCAACAACCTTTGCTCGTGAGACTGTTTATTAATCCCAGTTACTCGTCATACGCAGGACAAACATATTGAGTCTTGAAGTCTTGGTAAATAATGCGTTTAATAAAAGTCAGTGCGACGACGGCAGAACAATTACTATGGCTCACTAGTAAAACCGAGCAATCCCGTGCACCTGGATAAAGTTATTGCTTTTTTGAAAAGAAACAGCAGTGTACATAAAAGTAAAATCAGGTGTCATCCACAAAAAGCATTATATTTAGCAACCCCCTTGGTGGGCATAAAATAACTGAAAAATTTGTCCAAGGAGCAAGCCAAATCCATTAGCTTGTTTCAACAACAATCAGTGAACAGTAAGTGCATACCATAAAAGCTGAAGTAATTCACTGACCTGTGGTCAATTTCTTTCAATAGTACACATGCAGCTTGATGTTGAAAGAGTCCTGAAAAATAAGCAAATAATACGACAGATGTTTTTTCTGTGTACGCGAATAACATGAGTACTACTACGTATGAATATTTTGAAGCAATTTAGTTGCAGCGCCAGTGTTTAAAACATGTATATTTTCCCAAACTTGCAAGGAATGTTTCTCTGACAGTGGTTATACTGTAAATGAGTTCAAATAGCAATCACAACAAAGAAATGTTCAAAATTGCTATGAACAAGAAGAGAATATTGAAAAACGTGACAGAAAAATGAGGATCTCGGTCAACTAGCACATGGTTCCAAACTAAGGACAACATTTTTAAAAAGGTCACAGTTGCTCGAAATTGCTTTTGTTGAAACTGCTGAGTGAAAAAAAACTATTAACTTCTAATAAAAACTTTAAGTTTGCTGTAAGCTTTCCAAAAATCAGTCGAATGGGTTGTGCTTTCTTCTTTTTGCGATGATTCACGCTTGCACATATATGTATTCAAGTAACTAGTCTTCAAAAAGGTAACACAAGCGAATCAATCGAGCAAGCGTTTTCAAGAAAATCGATTTCACGTGACGCTACGCATCCTCATTCCTAAACTCTTGTATTTGAATAAGATCTCTTATGCCCTCTTGAGGAGAGGTGAAATTAGTGATGCCGTCTCCAGGCTGCGCCAAGCAGATCAACGCTGTACAGCACAAGATCGCCGCCTTTTTACCTTCTGTGGAAATCGCGCCATCTCCATTTACATTGAATAGCAAAAGTGCCTTACAACTTGCGAAAACTGGACCTACAACTGTTTGTGTTTTTCTCTTGGCAACAAAGATTACGGAAATCCGAACATTTGGCAGTGTGGGTGGTAAAACCTAGGTCATCAGCAGCAATTTTGCTAATATTATATCACACTGCGCTGAAAGAGGTCGCGATTCTTGTTTAACTGTCGTAATGTAAGAACTTACAACGCCTTTTGGCAATCAAATTTCATTAAGAAAATGACCCAGGCGATAGCAATGACTTGACCTCATCTGTGCCGTTATGCAGAGTTGAGGTCGGCCGTCAAAAATAATTACGCCCTGCGATAAACTGCGAAAGGCCAATGAGGTCATTTAGCCTGCGGTGAGGCTTGTTTGCTTCGGTGCATTTAAGTTTTGTGGGTGACAATGTGCAATAAGTGATTCGAGTTCAATGATCCCTTTTTTTATTGATTTTTTGTCGTCACGCTTTCACTTTGCTGTGAAAACATTTCCATTAATCGAGCGTGAAACAAAAAACAGGCAACAGAATTTCGGAGTAATTCTTGAAAACCAAACTCGACAGCATAGTAATTCAGTGAACTCGTCGGAAATCGGAACACATAAACTTTTAAATTACCATTTGGTTGTTTTCCACTTTTTAAAAATATTTTTGGTTATTCTTTCACGAAAACATCAACATATTCAAAAGATATAAACTTTTAATAACAAGACCCTATTCTGGATAAGCAAACCACATGCAGTAGCCTACATTAGCTGTCTATGCCTAAAATGTTTTTTTCATATTTGTTACAAACTTTGACCTCGAAGGTGAATCAGTTTCTACTATTTTTTTCCTTGTTCCAGCACTTCATTGAAAAAGCAAAGTGAAAGCGAATAGTTTAAAACTGCATTTTGCATTGTTTTTCGTGTAAACTTATGCAACATACGCCAAATTAACAGCAACCAAAGAGCGCCAAACAGTTCCATTCGCATTCGTTCATTCATTTTCCACCGTTTCTCAGACGACTTTTCAGCTTCTACAAGACGGCCATGATGCATCTTCAAGTCGTTTTCTGGAAATTCGGCAGCTGCTATTCGTAGGCAGTGGTGTTATTTAGCTGAGGCCAAGAGTATAATCCGGTTGGGCCGACTACTTCGTGTAAAAGCAACCAATGGAAGCTGCCGCTCAAAGCAAATGCGACCAGTTCATAATAAACATCGCGGTAAAAACGAACTGCACGATGTGTGAAGGTCAATTTGCCATTTATTGTTTGCACAACACGTTTCTTGTGGATGTCTCGCGCGACCTATAGAATATGTGGCTTTTTTGGTTTCCTTGTGAGTTTAGAAGATTATGCATTTCCTGGACTCTAGCATGCTATTCGTTGATGCCAGTCCTTGATAAGGCCGAACACTCAAGAAAAACAGCAGACGCGTTGATTTACATTTGGCACAGTTGCTCTTTGGTGAGCGTAAGCGAACGTCCATATCAATTTAACCTTGTGGTGTAATGTGGCCGTCCCTCGCAAACAAACATTTGCTTTAGTCTCTCGGGATTTCGTCGATTGTTATAGATCAAGGTCAAATACTTCAACCTTCTCGTGCGCGCCGCCATTGTGAACAATAAAAACACACATTCATCATCCCTCGTGTTTGTCAAAACACTTGGCCCTTAACAAAAACCTTATTCTCAGGTTTGATGCGAGACGCGTCAACCGCGAGTTGTTTTGCCTGGAAATCACAATAATGCTGAAGAGATATGCAGGATTCGCAAATTTTTTCCTTGTTTTGACTTCCCAGAGAAGCGAAACCTATTGTAACTGGGGATGCATATAATGGAATATCGAATCCTCCAGCATTCGAATCCAAAAAGCAGAGTTTATTCGAATATTTAGATTCGAAATCAATTTGGATTGAACAAACGTAAAAAATTGCAAAGTTGGCAAAACAAATAATTTCAATAACTTTTGCAGTGGCACTCTGCGCTCCTGAGTAAGAGAACGAAAGAAACACTCAACAAGCTCACAGCACTGCATCGTGACGTAACGAGCTAATTAACAGGTCGTGTGATCGGTGATTGGCGTTTTAAACCTCTGCGCGATCAGCTCATTTTGCTCCTAACAAGTTACTCCAGAATAGGATTCGATATTTTGGATTCGAAATAAAGATTTCTGAATATTCCAGAACCTGTAAATGTTCCATAATGCACATCCCTAACTGTAACTTCAGTTTGACTCATATTTTGTTTTTGTTTGCAAAGTGCTACAGTATGCGGAGTTGTGTTAAAAAGTGTCAATTTATTGACATAAACCTGAGGAAATTTCTGAGTCGATGACTGACACAAGGCATCAGTCGGCACTTTAACTTGATTCATTTCAGTTCAGTTTATTTCTGCATCCCGACCAAGCACAGAATACTTCATCAGGAATACAGGGACAGGAAGCGACGGCCGCAGTTGTCATTTAAGTCACTGCCCCCACGACGGCCGTAGCTGTCAGTTAAGTCACTGATTCCAGTTCATTAAAAACAATTTTCCAGCCAATTCGAGTAGAAATAGTTTCTAAGCCAGTCGAGTTCGAGCCGAGCCATCAGTGGTGACATTTCACCATAAGTCCTTTATCGTATTTTGAATCGAAAAACTTCTTCAAATAAAAGCTTATACCAAAAAAGTTCATGCATTTTATTCAGAAATAAGTGGTGATTGACTGAAATACTATACAGTTGTACTAAGCTGAATCTATTCGTATTATCTCAAACATTTGCGACCGGTATGAACTAAAATTATTTAGTACTAGAAACAAAATCAGGTCATTTACAGCAATTTGAAACCCTGACTCGAGACCCACTGTATAGTCAGTCACCCTTAACTCGAGTACGTCGTCACATTATTAGGCTGGAATGAAAAAGTGCAAAGCAAATACCAGCTTTTATTGAATCCAGCAATCCCGGGAACAGCCTTGAAGTTAATACAAAATGCTAAGTTTCAAATCACCATTTAGATAGAGGTATTTCAAGGTCAAGTAAAACTGCTAAACCCCATAAACGGAATATTTTAATCGTTGTTAAAACATGTCTTAAAGATTTAAATGACGAATGATTTAAAATCACTTAAAGAGGTGATGTGTAATGTTGCCGATATACATTTTGCACCTGGCATGTTTAACCATGAAGCTGAAACAATCATGTTACGCTCCACTGCCACCTTCAAAAATAATGGAATTTGCGAAGCAGTTGGCAAAGGGCATTTCAAAATTTTAGTGACATTTTGAGCGGGTTTTCGCTGTAATTGGCCACTCGCTGCGGTGTTCAGCTTAAAATCCAAACCTGTTTTAGTGCCAACTGCACTCAGAGAAGAGTAAAGGATTGATTGAATTGTTGCATCTATATTTTTTCCTGAGTACGGTATACCATTATTTGTATGTTCAGGTAGGTAGTGGCAGAAATGCGCCAGTTAACAGATACTGCACTTCCTTTTCAATTGGTTGGTATAACACGGCTTGAGTGACCGCTTTGGAAGAATGCATAGCATATTTTCTCGTGACATCGTAAGGCTGTGCTTGTTTGTGAGACGAACAGATCGTTTCTTTGGCTCATGGCTTAAATGCACTATTTATCGAAACGAGAATTAGAGAGATTACCATAAATTGGCTTGTTGTTGGGACTAAACGTATGATTAAAATGAAAGTGTTTCATTGTAGTTGGCATTGAGTTTGAGTTCAGTTTACAAAATTTTAAGCCTACTACTGCAAACTACCAAAGGAAAATCCAGAAATTTTCGAACAACAAAGATGTGGCTCTGCCGGTCATGGACATTTGGATTAAAAGCAAGGAAATCAGTTTTTCATTTGAGTCACATATGTGAACCACTATAACATATTCTCTGAAATACACAAGACGCTTTGGGTAATTTAATGTGCAGTAACGCCCTACCTGCAATCAATAAGTTAGGCCACAATAATATCAGATTCCATTTTTATTCTTAAGCGCAACATGCTTCTAGATTTTAATTTTCAAAACAACTTGCGGATGCACAAGCTATTGTTTCAACCAAAAGTTTTTAGAACTGATGAAGAGTATCAAAAGTAATTGTCTACGTTTATAACGAAAGAGTGCATCTGTTTCCTAAGTAGCGCAGAAGGTATACTTTCCCTCGGACCACACAGTTCAACTGAACTTCAGAAGTTGAATAACACTTCTGTTGTTCACGTATGCCCGCTCTCTCAAAAGCTGTGTTGGATTGACGTCAATAAGGAATCCTGGCGCTTATTTAGGACATTTTGTCTGTTTTGCAACTCGAAGCGATATTTAAAGTCTTTACCGAAGAGTCTTCCTAATCAAGTATAATACGTACAGTAAGCCTAAGCTGTTGACGCCTTTTAACGCAGGATGATTCATTCGGATCAGGCTGCCATAGAATTTTAAGCTCTAGTTGATCCACCACAGTTTACGTAGCGGCTAAATAGGAGCAGAAATAAAATACTTCTTGAATTTTGTACATATTTTTGATTGTGCTGTTGCTTTACAGCCAGATTACGCTCAATCAATATTTATTCAAATTTTTCTACGATGCCTCATTGTGAACATCAATGGCTAGATAATTAGCGACCAAGGAAAAAAGGAATGTTTTGGGCTCAAGTTTGACTTCGTGTCCTCATGCGCCGAAGGAATTACTTGGGTAAAACTGCTATTTGTCAACTAAATCGTTCTTTTAGTTCCAGAAAACTGATTATCACTTAGAAAAAGTTTCGGAGAAATATTCGTGTCCAATTCTGTTGACTGACTTGCGACATTTTATTATCAAAAATACCAGCAAATGTTTCACAACAAACCTACTCTACGAGACCAAAATCTTCATGCAGCCGCATTGCAAGACCTACGAGTGAGTTGAAGAGACTTCCTTAGTAAAAAGCATGTTGCATTCCCCTCTAAAAAGAAACGTAAAGGTCTTACTTGGTTAATTGTATTTAAACATTTATGGATTTTGACATAATGAGAGGTGGGGAGGACCTAACACGCACACGTCTCAGAGACATTTTCACATAAATATGACGTAGAAAGAAGTACATAGTCCAACCAGGTTGAAGTTCTAAGAACAATTAAACTCATATTTTAAACGGCTGAAATTTCAAAGTTGTTGGTTGGAATATAGCTGAGCGACAATCCGCTAAGTCGCCGGTCAATTTTCAAACTGTATATGACCATTTTGAAAGTCTTAGTAGCTGTCTTTTTCGTTGCGTGTTCCACTGACTGCAAAATTGGCGCCGCTCAACCCGATGAAAAAATTTGTCAAAACCTGATGGAAAGACTCTAATATGGATAATTTGACTGACATCAGGTGCTACAAAACTCTATGTAGAATCCTATGTTTGAAGAAGCTGGCACAGACAGAACAAAAGGTTAGGTAGTGAAAGTTATTATATAAAACCAACTGTCTGCCAGGTTGAGCGGTCCTACTGATGGTCGCGGCCTATATGGTGTCGCTCTTGCTATGCATCACCACATCCGTAATTCGCTTCTCAGCTGGAGCCCTGTGAGTGACCGGATACTGACAGCCCGTTTTCTCCACCGCCATGGCAAGATGACCATCATCGTCGCCTACGCGTCTACTGATGCCACGGACGACCCCGCCAAAGATGCTTTTTGACAGGCTTCATCAAGTTGTACAAAATGCCCAACGGCACGACATAACCGTCATCCTAACCGATGCGAATGCAACAGTTTCATGCTCCTCCCGCAGCGATGAAACCAAGTCAACAATTGGAACATCCTTTGTGGACTTATGCACTAACGACAACGGCAGACGTCTCCTTAATCTATGCGGTCTCAACGACCTTTCTATCGTTGACACCTGGTTTCCCAGGAAGAAAGTTCATCAGTGGACGTGGTACAGCCTAGACGGAAGAACTCGCAAGGCCCTNGACCATATCATTGTAACCCGACGCTGGAGGTCATTTGTTACCAACGTCCGTGTCTACCGCGGCGCGCAGTTGGGCAATACGGACCACCGTNTGTTACTGGGGACCTTCAAATTGGAATTAAAACTCTCCCGATCAGCACAGAATTCATGGCCTCTTGACTCGTGCCGGCTTAAGGATCCTATAATAGCATCCGCCTACAAATGCTCCATCTCTAACAAGTTCAACACCCTGGCAGATGCAGACCGATTTGACTGGAAACACTTCGCGGAAGAAGTCACTCAGTCGGTCGCATACACGGCTGGACAAATTAGACACCGACCCAAGAAACCCTGGATATCCAGTGACACCCTGAAGATTATTGATCAGCGCTGATCCGCTCGCCTCTCTGGAAACTTGGCCGAGTATCGCAGACTGAACCGAGAGCGTAACGCCGCCATCCGCAGTGATCGACGGAAATTCTGGAACGATCAGGCGGAACGTCTAGAAATGGCGGCCCAAACCAACAACTTCTCCCAGGTTTTCAAAATTATTCGGAGAGCAAGAGCTGTACACTCAATAAAGTCGTCCCAGCAAAGGATAGGGAAGGCCATATCATCAACAATGAGAGTGGCTGCATCTCCCGGTGGATGGAACATTTCAGTGATCTGCTCCACCACCCTCCAGTAAGTCTTGATCGGGATCTGGAAGCTTCTTCACACGCCGCTGAGCCATCTCTGGAGTGCTCCACCGATCCAGTAATCGTAGATGAGGTAAAAAAAGCTGTGCAACTGCTGAAAAATAACCGAGCCCCGGGCATCTGCGAGATTAAGTCTGAAATGCTTAAAGTCGGTGGCGATAATATCATTCGGTGGCTCACGCACATCATCAGTGAGGTCTGGCACTCTGAAAATCTCCCCGAGGACTGGACACGCGGAATCATATAGCCATTCTGGAAGAAAAAAGGTGACAAGCTGGTCTGTAGCAATCACCGAGGTATAACCCTTCTCTCCATTCCCGGCAAAGTCTTTACCCGTGTCCTACTCAGTCGCTCGCTCCCAGCAATCCGTTGCTACAGGCGGCCACAGCAAGCTGGTTTCATGCCAAACCAATCATCGATCGACCAGATATCTGCTCTTCGCCTCATCATTGAGAAGACTCGAGAGTTTCGTGAGGGCCGTCACTTGTACATTGCTTTCATCGATCTGAAAGCTGCGTTCGACTCCGTCGACCACGCCTCGCTATGGGCAATTCTAGCATGCAATGGTATGTCTGGTAAGATCCTAAGGCTGTTCAAGAAGCTCTACGGAGACTCCCAAAGCTGCTTCCGCATAAACGGGAAACTCTCGGAGTGGTTTAACATCAACAGTGGCGTTAGACAAGGATGTGTAGCTGCTCCAGACCTTTTCAACCGCCTTGTTGACCACCTCATGTCACGGGTTTGCGCAGAGATCCCGGCCGTGTCTTTCGGCAACCTCCATTTTGCTGATCTCGAATACGCTAACGACACCATTCTGTTGTCCAACGATATCGAGAAACTCACGGCTGCCCTTTCAGTTTACGATCGCGAATCACGTAAACTGGGCTTGAAGGTCAGCTGGGCGAAAACCAAACTGATGCATGTTG
>JGI24158J21664_10007217_pt1 | contig 14746 bp, 7 predicted proteins | sample Ectturendosymbi3_FD_21664 | JGI IMG/M metagenome (IMG submission 21664) | reverse complement strand
TAAAAATTTTCATAATGACGCATCAACATACTGAAGCAAGAAATCATTTGCCCTAAAAAAACGAGGAACCCTCACGGAACCCTTAAAAGTCACGTAACCTCACTACATGTTTTGCGGAACACTAGGGTTCCGCGGAACCCCTGTTGAAGAATACTGAGCTAGAATAAATTTCTCCACACACACGGAAATTCATTTTGACGAGCACAAATCCAACTACACATTTATTACATTTACATAGCAATGTTTTTTAGACCCAACAATGCGCTTCTACTGGACTGGCAGGTGCAAAACTTAAGAGCACTTGCAAAAGCTTAGAGCTCACCACAGCCACACGTTTGCCCATAGTCATCCACCATTCTCCTACTATGTTCTATAACCTCGTATAACATAAGCACTACGATCAAACGTCAACAACGACCCAAAACTCAATGAATCAACCGTGCAGTGCAGGCCTGCACAACTCAGAAAGCTTGAAGGGCCAATTGACAACATAAATTTGCAGCGGGTCGCAAAATCTATTTCATTTTGTTGTAGTTTGAAAGAAATTCTGGAACGACAATTAATTATATATCCGATGTGGGTTTATTGCAACATTTTCTGCAATTGCGAAAGCTCCCGAGGTGCGCATGCGGCCGCCGGGTCGAATGTTGTGCAGGCCTGGTGTAGTGAATCAGTAAAATCTGACATCAAGTGAGTTGATAAGCGTGTTGAGAACCGTGTTGCAGCGTCATGTAAAAAAGCCTATTGATAAAACATCCCTGATACACGGCTGTTTATTGTTTGGCTAAGATCACAATCGCTTGAGAACACATGCCGTAGTTTAAATTACTCAAAATAAAAAACGTCCTTAACTACGAGTAGTGTTCCGACATTAAAACCACTTTTATTTCAATACAGCCTGTAAAAGTTTATAGTCTACACTACAGCATCGCCCACAGTGCCGCCCCCATAAAAGTGCCGCCAGGGGCGGACCGCCCCCCCCGCCCCCCCTTAGCTACGGCACTGACTTCACACTTTGCTTATCACTTGATATGCAAAAGGGTTGAACAGTTTAGTAAGGCGCGGTTGTGAATCACATTCACACTTCACAAATTTCATTTTGAAATGTGGTTTCTTAATCCGCAATGAGTTTATTCAAATAGAATTGATTCTATTTGAAGAAGGACTGAAGATGCGTAAATGACGCGAATTCGATTTCCTAGCAAATCACGTTGCGAGCAGATTTAGCTGCTTTGTTCTTGTGGAGACTTGTTGCTGGTATGTGGATGTGCAGTCGGAATCATCACGAAGTTATGAAAGCAGAGCACAGTGGGCAGATTCCTCGAAAGCTCAGCAGCAAAGCTAGAGTCTTCAATTCAGGCAATAAATATAATTTTATTAAGAGAGCAGTCGAATCCGATCCTAGTACGGCATGTACATGTCGCTGTTGAAAACATAGCTTAGCTGTATTACGCAACCAGTTGAGAGCATAACCACCCTTAACCAGGCCCGTAGCTAGGTTTTACGGATTGGGGGGGAAATGGGTTTCAGAGGAGCAAGACTTTTGTTTTCATTATATGTTTAAACAATTTTTTTTGGGTGCAACAAAATTTGGGAGGGTATTGTCCCCGAATGACCCCTTTGGCTGCGGGCCTGTCCTGAACGCCCGAGTTGGCGCCAAGCTTGCCAACGATGTTTCGCTCAGACCCGTAGCCACAGGGGGCATTCGGGGGCAGTAACCATGTTCCGCTGTCCACAATTACAGTATGACTTACCGCTGCGGCAAACGCTGTTCGTGGCAAGGAAACCTGATTCCCATTTGGCTAGCTGCTCTCACCGCATGCTGGCTGGGCTGAAAAGGAAGCAAAAACAAGGATTAAAACTTCAAGTATTCACAACAAGAACGACGCGGTCCTGTTTGTCGTATCGTATTTTAAGCTGGTTGAGACGACTTCCACCAGTTGTAGCTGCTTCCAGCCTCTGCGTAGCTTACAGTCATAGATGAAAAAAGAAAATAGACGAAACCTTCGTGAGGTTTCGTTTTTCTAAGTAATTTTACAGTTGCGCACTTCTTTTGTCCAAGTCAAAATACTAAAAAAGTCTCGTGAGCTGTGCACTTTGTGGTGAAGCAGGTTAATTATATGCTCAGCAGTAACGTTGGTAGCATCTAAAGAAAATATCAGCACATTTCACTGTGAACAGAAAAGTACGCCATCAACCAGATATCAACACATTTTGCTGTACTGTTCTCCATTAGCATCACAAAGTCACTGTTTCGAGCTGACTCAATTGCAAACATGTATGTTCGTGTAAGTATTTAAGTAGAAAGAGTTTGAAGTTTAGAGCAGAACCATCGTTTCGCGCGTACACATTTGTGCATCACTACTAACGCGCCGTTTTCATTTGTCTTTTTTTTCCAAACAAAAACAAGACAATCGCCTGCATCTCTTTTCTTGCATAACTCACGTGGCAAGTCCTTGCCATTCTTTGGGCGAAGTTCGACTTCCTGAACGGCCGCGGCGTGCCGGTCGCATCCGACGCGTTGTTTGCTGCGGGGCTGTTGCGACAACGTTCTTCGAATTCTGGCTGATGGAAGCGCACCGTGGTTCGCGTCCTGTCTCCGGCCGTGTTCGTTTCTGGCCACAGGACCGTTTCGCCTCCGCCCCATCCGGATGTTTTTTTCGAAAGACGAGCCTGGTCCGTATGTTGGTTATTTCCTATTGTTCTCAGTATGCCATGCGCGTTTGAGTTCGTCCTGCTCGTCTCCTTCCTGCCACTTGGCTGGGTCGTCACTCGCGAGTCTCTCGAGCGCCACTTGTCGTGCACCGTTGCTGATGACGATCGGGAGTTAGTGGGCGCTCGAGGGAAGTCGTAAGTAAATGTGGCGTCTCTGGTGGGAGAAGCGGAACGAGGTCCTGCACTCATTGACGATGATCTCTTCGGTGTCGTCTGTACACGAAAATGTGCAGTGAGTTAATTGATTGCCGCGACCTGTTTGCAACTGTACTTTAACGCGCCTGAGAGAGAGCAATATATTTTTGTTTTTTATGTGTGCACTGCCATGCCAAGCTGTGTGACATGGACCTTTGATTGAATCTGGCACAAGCACGCAGTATAAACAAGGGAAGAAAAGACGTTTATGATGGCACAGATACACAATGCGTCGGCGGCGACGTTTAAATAAGTGGAAAGTCTGATTAAAAGAAAACAATTGGAAGCACTTCTTGCACTTCATTTTTTTAATCCTAGCAAAAATATTTAATCAAAGGTCTTTAGGGGTAAGTCTAACTTCTTTGATATCATTTCTTAAGTAGACGTCTGTTGCTGACTGAGTCACAAGAGAAGACTGTCATGTACGCTGTAGATTTGCATTCAAGGAAGCAATTGGGTTAGAAGTTTTTCTGTTTTCCTTAGAAGGGTTGAAATGTAGAAAGTTGTCTTAAAATTTGAAAGTGATGATGTTGCAAAAAGAAAAAATTTATGGAGAAATAAGATAATTGTAATTTCATTCTGATCAAAACTTTGGTTTGACAATTTTTCTACAAAAATAGTACGTGAGGCTTTCCCACTTGCAAACTGCTCTTTTACCAATAAGCGCTACAGAAGCAAATGAAACTTTCTCCTTAAAATAATCCCGCTTTTTCCAACACAGACAATTCGTTGGTAATTTCGTTTAGAAGTTTGAGAGCGATCGCACCGGGCCGGTTTTGCTGACGTCGCAGCAAAAAGTCAAATTTCGCAACGTCACCTGCCTCAAGTGGTTATCTGGTAACTTGACTCACGCGAGAAAACGACAAGCGACTCGCTGCACGGCCACAAAGGTGGAGTTGGTAAGTGTTTCTGCACCTGGAATTTTCGACCAACTTTTTGAAGCATAATCTGCCTTGTAACTGATTGATAAGCAACGAAAATTCGACTGACCGGAATCGTTTCAGCGTCTGCAGGTGCTGCTTGCTGCGGAGAGGATTCGCATGTTCCATTTACTTGTGAAAGCGATCGTATTCTGTTTGGTGCTGATTCGCCTGGACGTCCGGGTGTCTGGCAAATATGCGAGATTGTAGATATTATCCGCAACGTCTAAAGTAGGTAACAAGTCTCTCTCTTTGCGTCTACTCATCAGTAGACCGCGCATCACATTCTCAAGACAGTCAGTAAAGAAAAGCATAGCCACTGCGCTGGGGCAGGGCCGCAACCAGCTGATATTTTCTGGGAAGTAAGCGATTGTAACTTGCTGCTGTACCTAACAACCAAACACGCCTTTGAAAATTTAAACGGGGGCTAATTGCCCGGTTGCCTCTCTGCTGGTTGCGCGCCCTACATTGAGGCAAGATTCAGCTGCAGAGGCTGCCAGAATGGAAAAATATTCCACCTACTTATTAGTTCCCGCTACCTAGACTGATAATTGCCTTGCATGACTGAGGTGTTCAGTTCCGTCTGAGATGGAAAAAAACAATTTGATCCACAGCTGGAACCCTGTTAAGCGTCACTATTTCAGTCCAGAGTTGGCCTGGACTTAATGATGGCTAAAGAGTGTTCCTGTTTCCCAAAAACTGCAGAAGTCCCGAACTGCAGTCGGTTGCAGTTTAGCATCATGTCAAATACTCACTTTTTCTTGAAGTTCACGCTCTTTCCTAAGCGCCGCTGCACCCAGTCGCTCAATGGCCATAGATCGAACACCCGATTTTTCAATTGAAAGACGGACACGGGACCACTGAGCTATCGCCGGCGAAACAAAACTAATTGACAATGAAAAATGATAAATTCAATTTTATTTAGTACTCGCTTTTAGTACTCTTTAAGGGGGTGTCACGGGTGGTCTGCTTGCACCTTGGGCCACGCGGCTACTTTCGCGGTGAATGCCGCATTGATGGCGCGTGACCTGCTCCCTTGAACCCATCCATTAACACCGAGCACAAGACTGGACAGGCCGCAAGCACCTATATTTAAATCTTGGAGGTGCCCCGGTCGGGAATCGAACAGCTTATGGTGAAGCTTTGGTGTCGCGTGATCAACCAAGTGCACCAACATAATTTCTCGCACATCTGCCATAAACAGGGGCGGATCCAAGGGGGGGGGGGCGATTGGGGCGATCGCTCGATTATTTACACTTTGGAAAACAGCATTCGCGATATAAGGCCATTTTGTCACCCATTGTTTTATCAAAGCAGTGTTGTGGGAAGTATAGTTCATGCCTGTTACAGTAGCGAAGCCGTTATGAAACTTGACTACCAAATGTTACTGAAATCGTCCCACCAACATTACTGGCCGGATTCGCCCCTGGCCATAAATGACGGAGCTTAAACTGACCTTCTGACACGCGACCTGCAGATTTCTCGCATTGTCGCCAGACAAGCTCCGGTCCTGCGCGCGGCTGAACTTCGCGCTGTTTTTCTGCCACTGACGCCTCAAGTTAATCTCGCCTGGAGTCGGAAGACTGGCCCGCAGGTTCAGGCGGAGAAAGCTCTTCGTCAACAGCCGACAGTTCGACGGTCCAGGATAAGATAAGTCTGTTCAAGGAAGAGATGGTGTTAATCTGGGGAACAGCGCGGAAAAGGAGATCGCACTCATAGCAGCCGGCAGCACAAAACATTCTAAAATTCCAAGACAAGCAAAAGTTTGCAAATGTTCAAAATCAGGAAATATTTCTTAGCTAGTAAAAGAGTTATGAACTGTGCAAATCTAGGAAATGCTACGATTAGTGCCAGTTTGCCGGCAGGGCGTGTTATACTTAAAAAAAATTGGTTTAATAACTGAAGATGACAAAAAGTGAATGGCCAAGTAGGTGCTTACATGCTTTGCAGGAGAAGCGTCGTTGTAAAAATATCACGTTTTGAATCAGGGCCGCAACCAGCTAATATTTTCGAGGGGGGAGGGGCGAAATCATTGCAACTTGTTGTTTTGTTGTAGTACACAAAAACTGAACATGTTTTTGAAAATTTCGGGGAGGTACAGTTGTTCAGTTGCACCCCCTGGTTGCGGGTCTGTTTTTAAGTCATCTTTCGAGCACACAACGCTTTAAGTTGTGGCGAATGAGATCGTGAGGTATTTTTCGGGGCGCATACTTTTACCACGCTTTTTTGCGATCTTGCTTGATTTATGTGTGTCCTGCAAAATACGCAGGATACAATACGTAATAACAGGCAAGTGCATTTCGCTCATATCTTTTTTATGTGCAGGGGTGAATATTATAATTTTGGGGCCCAAGGCATATTGCCAGAAAGGGGCCCCAACACTACACATCAAAGTTGTTGAGGGGCCCCTTTGGCACATTTGCACATAATTTTTGCTTTATTTTGAAAAACGTATGACTTGCTTCAGAGCTTATTAAGTGTGGCTCTAGAGTGGTTGGTAAGCTATTTAATAAAACAATGCAGAGACTAAGCGCCAAACTTTCAAATGGGCCCCACGGCATCTCAGAAAAAGGGGGACCCAAGCCGACCGCCTCGTTCGCCTCCCCTAATATCCACCCCTAGTTGTGTATTGCAGCAACGCATGTTTTTTTCTGAACGTTTGCGGTTTCTGAGATTAAACAGTGTTTTCGCTTACTGTAAAAACAATGCATCGATAAATTAATAAACGGGCATTTTCTGAGTGTTTGCATTCTCCAAAAGTTCTAAAAACGCCAAAACCAATGGCGTTTTGCAGGGAAATTACGATGAAAATGTCCTTTGATATTTCCGTGTTATGCTATTTTGATGTAATAATTAATAACTTTGGCACGATAAACAATTTTGCAAATATTGGTAGTCTCATTATTTTACGAAGCAACGCAGCCGTGAATTTCGACGGAAATCTGAGGAAAATCCACAGTCGCGGTTGTTTCGGCTTTTAATATGAGTCCAGTCCAACATGGTGATAGAACAAGACTCAGTAATACCGAAATATACGTAGCACGTTTGTGTTATGTTCTTCCCGCATCGTTGCTATGCCACAGAGTTTCAATAAAAGTACGTCGTGTTTCTAAACATATACGATGACAATGCTAGCGGCGTTGTGCATAGCAACAGCCGTTTCGTGTCAGATGAGCCAAAACAAATCCTTTGTGTTTTGCCGCCCGTAACCTTTTAACGTTTGAAGCTAATCAGTAGAATGTGGGGTAAATTTAGACACGTAAAGTTTTTTATAATTAACAAACAAAACAACACTAATCATTAAGGAAGCTTCACATCCGTGTTAAACCAGCATTTGTGAACATGAACTCCCTTTCCATCATCACTACGAAGAACTACATCATCTGTTTATTCGCTCTTCTTCAAGAGTTAAGCACATTCCATAAATGGGCTTCGAAAGGGGGTGATAGGGGGCGCCTTGGCCCCCTGGATTTTGAAATTTGATATTTTCTTATTAACGTCGTGGACGTCGGAAGGGGGACAGGGGAGGCCTTGGCCTCCCTGGAATTTGAAGTTTGACATTTTCATATCAAATTTTGAGCAAAAAAGGTCGTTTTCTTAGTTTCGAATGGGTAAAATGAAATTTTGCACTTTTGGCCCCCCCTGGAAAATTATATTTGGCTTCGCCTGGAAAAATCAATGTTCCCCCCCTGGAAAAAATCCTTCCGACGTCCATGATTAACATTTTAGTAGAAAAATATTTTTTTCCTAGTTTGAGTTGGAAAAATGAAATTTTACGACTGTTGCCTCCCCCTAGAAAACCCTTTCGTCATCCCCTGCAAAATTTCCTATTGCTCTCCCCCTGGAAAAAATCCTTCCGACGACCATGATTCCACGTATTTTCAAGAGCACATTCTTTGACAAATCGCAATATATAAATGCAATGAACGCTGGAAATTTGCAAGTTTAAATTTTATTGTAGATGTCATATTTTATTTTAAGTTCTATATTCTAATATTCCACACTCAACTTTTTGAGAGTGACGGCAGTGGGTCTCATGGAGTGTTTTGAAAATAGCAGTCAGTGATCCGGAACCGACACAGACAGCACTGTGAAAAGCAGAGGAGAACATCTAGTCTTACTCAGTTTTCTCGTCTCCCACACGTTGCTGGCGCTCAGCGCTCGCTGCGGGACCATCAACTTTCGGTCAGAACCGCCATCCTCGCTGATTTGGGTGTTGTAACGTTTGCTTCTCTTTAACGTTTCGATGCAGGTAACCATGGCAACTATCTTTCAAAGTCTAGAAGTGCGCTGAAAAATAAAACGCATCGTTATATGGGCAGCAAAGACTGATCTGGTTTCTTTTGACAAAAATCGCAATGCAGTTTTCAACTAAATTTTGAAAAGCCTTACAACACACGTATTAATCTGACTCTATCAGTAGCTGTTTTTTTAAATAGCGCTCTGTCAAGTAGTCCTGTCGAACTATGCATCCGTTTTGCATTTTTTTAAGTAAAGGGGAGTGGGGTGTACTGCGAAAGATGGCAGCGCATGACTGACGTGTGAAAACAAAAGCTGTGCGTGAGGTCTCCGATGCCATTTTAACATAAAACAGTCTGGAATTTTGATGAAGGAGCAAGCTTCACAATTGTGTCCTAAGAGGAAAATTGCTGATAAGGCAAGCTGAGCAGACGCACGTGGCTCATAGTTAACTTCGGTTGTTCATCCTTAACCTGTGAAAGGGATTTTGCTTATTTGGCGAGAGGAAGCTTGTGGGCATACGCAGTACAAAATAATACTGAAAAAATAACACATTTTCACGTCTCAGCTTAATTTACTTCTTTTCCATGTAGGACCACAAGCTTCGAGCAGAATGCACTTTTGATCTTCAACGACCGGCAATAAAAGCTACTGGCGGAATTTCTGCATTTTGCTGAATTTGGTTTCTTAATTATGTGTACCTCCCACATTTTTGGAGAAAAACTATGTTTGTTTTTGAAAAAAAGATATATTACGAAATACAACGCGTTTGTTTATTCGGGTCAGATGAGCTTGAGAACAATTGCTGAGTTGTTGAAAAACGTGCCTGCGTTCCGAAAAGGTTCGGAATAATTTTTAGTCATTTTGGCGTATGATATCAATATTTTTAGTTATTTTTGGTAACCTGAAAGGGGTTTTAAATTCACATTTTGAAGGTCAATCCACACAAACAGGAATCATTAAACTATTGCCAGGAACTAAGCGGTAGCCGGTTATCTCCAGTTTTGTTTCAAGAGATGAAGCACAAAGCGCCCAGAAACACTTGAAGCTTGTTTGCATTAGTGCTCTTTATTTGTAAAGGTGCAAAGCGAATGAATGGCGAAAGTGAGTTCAAAGCATGAGGGCGGTCATGACTTTAGCAGAGATAATACGATAAAAGTTTCAAAAAATGATATTGCATCATTCATTCTAGACCAATGTTTCTTAACCTGGGGTAAATTTACCCCTAGGGGTAAATATCATATTCCAAGGGTGTATATTCACTGAACCGTAAAGTGGAGCAACTGTAAATTTTTCTGAATCATTCTAAAGTGTAGGAGGTGATTAATTTCATATTTGTAAGAAATGAACAGCACTGGCTGTATTGGGGGGAAATCTGGTAATCTTGTTTGATAAAAAGGGGGAAGATATGCAAAAAGGTTAAGAACCACTGTTCTAGACCATCGCCAGGTGTTTTTAATTAAAAAAGTTATTTTTTCAATTTTTAAGAGCCTAAAACTGTGTTTAAATGAGCATGAATAAGATTAACAGAAACAGTTGAACCATTCATAGTTTACAAGTTTAGCACAGCTTACGAATGAGAATCAACCATTTATTTTCTGACAATGTTTTGGAAGTTTTTTCTGCTCTAGATTGTTACACACAAAGCTGTCAATACGAAGCTGGCATGTCTGCTTGCCTTGAAAATCGCTGGAAAGAATTGAAGCAATTGAAGCACGAAGGCAAAAAAAGTGAAGCGCGGTAGATGTATGAGACACGGGTAGGATTGCGCAGTAAAAGATAAAACAAAAACGTATGCGATATAAAACTCGGTCAAAATGTTACTTTCTAGATTGCACACTGGGTATTACAGGAAAAGATTAGAAGAATGCTTAAAAAGGCATTCTGTTTCTTAAAAAAAAACAACACTTACAATAAAAGACGCTTGTGAACTAATAGATTAAAACAGGACAGGGGTGGAGGTCCTTACTATGATAACACATTCAAGGATGAATAAAAATAGATGACTTCTGGAAGTTCAGTCGTACCATCTCTTTCAGTCAAATAATTAATTCTTGTTAAGCTATATGCAAAAATTTCGTGACGATTTTATGATCACACGCTTTATCATCAACAAAACCTGGCCTGATATTCGTCGAAAAGAATTCAAATGCTGCTTTTCAACCTCGCGTCATGTTTAAGGCCCTTCCAGTCAAGCTCACACCGCTTCGAGTGCTTTGGTAGGTTGCCGGATGTGCCCCGTGAATGTTCAGGCCAGCAGGCCGAGTATCCTGATTCGGTTTCAGTTTCACAACAATCTCAAGCCATCATGTGATATGCCTTTGAAGAGCAATAAGTATTCCTAGTTGGTGGTACGACAACATCTAAACTCATAGGGTGTATAACCTCTCATTGGTGGCAAACAAACTAGCCTCTGCACAGGGGCGTGCAAACGTCTGGTGATGCCCGGGGAAACTGCTTGATTGTATGCCCCCCTACCAAATTCTAGTATTGAGGAATGTGAGAAATACAGGCATTAGAAATACATAAAAACTAATGCTGACAAAAAAACAAATTTCGAAAAATTAAATCCTTGCAACTTGTGTTAGTAGCCTTACAATACAAAGAAGCATCTAGTTACAGCTTTCAAAAAATGTCATTTTTGTAATTTCATCCTTTAGATCCCCCTGCCTTGGATGCCTGGGGCCTTCCCCCCGTTCGCCCCTGCCTCTGCAGTAATTTCCACTAAGCCTATGTTTGTCTTCACAAATCTTTTTGACTTGTCTTGAACAAACCTGTACCACACCAAGCTTAGTTTCGGAATGGTTATGATCACTGAAGGGCTGTTCCTTAGTTTTGCAGAGCTGCGTTCAGCTGTAGGGGAAAGAACCGCAGATAAGCTTGCTGTTTCGATTTTACAAGCACGAAGAATGTTACCTTCCTCCCTACTTGCATTTCTTGGTACTGTATATCATAAGCTTTCACGCCGAACAGAGCTATGCGAAAGCGCTATGATTACGAACAAATTGTAGTTCTTAGCAATGTCTGAAAATAGACGAAACTTCAAAGCATATTTTCAAATGAAAGAGCTCTGTAGCACTGATACTAATATATGAAGCCGTGGTTTCCAGAGACGATGAAATACGGGGCATTGCCCCCTGACCGTCCACAGAGGGACAGCACCATTGTGAGGAAAAAATAGTTTTATGATCTACAAGCACAAGCTTCGAACTACTTTATTTTAGCCGCTGGCGGACGAAATTCGGACAGGATTATGACAAATCCGACAAGAGCTTGATGAATTTCAGAAAACGTCCCTTTTCTTCAAAATTTTGAAGTTAATGAAACTTGCTCGAAAGTGGGGCAAAGGTGAGAGGACGGTGTTTTTCTCAATCATTTGGTCATTTTCAGTGCGAAAAATAGAAAATACTGGAAAAAGTTAAATAAAAGTTTTTTGCCCTCCCAAATCTTTTGTTTCCAGTACCAATATGTATATTTGTTACAGGAAATGAAATCCGTTTCCAATATGTATGCATGGGCGTCGGAAGGTAGGGGGGCCTTGTCCCCCTGGATTTTAAAAATTGACATTTTCCTATTTCATTTTTGACAAAAAACGTCGTTTTCTTAGTTTCAAGTGAATGTAACTTCACCACTTTTGGTCCCTCCCAGGAAAAATCTCTTTGCCCCCCCCCCCTGGAAAGTCCAATGTTGGTTCCCACTGTAAAAAATCCTTCCGACGCCAATGTTCGTATGCATTTCTGAATTGTATGCAGAACCTCGAGCTGCCAATATGTCTGATCATGAGAGCTTTACGTCGTAAAGGAAGATTGCGTGAAAACGTAATGACGCTCGCTAGAAATAAAAACATTCCACACAAATCAGCCTATTTGTATTGGCTGACGCTCTTAATTTTTTAGATTTTCCCTGCCTTTTTCTGCTTCGGCATCTCTGCTTGTTACACTTCGTATCTTAATTTCTTTAGGCGCAGGAGCAGGGGAGAAAACTTGTTAAGAGTGTGCGCAAATTTCGTTCCAATTTTTGCGATTTGCATAATATTTTTTCTGAACTATCTTACCAACTTTTTCCAACTACTTATAAAACTTCCGCTTTATTCAGGCAATTGAAAAAGCAGAAAAAGCTATTATTATACTTTTTCCCAGCTTTCCAGCATGTTCGCCTCAATATTATACTTTTCCAAACATTTTGGAACGCTTCACAAGGCGTCAAACAATATTTTTACAGTTTGTACTAACGTTTTTCCAGTATTTCCTTATTTGTGTCCAATTCTTACCAGCTGTTGACCAATTTTCATGTATGTTTTCCCACTTTTGGAGGTTTCGGAGGAAAATGACCTTGCGCATGCCTATTTCTTCAAAAAACGTAGTTTTACAGTGCTGGAGTCTGCCTCTCAATCGAGAGGTTGGGTGTTCGATCCACGAGTAAATCACCGTAGCGGTTCTTGGGCACAAATGTTCACCTCACACACACACCCGACAAGAAGCAAATTTCAGGCTTCGGCCTATCGCCAATTGCTGTCACACCAAAATCAAATTATAAAAAAAAAATTTAAATTTTACAACGTGTTTTTTCATAGAGCAGGTTCTCCAAACTACGGCCCGCGAAGCCATTTCATCTGTCCGTAAAGACATTTTGTCAGTTATGAAAAAATAATGTATTTACCAAAAAACTGTTGATTTGGTGGAATGCAACACATCGCGATACAATTACAGTAAGGTGTCTGGTCCTCTAACGTTTGTGTAGTAGTTTATGTGGCCCTCTCACAAAAAGTTTGGAGACCCTTGCTGTAGAGAATGAGGCCCTAAGGAAAAGTGTGTTTTTGCTGAAAAGGTGCACCACTACAAATACCATGATATATTATTTCGACTATATATACGGGGAAATTATAAGAACCAAAGCAAAAGATAAATAAAAAAATCATCAATTTGGCAGTAGTATGAAGACTAAAACGCCGAAAAAACGCGTTTTCGAAAAAGTATATACTTCAGTAATTTTGCACTTTTCAATGAAGCGTCATCAGTCAAGGATTAGAAATTAACTCGGATAGCGCAAAACAGAAAATCATTCAGTAGTGCACAGTTGCCGTATTTCATATTTCCATCTTTTGTCTGTATTTTTACGCATGATCGGCCATACCCGCACCACGTGCACTCCAAAACTACGGGGTTGGGAGTGGCAGAAAATTTTTGCACGACAAAGATTTGTTCTTGTTCAACACAGACAAGCTTTGCCAAACATGCAAACTTTTCGCACTTTAAATATTTACGCAACAAACTTTTACCTTAAAAAAGAAAATATATTCTCGCATATTGACAAACATATGTTCAAACTGCTGTTTCCATCTGTGAAAAATCTGGTCGTCCAAAAACAGGTCATGCACATCTTTTCGAAAGCCTTTGAGTATATTATGTAAAAACTAGTTTAGGCATTTCTATCATATGCCTCTCAATTCGTAAGCCTTTGCCCAAATAGCGTGGATTTGAAAATGCTTTGAGAGGGCTGCTGAACCCAGGTCTCATCTATTACGACTAAGTGCTCCGACATCACCCATAAGCCTATAATCATACAAATGACCAGTTTCAAATCTAATTGCTTGCGAACTTGAGGTGACTAAGATTGCCCACGATGTTGGAACTACATCTACGTAGACTAGATAGGATTTTTTAGAACAAGGAATCCCTCTATATGAGGAAAATCGTTTGCTCATTTATAACCACTGGCTGACATCCCTGAACTTGACTGCTCATTGCCAAGCACCATCAACCCAATGTCCATAGCTTTGATTTTGAATCCATAGAAACAAGTTGATTTGTAGGCAATGGTTCATATCTTTGCAACATTGCTTTGCATCTAGCGCACACGTATAGCTAATTTTGCTGAAAAATATGGGGTTTCAGCAACGGGGTCCACAGTTGCAGCAAATCGCTTTAAAAACATCACTTCAGCTCAGTTCACAAGTGCAAAACCACTGCCCCAGAGCAATAGTTGTTCCTACAGACACTCCAGCTGAAGTGGTCCATCGTGCCACTTCATTGTGCCACTTCAGTCACAATTGAAAGGTTTTGTCTTTTTCTGGGCGTAGCGTTCTTTCCTTAATTGCGCCTCGAACAAGTAAAAAGCGACCGCTAATCGTTACTCCACTGACGTCACTCGGAGAGACCAGAAGGACGCGATGACGCGTAAAAAATCTTTTGTAACTTAGGAGCGAAAAAATCCGCAAAAGAATACAGTTGTTGGTCGTTATGGGCATTCAAAAATAAGAGGACCAGAGCTATGTTAGCAGTGGACACAGAACTGTTGTTTGGGGTGATGCTTGAAAAGTATATGCGCTCTACCGCTACGATAATTATGCATAAAAGTTCTTGCAGTCGGCGATAAATTTTCACCCAACCGAGTTATGTTCTACTCATTTCGGGTGGAATTTTACAAGTGGGGATCTTGGTAACTTCTTCTTGTTTCAACTTGCAGGGAAGCTTTTTTCTGTTTCTATTTTTTTTCTGAAACATTTTCTCATTTCAGCTACTTTCGTGAATGTTGCTAATGTTTAATACCTGCTGCTGTTTGCCGCTGCGTGCAAACCGTGCACATTTAAAATCCTGCTTACGCAACAATCGCTCAACTCTAATTGCTTTGTACGTGATGCAGGGGCGGATCCAGGGGGGGGGGGGGATTGGGGGGAT
>JGI24158J21664_10007216_pt1 | contig 14746 bp, 8 predicted proteins | sample Ectturendosymbi3_FD_21664 | JGI IMG/M metagenome (IMG submission 21664) | reverse complement strand
TGCTTAACACTGCTGCGTTAATTTACATATGATCTCCATGGGTCACCACGGAACCAAGGACACCTCTTAAATAAAGAAACACTGGTTTAGTAAAATTGGATTCCCATGCATCACGAATTTGTTTCGAATGCGCCACAATTTACTTTAGTTTTGGGTCCTGGCCTCAAAAGGATACTGATGCGTGGTAGTTGAAAAGAGACACCGTCTCTGTTACAAATGTTTCGTTATCGTTGCAGCAAGTGAGTTAAGGCCTTGAGAATTCCGTTCAATCTTACCTTTCTGATATGGGGAACTTGATAGCTCCACCGTTTAAAATTTTTCAAGGGCACACTACGGTTTATGCGTAATGTAAATACGGATGGCTGACAAAAATAACCTCAGCATAGGAATTAATTCCGTACGCATAGATCACAACTGATGATATGCCAGCGCTGCAGCCAGAACCAACTATAATGTGAGCATGAATACGTGACTAGTTACCACTTGCATCATAAAAAACACAGATGCGAAAAATTTTGTCCACAGTTTATTTGGTTCATAGCGAGGTTTATGGTACTGGTACCCATCTGCGCAACAAACAAACTTATATTTTCACACTGGTTCATCATACGCTTTGTTATTGTGGCTGCTTCGTGGTAGCAAAACGAATTGAAACTACAAAATGTACGTCTTATCAAAACGGCAAGTTCAAGTTAAACACTTTGCGAAACATTCGATTCCAAGTATAAGCAAGAAGCTCATACGCCGTAAAAACGAGAGGGTGCTGTTATACTCGACGGTCTACCACCAAACCAGTCTGAAAACCGTTGCACTTCATACTCCTGCAAACCACGTTAACAAAATATCAAAAATCACCTTCAAACTTAAACACTACACAAAACTAAAAGTGAAAAGTCGCAAACGTAACGATTAGCTGTATCAAAAATGTTGGTTGCGAAATAGACCGTCATTGTTTCGGTGGTTGTAGCTGTCAACTCTTAGTTGCAGTTAGACGGTCTTGATATCAGGCGACGAACATATCGAATCCTTCCTCCAGATCGTCCAACAACTCGGTCTATGTGGGACTGTCATGTGTTGCTGTTAAAGCCTCTCTTTAAGATTGTTGCTTTTGGCATCCGATCAAGACAGCTCGGTTGAGTGTGTGTACCTGTTTCCGGTCCGCATAATGTTGCTGATGAATTGACAGTTTCATATTGAAATCTTAAGGCTGATGCACACAGCACTTTGGCTGCGGGTACGGTCATGGGATAGTTCCGTGTCCAGCGGCTGTCAATGCACACGTGCAAACGGAGCTGGCGGCCACTGGTGGTCCACTTAACATTAAAGAATACTTACGTATGTCTTTAACTAGCATTACAAATTTTAAAGTTCCAAATGCTATTTCCTATTAAACTCAAGAAAATTATTACTTTTGGCACAGAAAGTAGTGGTGTAGGCTAGCCAGGCAGGTTAGAAAGAGTTGGCAATGTAAGCATAGTTGGCAGTCATACAGCAAATCCAGCTGGTGGATAAAATTTTTCATTCTAACTAGCCTACCTGTCCCCTATGATCCTGGTATCCTTACTTCCAATTCGCTACACCACCGCCACCAACTCTGCACTGGGAATGTGGAAATGCAGTAAGCTAATTCCCCGTGCTACACTGGGAATGTGGAGATGCAGTAGGCTAGTGTTCAGTTTGAGAAGTTCAAACTTCCGTAAGTAGCCTACTGTAATATCTAGCACATTACCTTAACAATCAGCAATTCAAAGCGTTCACAGCTGTGAATCATGCACACAGTCAAAAGACAGCGCTCTTCAAAGCATACCTACAAACTGCAATACACCAACCATAGGCACACCTTCTCGAGCCACGCGGTTCCAGCGGGAAAGTAGGATTTTTTCTACTTTGCCGCAGGCACCGCTGAAGTGAGAACTTTACCCGCGGGCAGCCTGCAGTTGACCCATCTACGGCGCCCGCAGAATGAATGCATTGAACACCCGCGCGGTCAGGTGCCGCAGCCGCGCCGCAGATGGCTCTGTGTGCATCGGCCTGAAAGAGTGTTGAAGATGCCGTAGGCTGGCCATTCTTCGCAATAAATCACGGATCTAGACTCGCATTCACCTTGAACAAGTGAATTGAGTGGGTATTTGTCTCTCTTAAGAACCCGGAAATACCGACAGTCATTACCTCTCACGAGTCCAAAATCCCAAGGGCCATCAACCCGCTGACCATGATTCGCGTTTTTTTCGCCGAAAGCATCGTCAACACTGCAGTGTTGCACTGATGATCTCCGTTCGGGTGTCTACCACGATTGCATTTTCTGCGCCTAGCAAATCTGGCCTCATCGATCTAAATATGTTTCCGATTCTGTGCCTACCGTCTTTCCTCTGGATGAAACAATATTGGAACACACCTCTCGACACATGTTGGAGCAAAGCTGATGTGGTGCAGAAACCAATTCAGATGGTCACTAGAGAGGAAATTGTAAGAGCAATGAAGGATGTGAAACTCGGAAAGGCATCTGGACTCTCTAAAGTCTGAAGTAAATACGAAGATGATAACGGAAAGATTGGTATTGCTATGATTCTGAAACTCTGTCAACACATCGTAGCTGGATATGGCATGCCGGATGACCGGTAAGTTGTNGTGTCGATCTTCAAACTAAAGGGAGACGTGATGAACTGTGTGTCATACAGGGTAGTGAAGCTTTTGGATCATGGTATGAAGCTCGTGGAAAGGGTGTTTAAAAGAATGTGGGCGTTGGTGGACTTCGATAACATGCAGTTCGGCTTCACACCAGGATGAGGGACAATGTATGCATTGTTTATTTTGAGAAGAATGCAGGAGGCATACCTAGATAAGAACAAGTTGTGTATGCGTTTTGTCGAGCTTTTGGAAAAAGCTTTTGATGCAGTCCCGAGAAGAGTGATGGAATGGGCAATGAGAAAGAAAAGCACACCAGAAAGAATGGTAAGGGCAGTGATGAGCCTGTATCAAGGAGCATAAACGAAAGTCAGAGGGGAACAAAGTTGTCAGAGGAATTTCCGGTGCAAGATGGTGCATAACAGGGGTCACTGTCATTGCCATTGTTTGCAATTGTGGTGGATGTGGTTGTAGAGAGCACAAGAGAAGGCTTGATGAATGAAATTCTATATACAGATGACTTGGCATTGATGGCCGAGACTATGGAGGACCTGAGTGAAAAGTTTCAAAAATGGAAGCCTGCGTTTGAGAGCAAGGGGATTAAGGTTAACCTTGGGAAGATGAAAGTGATGGTGAGTGAGTCAAAAGGGGAAGTACCTAAGAGTAAGATAGACCTTTGTGGCATGTGTGGAGAGCGAGTTAGGGCAAACTCGTCGTGTAGAGTACAGAAAATGAATTCATGGGAGATGTGCAAAGATAAAGAGGGTGACACCCAGCATGGCGAGACATTTCAATTTGTGAAAGTTGTAAGAAAAGATGACATGGTAGAGCCAGTTGAAGAGTTATGTGATGGGGTTAAAACTGTAAAACGGTTCTGCTATTTAGGGGATAAAGGTGAATGTCAGTGGGGGATGTGAGGCAGCAGTGACGGCAAGAGTTGGATGGTGAAATTTAGAGAATGCGGTAAGTTGCTAAGAGGGAGAAGGTTCCCACTGCGGACACAAGGGAAAAAAGTTAGGAGTTGTGTCAGACCAACAATGTTGTAGGGCAGCGAAACGTGGTACTTGAGAGAAAATGCAATGGCGATTTTGAGACGAACCGAGTAGTATGGTGAGAATGGTGTGTGGAGTCAAGTTGATGGGCAGGAAGAACACAAAGAAAAGTGATATTCATGTTGGGATTGCAAGATACGGTGGATAAACTGACAAGAACAAATGGGGCATGATTGTACCAGGTATATACATATTTTGAGAAGGGATGAGGAAGATAAGCTTGGAAGGGCGTTGAACTTCAAAGTAAATGGACGACGAGGAAGAGGAAGACCAACTAAAAATGGAGAAGGCTGGTTGAAGAGGAAATTAGGAAAATTGGCCTGAGCCTAGAGGACGCTTTAAATCGATAAAACCGGAAAGCTGAAATAAATTGAACGTCATCAGGTTAATCCGGCCACCTCCGTACCGGGGATAATACCGGATTTAAAACGTGAACTTCTACTACCAGGGAAAATCATGATAAGCAGCTGAAGAATGGCTCTCAGTAGGAGCCTTTCCATCAGGTGCGGATCTAGCCAGTAAGGTTGGGGGGGGGGCGATTTCAGTAATATTTGGTAGTCAAATCTTATTCCGGGTTCACTACTGTAAGAGAGATGATGTATATTTCACAACACGGCTGTGACAAAACAATAGACGGTAAAATGGCCTTATATCACGAATGTTGTTTTCCGAATTGTTCAAAACTATGGTAAATAAAGTTACTTTCGTTGGTTTTAGGTAGGTCGATCGTTCCCCTGGATCCGCCCCTGCTTGCCATGAACGTTTCCGTCTTAAAAGGAATAATGGGATCCCATGCTGCACAGATCGTGTTGTCTGGCCGCCTTTTTGGGGGCATCCACGTACGGCTCGGAGTTGTCCTCATCCCGCTTCCTGCTTTGTTTCATCACCGTGCTGTACTTGTAACACATACGAGCGTAGTTCGGAGCTTCCAGGAGGCTATGACGAATCAAGTAGCTTGCTGTTGTTTCTGCAGGAATGACGGTGTTGTAAGATTCTTCTTTCAAATACATCTTAATGGGTTTCGAAATGCAAGTGGTTGAAGCGTTTAATAAATTTGCAAATAAATGAAACATGGAAGTTTTCAATCTGTATTGATTCACACCACCTTTACTCGACATGCGTGACATTTTTTGCAACATTTTCTGGTATAATGATGGGATTAACGTCATTCCACTCAACTAAGCACGGCATATGTAAATCAAACATTGCACATATAGGTAGACTCATGGCAAGACAGGCGACTTGCGGTAGATCGGATTATCACGGTGTACCCTCAACTAAAATGGTACCAACTGGAGTTCGTGCTAGGAACAACCCAATACCGCTTGAGAGTTGTATTTGATTCTGATGTGTAAAAGCACAACATATTTATAAACGCACAATGGAAAACACGACATATCATACACACAACTACGTGACAATGAAGATTTTTGTACTGGTGGTGAGTGATGGAATGTTTCTTGCGGTGGTAACGGTACGATTGTAAGCAGCTCATGAAATGAGTTCGAACCGAAGTCATGCATCAAACAATGTGGTTAATTCTTCATGCGTTCATTAGAAATGTCATGATTTATAACAAAAGATCCGATCCTGTAACGTTCTATAAGACCTTGAACTTTGGCGTTTCACTCCACAGCTTGCAATGCACACGAAGGCTGTAATGGTATGACTAAATATTATTTGCTGTTCAGTATGCTTATCTTAACTATTGACTTCATACAGGGCAAAAGTAACCTTCAAAATCATTCTTACGTCAGATCCCAAGTTGCCATATAAAGTGTAAGTACTCTGTTATGCATTTTAGTATTAAATCAATTTTGCTATAATGCAGTGTTGCATGCGTTTTTTATGTGCAGCCATATCCGTCAAATTTTAAGCTTAAATCCACGAGTTAACTTTGATTTTTTAATTCAAACATGAATACTCATTGCACAAAATGAATCTCGAGTAGGCTAGGATTTCCTGAGTTTTTAAAATGGTGTCTAGAGCAGTGTTCTTCAACAGGGGTTCCGCGGAAGCCCAGTGTTCCGCAAAACATGTGGGTTTTAAGGGTTCCGTGAGGGTTCCTCGTTTTGTTTAGGAGAAATGATTTCTTCAGTATGTTGATGCGTCATGAAATTTTTCAGGTCACCGTGCCGCATTCAGACTCCAAGTGGTCAGTTAGTTGTACAGGAGGTTGAGTGCAGTTAATTGCCGAATAAGAAGTATTGATAGTTCTTGCGTCACTTGTTGTGCAATAAAGATGAACGTTATTGTTACATAACTGTTATACGATGTTGCCGATGTAGAGTTCACAGTAGACTGAGCAGAGTTGAGTTTATTTGGCGAAAGTTAAGAATTTCAAAGACGAGAAAGAAACCATAGCAATTGCAAAAACGCCAGGGCACCGAAAAAAACGCAGGTTATCGAGTCGTTGCCCCTTGACTGATCGATTAAGTTGCACAGCAAGCCAAATTTACATCGAAAAAGTAGAGACTACTACAGACTAGAGCTGCGGTTCAGCCTTTGTGGGAATATAGTAAAAACAGTGTGAAACCCAGTTTCTTACTATTTAGTCAAGCCTCATGAAGCAAACTAGCATATTTTCTCATGTGAAGCGAAATAATAACACCAACGAAGGTGTGGACGGTAATGAACAATATACTGTGCTTCAAATGCAAAAGAGGTACCTCCTCCGAAGCGGACCAAATGTAATTCAATTGCCAAAGTTGGAAAATGGGATGACGCATATTTGAGATACAGGTTCTTTTTTCCGGATGACCAAACTCTGAATGTAGCAGCTACATTAAAGAACTGCAGAACAACCGAGAGTCATTGCATTTTCTTGCTTTTTATCTGCTGTAATTACTGTTTATTTGTTGAAGTGTCTAATAACGAAATCTTTGATTTTCTTACAAGCAGGCCCGTAATCAGATTGGGACACCAGGTGGGGCGAAGAGTTTTCTGAGAGAGGCCCAAAGTTATGTCCAATAGTTTTAAACTATGTCCAACACATTTTTCCAGAGGGGTGAAAAATGTTTAGGGGGCCAAGCCCCCCTGGTTATGGGCCTGCTCACAAATAATTCGTATTTTTTAAACTTTTATTAATGGGGTTCCACGATAAAATCCAAAGTATATTAGGGGTTCCACGATGACAAAAAGGTTGAAGAGCACTGCTCTAGATTTTGAGTGGCGAATGTGCGTTTTGATTGTTTTCACTGAATATAGTTTAGGGAAATAAACACTTGACCACGTTTGTCAGCTATTAGAAATGTATTACACTGCAACCTCACGGCAACGAATTGCTAAGCTGTTGTTATCGGCTCTCACACCGCATGTTTATCTTACGTTGGGTTTCTCCCAATTGAAAGTTTTCCTGAAAGGAGAGATGCTTGTTGAAAAGCATTAATTATTTGCATTTGCAGATTGAGTGTGCCAGAAACGACACCATTCACAGCAGTTCTGAAGTTTGCTGCAGAACAGTTTCAAGTTCCTGCGGCTACAAGTGCCATTATAACTAATGGTATGATTGGCTTCTATCCAGGCTGAAATTTCTATGAAGTAGGGTTTAGTTGTTTTTTTCCCAGAGTCGACGGTATCTTTCATTAAAACCTACATGGGAATCCGTTACTGGGTGCTGTACATTTCTTTTTGACCAACTTTGATTGAAGTATTGGTATGTAGAAAGGAGTAGGCTGATACGCTGTCTTATAAAATATGAAGCAACTTCTGCAGAAGCGAACTGTATTCGATGAACAAAATTATATTTTTTCGATCTTAAAACAATGGCATTGCAAAAACAAATTGCGCGATAATCTGTTATCATTATCAACACCTGTGCAGTCAAGGATCTTCGTGAATGCAACCAGCATCGTTCATGGACAATGGTTCATGAAGTTGTCTCTGACATAATTAGCAATTACGAAGCGAGGCCTTCATCCAATCTGATATCGTTATCCTGAACAGCCCTCGTCGATATTGGAAAGAGATTAGGCTATTTATCTACTTAACAGAAGTCATTCGTTAATAGGTCCAAGGAAACGCGGTAGAATTATGGCATGGATTACCCGGATAACGGTTAACCCAGAGTATTTTTGCAATCTGACACCTGGATAAAGTATAATTCTGTCGATTAACCGAATAATAATGTAAGGTTGGTAATCCAGATACGGGCGACCTAAGTTCTACAAAAGCCCCGTAATTATTTTAATAGAAGGTCTCGTTTATACGCCTCACAGTGTGCTTCATAAGAAATGAGAGAGAAATAAGATGCGTTGCAGAAGCAGTTTTATCCAACCGGATAAATACAAATATACGGACATATCAGTTTTCCAGATAATAAAANTTATTGATATCCGAGATANCCAGTTATGGCACACCATCAGGAAAAACTTTAATTGACAAACAGTGTTACGAGTAAGGTTGCAATGCACTTTTCGGTCATTCTTATTTTAACAAGACCCGCATTGAAAGGCTATGTTCCTCCAAAACGCTTGTGTTCTTCAAGTCTTGTGCCGAAGCAAATACAGTTGGACTTGCCGTGTTGTAAGTCTTTACAAACCGCAAACTTTTGTTCTTTTTATCAGTATATGCGTTGGTTTATGACAGGAATGCAACCAGCTCAATGTATATTTTGGTGGGGCAAAATTAAAAGGTATTGTTATTTGTTGCACCTAACAACTAAACATGTATTTGGAAATTTCGAGGGGATGTCAATTGCCCGGTTGCGGGCCTTCTTCATGACAGCTGACAGCTGTATCCAAGGGGGCGATTGCCTCCCCTAAAACCTACGAAAGTAACTTGATTCACCTTGATTTTGCACAATTCGAAAAGCAGCATTCACGATATAAGGCAATTTTGCCGTCCATTGTATACTTAATCTCTCTTAAAGTAGTGAACCCGTAATAAGATATGAGTGCCAAATATTACTGAATTAGCCCCCTCAACTTATTGGCTAAATCCGCCCCTGACTGTATCTACCTGTGCTTTCCCAAGAAAACTGGAATGGCTCGATCTCTGTGCAGAAAAGATGCAAGCACTAGACTGCTGACGTGGCCAGGAGTAACCACCGACAAAAAACAACGCAGTGGTCATTATCTCTGCAGCACTAATACAACAGTGTTAATGATGTTCAAGTTTTTCGCTCCCAAAACACGTATTGAGTAGACCCATCGTCAGCGCGGAAGCTCATGTCGCTTGTGACTTGCATGTTTGGGATAAGTGTGAACTCGCTCATCGTCACGATTTTTTACGTTGAGCAACACATCGCCATGCGAATTCGGCTGCAATTAATCATCGGCACCGACGCTTGTTTTCTGCTATAAACAATAGGCGACGAAGTCATTTCCTTCATTTACGCCGTGTCAGTGGCGTCATTAAACATATTATTTCGTCCCTACTTTGCAGATGGTATCGGAATAAACCCTGCGCAGAACGCAGGGAACGTTTTCCTCAAGCACGGTTCGGAATTGAGATTGATACCTCGAGACAGGGTCGGGCATCTCGAATGACAGCGTCCTTTCAACGTTTTTGTTTGTTGCCGGTTTTATGTTTGCTGTGTACGGTGCTTATTGGCGTCGAGTGCAATACAGAGTGATCTGAATGGCGATTATCGCCAGCGCGGAAAATAAAGGAGACAAACGTTGAATGTTGAAGCACTCACACCCGTTGTATCACCTTTTATTTTTCCGGAAATATTGCACAAAAAAGAACCCATTCAAACAACAGGTGGCGAAAGAAACTGAACATCGTCTGCGAACTTTGATTTTGACAGAGGGCTGGCTGGCCACGGAAAACACCCCGTGTTCCACCTTTTGGCAAGTTTAGATGATCGTAACTTCGTGGGTGTTTTCCATCTGAAACAAAGAGTTTACTTTGAAATAGGTCCTGATGCATATCCTACCGGCATAATAAGCATAACATAAGAGGACGTTCAGGCACAATAGTGTTTGTTTGAATCAAGCAGATTAATTAGCTATTCTGGCGATTGTTTCGCCCACCTATTCAAGTGGGCTTCCACGTGTAACATGCAAGTTACTTTCCATCACGTTATAGGAATGGGTGAACACTGACCAGCATGCCACAGAAAAATCGTAGAAGTGTAAAATGAATATCGCTGGGAGATGATGAGTATAACAACACATTTTAATAGCGTAAAACCTACATAAAAAACGGTTAAATAGCGTGAAGGTATGGGATAAAGAATAAATAGGTGGGTTAATAATAAAATAATCACCAGAAGAGCTAATTATCAGCTTGATTTGAAACCTGGTGGCAAATGCTACGATATAACATGTGTAGCAAAAATAACGGCTGTTTGAATTTCCACAACTTGTCTCGTTATACACCGAGTGATACGCGGCCATTTTTGATTGGCGCCCACTCATTATTGCTGAGCATGAGGCTGGACAAGCCACATATACAGCACCATACCGGGAATCGAACTTTACCAGTTTTAGTGGCGCATGTTCAACCAACTTACCACTTAGCCAGTACCTTAGCACAAGAGGGTTCAACATAAAACGGTGCTGTAGTTTTCATGGTTTTGTAATCTTCCATATAGCACCCGTGATACTACGAACGTGTTTTATGGCATTGCAGGCAATCGCCACGAATGTAACAAGCACCATGTCAACGTATGATTGGAATTTACCCCAGAAAATTCCTGTGCACGCCTAAGCAATGCATACAGATTGCCACTAACAAGCCCAAGAAGTGTTTTTCAAGAAAGTTGTATGCGTTGGTAATGGAAAGATTCAAGTTTTATTTTTGAAGTCGAAGAGTAAGCAGTTTCAAATGACGTGAGCTACAAGCATGAAGTCGTTCGGAACCAAGAAAGTGCGATACTTTTGCAGAACGCGCCCCAAGGAACATTCTGATCATTGTGGAACATTTTAGAAGGCACTCTCGCTCTTTCACCAACGCGCTAAACGTAAAAGCGGCGACGCAGCTGTGTGAACTGTGAACCTCGTTAAAGCAGACGCTGTCAGTGCGCATTACGTTTGAGACGAACATACACTGTTTTGAGTTGAACAAACACGCTCATCTAAGCTTTATCGCGCACATTTTAAGTAGAATACATTTGCAACGCGCCTACGTAACAAATCGAGCTTAAGTAACACAACCTGTTTCTGTCTTCGGTTGAATATGAAAGCACTCCCTTCATCCACTTCCATACGCATGGATACTTGTCAGCGCTTATTTCGGTTTCACCAATCGCAAGAAGAACATCTGTATCCACTTTTGTAGGAGAAGTACTTTGGCAACATGAAAAATTGTTGGAAAGGTATGTGAGAACCATGTAACAACCTCACATTACAACTGACATTGTTGCCCGTGATTGCGAAAGATAAAATTCAGGGTTGAAGGTTCCTGACTCTGTGACATCAGGACCACTCAGCAAAATGTTTAGCGTGAACCAGTCTTGTGTTTAATCTGAAGGTGGGCCGCATAGTCACCGAAACGTCAGTACAGTAGAATTTGCCTAATTCGTCACCTCAAGGGGATTAGAAAAAAGTGACGAATTAGGCGAACTGACGAATTATGCAAACAGGTGAAAACTCTATCATAGAAGCTTGTATACTTTATCATAGTAACTCGTATACATAGCGCTCTTATTTGCAGTAAAACACAAGTTTATGACGTTATGGTTGAATACAACAATTCTTCTGCTCTATCTGGACTCCTCCATTTAATGAAGCACCTTTTAAATCTTTAATGAACTTTTCCGCGTTCTCTCAATGGGGAGTCGGGTCGCGCTTCGAACCTCTTGTGTAAATTCGATAAACAAATTGCGAGGTGCAACAATTCTCAGATAACGACCCCTAATTTGTTTGAATTCCCACACGTAGGCCTACTAGCTGCTTAGACATCAAAAGCGAAACTGCAAATGACGAATTAGACGAACAAAACGCTTCTCAGGGATAGAAAGAGGTGACGAATTAAGCAAACTGACGAATAAGACGATGGCGAATTAGACGAACAGAAATGTACACAAAAGATAGGGATTCTGCCGGGACCGACGAAAAAGTGACGAATTAAGCGAATTAGACGAGTTCTACTGTAGTAGGTTTTCACAACGCTCAAAGTCTTGTTTCCACCAGTCGAGTTTTTCAAAAGTAGCTTCCATTTTTGACTTTTTGAAATTTTTAACCTTGAACCGGCCTTTCCGTAGTAAGGTCGTATGGACTAAAGGCGATGCTCACCTAACACCAATACCAATGCTATACCTGGAGATTAGTCCTAAGCACGCGGTTAACACCAACTGTTCAAGCATCACATCTTGTCACGACAAACGAATTGCTATCCGGCAACACATTGCCCTGTTACTGTATTCTTTGTAAACAGACGCCTCAATCCGATGTCGCGCTAGATTAAGAGGCAACATTCCACGTTGACCTGAAGTGCAGAAGAGTTTACAGTAGCATATGATAACCGTTGAAGTCGGCGTTATTATTCGAAAACAAGCAGTCGATAAGAGTTATTTGTTGCAGCCGACACCCTCATGAATCAAAATGTCATTGCTTGTATGTGTTTGGGAAACACATCGATTCAAGGCTTATTTAATTTTCTGTTTTTAACGTGCATTAACATCAAGGCATTTCTGCTTAATCGAACCAACTACCGACCAAGCTTAGCAGACCCAGGCGCGCAACCTCGGTTGGGAGTGGAGTGGTTTCGTCAGAAATGAGAACTTTCAAGGGAGAATGACTCAGAGAACGCATGAGAATTGACCACAATTTTAAATTGATTCAAAAATTCACATAGTACGAATACTTTCGCTGATTTCCATTTATAATTTCAACGCAAGTTCCTCACCCGCATAGAAAAACTGAGTGACGTGGAGATAAAGGGTCGTGCGAGGACACTCCTGACGGACTGGAGCTTTCATCTTCAGAGTTTGCGACTGAAGAACGTGAAGAAAGGCTTCTATTTGCAAACAATAGAAAATAGTTCGTGAAAGTGTCTAAGAAAGTTGCAATACACTCCAGCACAAGTACTGTTTATGTAGTCGGTTGTCAATTTCAAGTGGTTTTAAATATTGATGCTTTCATCTCCAAGTTCGAACTGTGAGAATTCGTAAATCGATTACTTTTGCAATACGCTCCAACGATTCGTTATTTTGAGTACAAAGTAAAGATCGACTGTTGCTCCTAACCTTTACTCTTTGTGGAAACACACACACCATGTCTACCATGAACTTCCCGATTGGAAAACTCTGAATGAAAAAGATTCGCTCGAACTCAGCGTCGTTACCTTTGCGAAAATTTTCTCTCGCCATCGTAAACGATTCCCTCGTCCCTTGCAACAAAGTTTTCAAAATCAGCTTCACTGGACAGTCTTGTCGGTGGTGAGTCAGATGAGTGGGTTAAACTACTACGGTCAACACCAGCAGTTCTGCTGTTGAACCCTTCTGTCAATTTTGAAAGCTGATTTCGCCTGGTTTGCAACAGCTGCTCTCGTAAGAGCTTTAAATGCCTTTCTTTTGAAGTCCTCACGTCTTTCTTCGCACTGGAAAAGGTTTGTCGAACAGGAGTGGATGACCACCACTCAGGAATGCTCTTCGTTTCGCCGACTGTCGCAGGTTGATCAGAGGTCTTGCTGCGATTGTTATCATCGACTCTCAGGTCAGTAAAGTTCGAGCAAAGCTCGGTCAGCGAGTCATCACTAACGAATGAAGCGTCATCATTGTCACCTGAACGTCGCTGCGACTGCTCCGCAAACCTGTAACAATACAGAGTCACTCTAAANTTTTTATCCTCGCTAAAGGATGTGCTAGTTTTTCAACATAGCATGCGAAATAAGATATGACTAAAATTCAAGTTTTTTAACATAGCGGTAATAGACGGCAAGTTCTTCTGGCTACACCCACGGGAAAACGTCCCACAGGACTGTCAAGGACCAGATGGCGTGATAACATCTCCGACGTGGCTTGGTCGCTCCTTGGTGTGGAACCAGCAGAACTATTTGAGGTTGCTGAAAAGGCATTACAAGACCTCTTAGCGTCTTTGTGGCGTTATCTTGGCGTTAAGCTGCTGCCCCCACAAACACTCCGAGAGGAAGCTCGGGTTGGAAAATGAATGAACAAAGATGGAAGCACAACCACATCAGCTTCACAACGAGTTAACGCAACGGATTACAGCTAAAACTCTGTTAACCTTTGCGACACACTAGCATACGGAAATTTTTATGTAGTTATCAACTGTCAGCCAAAAATGCACAAGCTGTGCCACGAAGCAGTCACTGAAAAAGTATAAAACGTGTTGCGCGAACAATAAACGATTGCAAAGCCCATTTACCAAAGAAGGCACTTTTACAATAGGTATGGAGCAATTTCCAACCTGCGGCAAAATTTAAACGAAAAATTACATCTGTCGAATTTTGCCTTGACCAATTTGCAAGATCAATTAGAAGACGTCATTACTGCAACTCCTTGACCACAGTTCACTTCTATTTCAAGTTCAATTAAGCAGTCAAGACGACACATTTTTGTATGTGTAGTTAAATGTACACGGGAAGAATAATATGAAGCGGCACACACTGCCTGACGCAGTGATTCAACGAGCAATAGTACTGTAACCTAAGAAAAACGCTTCAGTTCCACAGTGGGGTGCGTTGTGGGGTAATGGGCCGTGAGACCGAGTGCTGCCTGAGGAGTCATAGACAATGCATGACCTTCTGCCGTGGTTGCAGACATTACCTGAAGTCATTTCACAATACTCAAAAGTTTCTTAGCCGCAATTAACCTTTCCTTTTCAAAGATGCTTTGCTAATACCACACTCCACGATTTTCATGAACGAGCACTAACACGCTCACGCGGAAAAACGTTCAACAAATGCAGGAATTATCTTTCAAATAGAGCTCACTTTTGGAAGTTAGACGATTGTATTCAAACAGCTGCTGTACTAACATTAACCAGGCTTTTTTTAAGGAAAATGTTAGGTACCCGGTATGAATTTGCAGGGACCCGATTTCTCTGATTCTTGGGGCCCGATTTTCTTTGATTTTAGGGATCCGCTCAAATGATTACCGTACCTACAAAAGACCCACCACAATTGGACAAAAGCTAACGAACTACAAAGACCTTGCT
>JGI24158J21664_10007215_pt1 | contig 14746 bp, 9 predicted proteins | sample Ectturendosymbi3_FD_21664 | JGI IMG/M metagenome (IMG submission 21664) | reverse complement strand
ACCTTGCGTTTTTTTCGGTGCCCTGGCGTTTTTGCAATTGCTATGGTTTCTTTCTCGTCTTTGAAATTCTTAACTTTCGCCAAATAAACTCAACTTCAACTGGGGGACGCGACCCCAGAGGGTTCGTGAGCCATTTGAGGGGGTCGCGAGTAGATATTTTAGGTACACAGCTGTATTACATTTGCTTTATTTGAGTTTTAAATGGGGTTGTTGGGTTATAGTGGATTGCTGTAATAGGTTGCGGTACTAAAAAGGTTGAAAGCCACTGGCTCTAATCAATGCTTTTTTTGGAAACAGCAGGTTTTTTAAGGCGTTTAGTGACTCGATGCGGGTCCGTAGGCTTGAAAATCGGGTCCCTAAAATCCGAGAAATCGTGTCCCTCCCTGCAGGTCCATACTGGGTACCTAACATTTTCCTTACGAAAAAACTGGAAACAGTGAAGTCGTCATGTCCCTGACAAAGCCAAGTGTGAGCGAGTAATCTTAAAAAAGGTTGCATTTTCGTTTAGAGTTTCTCACGATGCAATTCGGTTGTTCAGTCCTTTGCTGTGTAACAATCGAGGATTTCTCTGTCGCTAAGTGCTTGCATTGAATGTGCTCCTGAACGTGATACGATCAGGATTCGAACTTTTAACCTGAGCACCAGCCGCTAACTCGTCCAATTTCGCGCAAAAGAAACTCAACAAACTTTTTTTCTTATTTTGAAGGAGCGACAAGATACGTATGACCAGACTGAGGAACCCGAAAGGCTCAACAGAGTGGTGCGGACCGTGGAGTGACAAGTAAGTAAGTTGCCGGACACGCTTATTTGCCGGACACGCAAGTAAGTTGCCGGACACACAAGTTGCCGGACACGCTTCGTTTGTTGGAACTGATGCTGCTGGACATGCATAGGCGCTTCGTTAGGATTATTTTTTGCGAAAAATGAAGGTAATATTTTGCTTGATGTGCGGCCCGGCGTATTCAACACACAAAATAGTACGGTGTCTGCAAGAGGTTCCCAAAGTTTCTCTGACCTTGTATCCTTTCAGCATTTCGATAGACGAACATGTACCCCTAAACTTTCATACGACAAAAATGCTGAGGAAAATAACAAAAAGATGTTTACCAATAAGCGTATAATGAATTTTGAAAATGATATCCATTGATATATGTATAAATAATTCGGAAATAATAATATATAAACAGTTTTTTCCCTTATATTGCTAACCTTAAATGTACCCCTTTCGGACAGGCAAATGTACCTCTAGGGTACATGTACCCCAGTTTGGGAACCCTTTACTGTATGCAATACCACAAGGTGAGGCATTGCTTGCTTATACTAAACGCTCTTTCTGGCGATTTTGCCAGAAACATGCAGCGTTGAAATTGCGCGCGTGACAAGTTCGCGTGCTGAGTTTGCGTGACAAGTTCGCGTGTCTTTTAGTTCACTGGAATGGAAGGAAATCAGATCATCCCAGAAAACAAAGATGGGTCTGACCTTCGACGGCGACGGCGAGTTCTGGTATGTCATTGGTCAATATCCCGTTCAGGTTGAATGATTTTTCAATCACGCTGTCAGGTCGCGTTTGACTGGTTCCATTTGTGCTTCTGTACAAAATAGTTTTGTAAAGAATGCTGTGACTCTGAGACATGGAGTACGCAGCAAGCACATGACTCATTAATCGTTTTCAGGCTTGTCTTACAGGTGGTCACTCCCTTGCGTGCAGGATTGGGAGTGGGCTCCGTGCGTTATTCCAGCCTTTGTTCTAATTCTTCAGCATTGCCTGCATGTTGTTGTTTTTTTCACTGAGACATTTCGGTGATTTGTCTCACAGTTGTGTTAAAACTCACCGTAACAGTGTTCATTAGCCTATAGTTTCAGTCTTTCTGACCGAAATCACTAAATTTGTTTCGGTCATTTCAAGAACATTTTGGTCTATGGCCGAAGAGTGACCGAAAAAAAACAGCCTGCATGTCCCAACACGTTGTTGTACATTCTCCTTTTGCTTCTATTCCCCTTCAAACAATTCGAAAACTGGTCACGTGATCGCTTTCCAGGATGTCGTTCGACGACTTCTGCAAACACTTCACTGACTTGTCGGTCTGCCGCATCATGCACGCCGCTAGACTGCTGAGGGAGACCTGGAAGGAGTCGTGCGCGGTCGGACAATGGAAGCCGGATCCTGACCCGGCCCAGGACCGCACTGGGGGCTCATTGAGGATTTGCAGGGTGAGGAAAGGGGGTGCAGTTGTCGAAAATTGAGTTTGTGTTTCGCTGCTGACTGTTGCCAAAAGCTGCTGTCTGTCGCTATTCTTATGGATGCGAATCATCACCAGTCATATCTTATTGTCCAAACGTTGACAAATATATGTTCAAATTATAAACTGCTCCTTCAGTTAAATCAGTGCTCCCCGACCGAGGTGCTATTTGCAATAGCCAGGGGTGCCGCCAATACGTTTTACAATATATAATTGAAAACATATTTTCATAATGTCGCCAAGCCTCAAACCAAATTGCTGTGGGTCCGAACTGTGACGTCAGCATCGTGATGTGCAAACGTGTTCAAAGTGAGCTGTGACGTCAGCCGAGCTCAGTGCAAGAGAGCCAGGCCGAGTGCTTTGGAACTGCGCGGAGCTACAGCTCCAGGCATCTAAATTTTTTGGCTCCGGCCTCAAAACAATTTGGTCCATTAAAAATTAATTATTAATTATGTCTGTGGAACTGGAAGCCACATTCCAGGCGCCGGCTCCACCATCTAAAAGCTTTTGGCTCCGGCTCTGGCCATCCATAATTGCTTAGGCTTCAGCTCTACAGTCCTGGTTTCAATATATCTTTCTCAAGTTAACTCATTTACGAAGCAAGCAGCTACGAACGTTTTCATTGTTAGCTTCGCTCACTTAAACGCCCAGGCGTTTGGTGAATCGGCAGAAATTGTGTTGAGCGACCTGGAAAGTGAGCTTACGATCTCGTCATATAAGTTTTATTAATGGGTTAGTTGTTCTGCTCATTTTTCGACGTGAAAAGGTTAGGAATTTCTGTTCTTTAAAAATACGGTTTAAGATGGCGGGTAACCAACAAGCTTACAACATAGCAGTATTTTCTGAGCTGATGTCAACATTTGCTGTTATGGAGAAAACTGGATCACAGAGCTCACTGACATTTTTAGTGAATTGGTCCAACATTCAAACGTTGATAAATGAGATTTGTACAAGCCGGCTTTTTTGAGAATGAAACTCCCAATTTGTTTATATTTGTTGTGCTTGCCCTTCGACTCAATCATGACGCAATAGAGGTGAGTTATGATGCAATAACAGTGAGTTATGATGCAATAAAAGTGAGTTATGATGCAATAAAAGTGAGTTTTGATGCAATAAAAGTGAGTTTTGATGCAATAAAAGTGAGTTATGATGCAAAGTCAGCAAGGATTAATTCGTTTTCTTTGTGCCAATGTTATCTGATGTGAAGTGTTCCAAATTGTCCAGAAATCCTGACGAGCCATTCACAAGATAATCATCAAGTTCTGCAAAAACTTGACCGCGGAAATCGCAATATAAACGGAGGCGGTTCTTTGCCACGTCAATAGCTCGAAACCAGAAGTTACGTGTGTTGCTGATTGATATTGAAAAAAACACACATACGTTCCTGTTTCTGGGGCTGAAGATTAGAGAATTGTTGACAAACGTTGCTTCAATTATCGGTCATTTCTTGATTTCCATTCAGTTTTTGTTTGTTGGACTTCAGTGCTTTAGTCAGATGTTGCAGCAGCAAAAAAGCTGAACGCCCTGGTTATTTACCCGGAAACTGTTTTTTTGTATGTTCTATTCATTGACAAGAAACAATTTAAAAAATAAAATATGTAAAAGAGCCAGTGCATTTTGTAGCTTTTTTAATTACATCTGTTTTTCTTGTAATCTCAACAAAGAAAAGTTCTTGAAAACATTGTTTTCCATTTTTTAAAATATTAGTGAAAAAGATTGTTCAATTGCTCGAAAAGAAATACGCAACAAAATCGTGTGTTTGCCGTAAACTTGCAGTCTATTTATGTTGTGGAATGTTTTCTTGTGCACTGGTACGTCACAAAGGCTCTTCAATGATTTTGCTTGGCTTGCTCTGCTGCGAGCAATGAGAACCCTGCCTGTTATGTTTAATCCTCCTGTTGATTTTCTATTTGTTGCCATCAATGCAAAGTGTTTGTTCAGGATACATTCCTACAAAACCCGCAATACCGTTTCGACATCCTGGACGACACCAAGCGGACTGTCCTGATTCAACTCCAGCAGAAGGAAAAGAGAATCCACGCTAAGTCTTCACAACGAGTCGTCCGCACCATCGGCTTTCATGTTGTCAAGGTTGGTAATTGCTCCATGCGTAAACACAAAAATGCTTCCATTGATTCATCTGCTAGATTGGCTTATGCAGAATAGTGGTTCTGGTGTTCCTTGCTTGAGTGCCATGCTTCACTAGTCGTTCTGGAATGAAACTCCAGTTCAGTTGTTTTCAACCTTTTACCGCGACCCAAGAGTATAGCAACCCATCATGATCCGGCGACCTCCATCCAAAATTCGAAACACGCAAATGTAATGCAGCTGTGTACAAAAGATATCTACTCGCGACCCCTCAAACGGAACAGGACTTTTCGGCCCGAGCCGTTTTGTTCCAAACACATTTCCGACAGATTATGAAATCTTGCAGAAATCTTACATGTTAACTTTTCAACGCAAATCGTACTTAGATCAACGAAAGGTTTTATTTATAAAAAAACTACACGCATGATCCAAGATCCAACAGTTAATCAGCATCAACATATGATTTTCATTATTACCGGCAAGCAAATTAAATCAATATTGACATTTTGCAATTAAATACAAATACTTCAAACTCATAATTACAATTAACGTTTAATCGCAATCAGGACTCTTCAAAACGGAGTTGGTATAACACCAGCTGGCGTTACATTTTGCCTGCCTATATAATCTTTCAAATAAACAAATGTAATCAATTGTTTGTGTACAGAAATGTCGTGACCGAAATGTCCCCAGACTGAAACGGCTTGACCGATATGGCCAGACCGAAAAGTCGCGTACCCTTCCAAAATGGTTTACGGCCCCTTCAGGGGGCCCCAGGTTGAAAACCACTGCTTTAGTAGCTCTTAAGAAAACCAAATCTAAAGTAAGGCATTGCAATGCGGGTCGTGGAACGATAGAAAAACTGTCTCGCACCAACCGCCAATCAAATTCTCAGTCGCGAAAACTTCGCTGACATGAATCCAGGCTTTGGAATGATTCACTGTGTTACAACCTCTCCGGTGGTGTTGCGTTGATTCTGTGATTCACCACGAACGGGATGTGAGTGAAGAATAACACCATTATATATGTAGCGCGAGCAAGCAATAGTAAGAGAGTTTGCGGCGCATGATCTCTATTGTTGCTTGCTGCCACGGTGCGAAGCTTTGCGCACATGCCGCTCGGGTTTCCGATCGTAACAACTGCAACTCAACTCCCGACTAAAATATTTCAGAACCGCTCATAGCTTATGCTACACGCTTTCTACCAAGATCACGTGGGAAGTTCGTGCTCACGTGATTGCAAACAGAACTGTGATCACCACTTACTTTAGTCCTGGAGGCATAAGTCGCCATGACACCAACCCCAGCTGCAAGTAACCAACATAACCAATCGTCGACCAAAACCAAGAATTCTTATAATGTTTCAAAATATCAAACTTACAGATTGTGACATCAGAAAGTATCGCTGACTTGTAGATCACTAATGTTGCGCGTCAATTTGTGTTCGACCGGAGCTTGGTGTTGATGATTTCCTTTCGTGACAAGATGTACGTCTCAAATGAATCTCATACGTCACAAATCAAGCAGCGATTGCGGCGGCGTTGAGCGATCAATCAGTGACATGATGATGAGTTCAAGTTGCTGTCCAGCGAAAGTTTAACTTCATGAGGAATCTCTTGTTTTCTCAAATTTCTTTCTCAACAATGTTTGCATAAAAGTCAACCTATTATGATTCACAATAGGTATTGTGAGATAAGATTGTGAACATTGAAAAAAATCGAACAAAAACACGAAAAATCGAAAACCGCTCTATCACGAAAGTTCTTCGACCATCACATACATTTATTGAGCCCTTTGGTCCAAATTGTTACTTGTAGCTTTTGAAATGCTTTATAGATTGCCTCGTACTTCGTGGCTAGTCGTGATAAGATCTTCTTAGTTCTGGGTCTGTTAATGTTTGTTTGAACGTTCTTCACGTTTGTCAGATTGAAGCCAACAGAATATACCGCATGCACAAGCTCCTGGAGGAAGGCACCAATTACGGATATCAACAGCTCCGAAATGTTTTTGCGAAAGTTACTCTGGAGAAAGTAAATTTTTCTTCTGTGTTCGATGGTATATGTTGTGCAGCTGCATTCTTTGTTAACCATTTTACTTTTTCTCCGTGTCTAAGTAATGTTGAAAAAAACTGTGTTCTATTGCAGAAAAATTGTGTATTGTTATCGAAAAACATTCTCATTATTATCGAAAAATTGATTCTCATTATTACGAAAAAGTCCTTCATTCAATATCAAGAAACTTTTTGTCGTGACCCTCTATTATCAAATGTTGTCTCTGTTTAAGGGTGTTAACAAATAATGTTTACTCAGCTGTTTTGAGCAGTGTAGGAATTTGCAATTTAGAAGAACATTAGGAAAAAATATTCATTTTGGGTCAAGTGGAATTTTCTGCTTGTTTTGTTGGATTTTATGTTTGTGTTGTGGTATTTTTGTTGCCGCAACAAAAAAACTGAACTCCATTTACTTCACAGGGCCGCTACGCTATCATTCCAACAACTGAAGTCAAAAACTTGTCTGGAGACTTTCTGGTGAGAATTTACTCGGAGGCGAACATAAACTTCAGGCAAGATGCGTTGGAGATTTGCTCGCAGTGTCATCCACGCCAGACGCATAACATGGCATGACATGTCATTGAAGTTTTCCACAGAGAAGCTGTGCTCCAGATATTTTTTTCATTTTTCTTTAAAACTAGTGTTGTCTTCGTCAAAATTTCCATCTGTTCTCGTTGCGCTAAATGCACATTAGCAAATTTTGCGCTAAATGCAAATTAGCAACACTAGCACGGTCAGTCAGCTGCTTTACATTTCTAAGCCTTGTAAAATTTCGTCGTATCAGCTGCAGTTGCGAAGTTAGTTTTGCTTGGACGCTTTCATAGGCGTTTCAACGCTCAGCATGTGATACTGCGATGTGAACACTTCTGAACCTGATTACTCAGCATTTGGGCGCTGCCTTCTCGACCGCGAAGTGGTTGCGCCAAAACTCACTTCCTTCCTGCATTTGTTGCCAGGCCTTCGTGACAAATGACCTTAGTACCTCGCCGACTTTCCGGCGCAGCGGCGTGTAATGCAGGTGCTGTTCGTTGTTTGTTGAGCGCGCGCCGTAATCAATCATCTCCAACAGTGAGAACACCCTTCTCTCATGTTGGTCGACAAGGACTCGTTTACGTTTGTTTTATTATAACTTACGATAACTTTGGGATTTTTGATACGGTTTCACTTCACAGCTTTGCCAAATCGGCAAAGTTATATTATATAATATAAATCGCACTGACGCAAGAGCGTTGCGTAACAATAAAACTTGTTCAACATTTATCAACATGCTCGACCGACGCCATTTTGCTTGCAGTGAACTCTGCATGGACTATCCTGAAAAGACATGCTGGGCATTCTGCCTCGGTTATCCGGTCCTTGCCACATCAGCCAAAGTTGTGAGAGGAATTAACTGTAAAAAGCCCGATGGAAAAGGTATTTGTTTGAATGGCAATGATTTTAGCCTAAAATCTAGTTAAATTTGATTATAGACCAGGGTCTAAAACACGCCCGTGAGGGCATTTTGTGCAGCCCGCGGTGTTCTTTGTGAATTTTTGAATAATTAACATTTACGTTATTTAGTTCATTCACCGATGTTCAAAAGTGCTCGGCCAGCGAGTGAACAAGTTTTAAATGAACGTAGAAACGGCGCTAGATTTCACTTGCCTATATCTCATGATACCTCTCTATATTGTCACGCCCTGCAGTTATTTGGGAGGGTGGAGTGATGGGCGTAGTCAAAAAGTGAATCAAACATCAACAGTTTCACTGATGTGTAGTGAGTGGCGTAAATAAAGGTTTGAGCCAGGGGGGAAACTTCGCTGAAGGGGTCCTACTCGCTACTGTAGAGGGGCCACTTGCCAACACTCAGAGAAAGAGTTGAGAAATGGTAGTGAATCCGGATATGGATATCTGTACCAAACACCGCAATTGCCGGAAAATACTCGGAAAAACGCAAAAAAACGTGCTCTACACCAAAGGGATACTAAGCATCAAAATGTGAGGTTAATGGGGTCGCCTTTTTGAATTTATCTTGCCAGGGGGTCCGTTCACACTTCTGCCGGACCTACGCCATTTACGCCACTGTATTATGGTCTGGACAATCACTGCAACAGCCTGATCTACATGTTTTTTTCCAGATACATGTATTTCTGACATTGTACGTTAAATTGTTAACCAGAAGTTCAATTTCCGATTAGTATAAAGTTTAAAGCTTGATTTTGAGGCTGTTCATTTTTTTTTTATTTTGAGGCTGTTTATAAACCAGTGGTTCCCAAAGTGCGTTCCGTAGACAAATCTAAAGGGTTCCTCGAGCTGTACTTTCCAATTTTAAGCAAAAACTGCTGAAATGTCCTTTAACCCTTCGAGTGTGTGGCAGCCGCTATATCGTTTGATCTGGCTTGCTTTATGGTTGCTTTTGTTGTGCATAATTTTGTTTACAGTACGAAACCTTAATAACGGCAATATGGGTGAAAAAAAGCGTGTGTGTTTACTTGGCAGATCTGGTGGGGGTTCCTTGTTCACGTCAAATAACCTTGTAGTGTTCCGCGGACAAAAAAGTTTGGGAATCACTGCTATAGGCGGACTGTGATTATAACCGAACTACATTGAACCGTTTCTAAAATAACGTTTTAGTTCAATGCCAAAGCCTGGCAAGGGTTAAAAGTGTCTTTTGATCAGGTTTGCCGCTGTATACTGTATCGTGTTTTCTCGATATTCTGACAAGCAAAAGTGAGAAATTATTTTGTCTTTATATTTCAAAGTTGTATTCAACGTCGTTCCTGAAAGATCGAATTTTTTGCAACAAGTTTTACCATTTGTACCATTTTCGCCTTTGAGCGAAACAACGATGTCATATTTCTCCACAATGAGGATACTGCTTCTTTAGTTCGACAATTTACGCCTTGCTCCATCAAGAGCATCGATCAAATTGATTGCAGCGGCCACAATCCCTAATGCAGCAAAACTCGGAACGATTTGCCTCCATTGCTGGTGATGACGCAATCCTTGGTTCCATTCACGCCTGTCACGGCTCAGCGATTGGCTGCTTGGCTTAACTGTGCTTATTCGGTCATAACAGATTTCTGCGGCGTCTCCACATAGCCGAGCTTACACTTCAAACTGCAACGAAAACTTGTTCTTGTTGTAAACGAACAAAATATTCTGCAGGGGAACCGACAAAAAGTGCCGTTATAGGCCAATGATTCTCAACATGGTCCAGATGGGCCTCCGGCGGTCTAGTGGTCCAGGGGGTTTTTATTAAGGACTAAGATTGAACATACCATTGATTTCACTGACCTATACAGTCTCGAATAATTGTTCGTGGGGTGCCAGCACAGCGAGAACCACTGCTATAGGCGACGTGACAATATATCCAAAGTCGTTATAGCCCAGGCGCACTCAACCAATTCGCTATTGCCGCATTAAACTTTCTCATTATGAATCACATAAGCTCAAGATATTTTATTCCTTGCACTGATTCTGTTCTGCTCCCCCCACACTGAAATTGACAGTCTTTCTACTTGACACCTTTCTCATACGATAGACAATGAGTATTTGTTAATGCACGGCCGCCATAACATACAATTTAAATTACATGTGATGTGCACGGCCAAGTAAATTTTAGTTAAGGCAGCAGGTTGCCCTGGTTTAACCGGACTCGAATGCGTGTTAACGACAGGATTTCTGGACCGACGGAAAAGCGTCGTTACAGGCGAACTGTCGTTCTTGGAGAATTCTACTGCACCAAACTTTTCAGATGATCGGCTTCGATTCTTAACTAATTTAAACCACTCATTGTGCAGTGACGGATGTCTACGTCATAATCGGGTGCGAGAACGAGACGGTCAGATCAAAGACTTTCAAAAACAACGCCGACCCAGAGTTCGACACCTCGGGGATTTTTTACAGAAAGAGGAAAGACTTGGCGATCGTATTCTCGGTAAGTTCCTCGAACTCGCCCGCCATGGTACTTTCCTACTTCTAGCACTTTGCTGGCGCATGGCTGATTAATGAAGTGCTGGCTCCTGTGATTTCCCAAGAAATTCCAGGAAACTGCCGATCAGACACTGGTTGGCCGTCCTTCCTGCTTGCACTGTGCAGTGATGGAACGTGGATCATGCCTTGCACTCACTGACGTGTTGTTGCCAGCCATGTGACAGAGACTAAAAGTTTTTGGGGAGCACTTTAGTGATTGTTATTCGCTGCTAAGACCCTGTCTTAGTTGAGAGTTAGATTCAAATTTTCGTGTTTGCGTCACAAAGGCTTATTTTCAGCAGTCACTTTTGATGCCAAGCAACCGGTGATAGGGAAAAAAAGTGATTTGAAATTATTCATTTTTATTTTTTAACGTTTGCTTCCACGTTTCGTTCACTTCAGCGAAACCGTGCGAAACGATTTGCTGCAAAGAAGAAAATCGAGAACCAAAAAAATATTAAGATGGCTTTCATGCAGTTTTGGCTTTCGTGTTTTTTTTAAGGTAAGATAGTGCGTTGCACAACTTAATGGACACGTAATGATATTAAAGCCTGTCTTGGCGAACTACCTTCATGTAGAAGCCGAAGGACAGAAGCCAGCGAAGGTTGCTGAGATGAAGGTTACCTGCGAACCCATTTCTTCCTATAAGTTATCTGTTACAAAACACGTTTGGATTTACTCCCACATCTTTGAGCAGCGCAGGATGCGAATAGTGGGAGGGTAAAAACTTTGCTTTGGTGTCCCCCCCCTTTTTTAACAAAACAACTTTTCCACGAAACCATTTCCCCGAACATTCTTGCAAAGATAGAAACAGCGACTTCATCAAAGTCCTCTCAACCAAATCAAAACAAACAAGAAGTTCGTGGCCGGCAAACGCAGGCCTCGACCTAACAGTGGGCCTTTAAGCATATTCCAATGGACCGCACAACACTTGCTGTTGCGGGCTGCATGGTGCGTAAGAGCCGCACTGATGTGTCGCTTGCCTGGGTTAAAACATAGGATATCAGTAACAGCTACAGAACATTGATTGTTTGACGTTGACAAGGCATTGTTATGTAACAGGTAGCTGATTGACGAATAAGTTTGAAATTAGGCCTTCAGAGGTAAACATGAGCCTTTAATTACGACTGAAATGGCGGTTTGTGTCATCATAACGAAAGTTTGCCAATCGCTGTACCAAGTTACCTGCTTTAAAGAAGTTTTGAAACATGTTTTTAAGGTGTTTTTGTCTTTGAAAATGTTTTTCGGGACATTTTGTCATTAAAAGTAAACTCAATATTTCAAAGGTGTACAGCGACGGTCTGTGCTGCGACTCTTTCCTGGGCCAAGGCACGGTTCCGGGGTCAATTGACGCCTCAGCCACTGCCATAGAAGTGCCCTTGTTCGGCCGGGGCAAAATGACTGGGAAGCGGATGCCCGGCTCCCTCATTGTCAACGTCACAACCATCGACAACATTCATGGCCTTTGATCATCCGATCAGCTGATGCACACTTATGTACTGTTCCATGGGCGTCGGAAGTAGAGGAGCAGGGGGTCTGGCTTTGCCCCATGGATTTTGAAATTGGACATTTTCCTATTATATTTTTAGCAACAGAAGTTAGTTTTCGTAGTTTCGACAGGGGAAACTGAAATTTCCTCACCTCTGACCCCCCCTGGAAAAAATCCTTCTGATTCCCTGGTTTGAAGTTGTCATTTCTGAATGCTACTTCGTTGCAGTATAAGTGACACAGAACAACTGCAGTATAAGTGACACAGAACAACCAGGTCTGTACAGTTTTTAAAGCTTTCAACCACTCGCATATTCTGCGTATTTTCATCAAAACGTCAACCTGACCTGAAGCCGACCCAGGGTGTCAACGTCAATTTTTTGCAGCGGGATGGCGTCACGTACTTCATTTTGGTTGGCTGTCGCAGATCACCGCTCCTTTTTCTTTGCACGATGCACACCGACTGGTAATTTGCCTTAATTTTGTGATACACCATATTTTGAGGTAAATGTGTTACTTTTAACGGTGCCTGCAAAAAACGCTACCCCAGTACGTTTCGCTTTGTTTAATGACAACTTCAGATCCATTGCACACCATTTCTCCTCCCAACTTGCCCTGCCATCATGCAGTGTTTCCGATTCGTGTTTTCGCCGTTGTCTGTTGCATATGCATCAAGCTTGCCTTATCTGTTATGTTCACCGGTACTTGATCACGTGATCCCGTGCAATCGTGGCTTCATCGTGTTAGTTGCTTCCTTATTGCGTCATCTTGCCGAAGTGTTGACGATTTTAGCGCCGTGTTGCAACGTAAGACATTGTGCCATGCTGTCGAAGATTGCGTAGAGATTTTCTAATCGTGTTCAACTTCAGAGTTTGTGTTGGAAATTCGGGGCTAAGCGATAATTGTTGCAACTGAGCGTTTTTGCATTTGTTGTTGTTCTCTGCCTGGTTATGCGCTCTAACAATCGTATTTCTGTGACGAAACAATGGAATAATGCTACAGTTTTGTGCCTTACTTTATGTGCAATATTATTTTATCGCTGCTGTCATTCATGTAAAGTATCCATGTATGTTTCGTCGCTAAAAGCATACGCCATTTTGTTTGACCAACTTCTCCATTCACCAACCGTACTATGGACTTCCCTGGGCATGTCTTTGGATCTACGGTGCATTAGATGGATTATTGCAGTCGCAGGTGGTGGAGGTTATTGCACTTCACACTCCGCACAAAGGCAAAATTTCTGGAAAGCTTTAAAAAAATTAAGTAAATTACCAATGACAACATTTTTTGCAAATTTGGAACAGAGCTTGTTTTGTGACAAAGTGTTGATTACGGCTTATCTTTATTCATGCGTTTTGCAATTTCTGTCACAATTAAAGTTTAATATTCTTCATTGCGCAATGTTCACCTTCCTGTCTAACCTTCCGCGATACATCTCGCTCTGTGTTTGTTGCTGTACCGTGTTGTTGTGGTGTGCAATATCGTGTGTTGTGGTGTGTTAAGATGCCTGCGGCCGTTTGAGGTTATGAATATTTGAAAACCTTTGCATCGCATTGTACTCCAGAATAAATTTATTGACTCGTTGTTCCACGTGTGTCTGGTTCTGGTGATGAAAGGAGTCAATCCATGCAAGTCACCGCGTGCTTACGTATATACTTCTATGCCAAGTCGGAGTAAATGGTGCTTTTGAACTCAGAGCCATGGGACGGAAGTGTTTTTCCAGAGGGGGGGAATGGTGGATTTTTTCTAGAGGTAGTTTAACTTTTTTCAGGGGACCAAAACTGAAATAGGGAAATGTCAAATTTTAAAATCCAGGGGGCCTTTCACCCGACGCCCAAGCTCAGAGCAGATGCAAGTCAAAGAAAAGCTTCGTCCACCTGTGCATGCAACTTTTTGAAATAACGTATAAAAAGGGTGAAACGAACAGTTCAGAAGGTAGTTTGTAAAATAACCAAGTTCAGAAAAGTGAAGTTCATTGCTCGGTTGAATCTAGAAGAAAGAGATTAAACATTTTTATGATCTGAATCCCGTGTGTTCTTAGCTCCAAGGTTACTTGAGGAGTGATGACTCTGAAGGAGGGTAACTTAAAAACAATTGGTTCTTGTAAAAGTTTTCTGTGTAACGGCACTCTCGACCAGGGACGGATTTAGGGAACGCGGGGCCCTAGGCCATCTTAGATTTTGGGGCCCCACGCAAGTGTGACCTACTTGGTCGCTTGTTTCAAAAGCGTGAAATTTTGTCCCTCTTAGGTGTAATGCTCCCTCAAAATTGTATCTTTTGTTGTGCCGACTTTGGTTCTACGATTGCCTTAGATCTTCAACAGAAATTAAAACCTTTCCTACATTCTTCTCAACAACAAATGGCAATACGATCTTTTCCTGCAATTTATAGCTTATTCGTGTGCTTGAAAAGTGCTCTTCCGTAAATTTCCGTTCATACTAAAATTTTTTTCGTTTTATTTTTTGGATATAGGCCTATACGTTCTCATGCGGGATGATGTTGCTACTCTCGAAAATATCGTCTAGTTGTCGATCTGATCAGCTGTACGTAAACGCCTTTGCTATAGTAACCACATATTCTATGTACCAAACCAGCACAATCCATTCAGTGGATACAGGGTTTATTTATGCCGTTTTCAAGTTGTCATTTCCCACGCAACACAAAATATAGTGTTTTAATCGTCTATGCTATAACCTGACTAACATCTATATCTGGAGCTTCAACAAGCAGGCTCTGTATACTGGCAATCTAATTGGAAACAACTAAACGTAGGATCCGCATCAAACACGCTACAGATGTGCCTACGAATCAGGGCTGTGGAGTCGGAAGTCCCGTCATCCGACTCCGACTCCTGGCAATTTCGATTATCCAACTCCGACTCCGGACCGACTCCGACCTTCAGCTGTATTAGTTACTTAAAGTGATAA
>JGI24158J21664_10007214_pt1 | contig 14747 bp, 11 predicted proteins | sample Ectturendosymbi3_FD_21664 | JGI IMG/M metagenome (IMG submission 21664) | reverse complement strand
TTGGTTGAAAAATAGCCTTGACATTCATTGCTGCTGTCTCTGTTTAGGATGGTCGCATGGTTTTACATTGAAAGACGGATCTTTTGATCGTGTTGGATTCAAGTCCGTTTACGTCTATTCTACTACAACAACATGGTCAAACAGAATCCTGAAAGATGATCAAGCATCACCTCCCTACCATAAAAAGCAGTATACCCTTTACGCTCCAGGTAGTGTAATTTTATGATCTAAATTACAAGAAATTTTGCAATATTGCTCCATTTTTGCTGATAGAGCAGAATGATATCTTCATATCTTATACACCAAAAACATTATTTTCAATAATTTTTGAAATAAGTGTCCCAAACAAATTTTATCACGTTGCAGATATACACGTATTCATTGGAGCTCAGTTTAATGCAACTTTAAACAAATGGTTGTGGAACAATGGATCACCTGCTTCATTTGATTCTGTCGGTTTAACAAGTTGCCAACAAAAGGCTTTGCATTACGGATATGACTGGGAATTTACCAACAAGGAGTGTTATAACTCACCCGCAGCATTTGCTTGTGAAATTAAAAGTGAGGCCTTTGTAAATTATGACCAGCTTTTTCAGAAATAGAATAATTGTTTGAATGTTTCAGATGTTATTCAAACTACAGTGATATCATTTCCTTGCAATCCATCTCTTGTCATTGTCAAATGGACAAACGGTTTGAAGAGTTTGAAAGAAAATATCAGCGGGTTAAACATAATGGTAGTGATAACATTTACATTTTTTGCGGAATTTCAGATGTGTGATAAATAAATATGTTTTGTTTTGCAGGTTGAAGTTGAAATTGATGGTCAAAAAAACGCTCCTGTTGCATACAGTGACCTTAATATTACAATAGACAATATGAAGCCCGCTGCCAACCAACAAATAAAAGTATTTTGAGCAGTTTCATTCATTTGGATAGCTCAAAAATGCTTTTCAACTTTAAAGCTGGTATATTAAGATAATAATATTCAGAAAGTTATCATGACCCCTCACATGGAACATGAATCTTATGGGTGTTGAACAAACCACAGTGAGCATTAATTTTTCCAAATGGAACTTCTGTGTTCTGTGATAAACTAAATTTTGATTTAATTGGACAACAGTCACGAAAATCCAACACAAACAACACCTTTTTGTTGCAAATTTGTTTGTGTTTGTGATGCAGTTTGTTAAAATTTCTTTTTTTCACCGGACAAAACAAAGCATTCACTACATTGTACAAAAATTCACATGCGGTTATTTCATCCAGCAAATGCAAACAAAGGTTGAAAAAAGAACCGAAATTAATAGCAGTTACACTAATATTTCCGAACATTCAGATTCTTCCTCTCTGCTTACAGGTCCTTGTCCTGTTTCGAGGTTGTGGTATGTTAGATTTTGAAGCAAGCTCACAGTCTATTAAAACCGGTTATTTCCCTCCATCGCAAGTTGAATCAGCTTTTGTTTTTTCTACTTACGAATGCATTGTGGAAATTCCTGTTCAGCCATACAATCGGACCAATATGAACGCAACTGCATATCAGGTTCCGTGTTGTGGAGAAACAGTGTATTCCGTGATTGATATTTCTAACCACAGTATACCTTTAAAATTTTGACAGATTGAAGCATTGAGTGCAGTGAATCGAACGACACGTTTATTCATTATCCATAATACGAATATTGGAAGGAAGATGCATCTCACAGTTCCAACAGACCATCATGGTTTTGATCAACGAATCAATCTGACAGTGAGTCAGAAAGCAAATTTTCAAGTGAAACTCACAAATAAGATTTTAAAACAGCGTTATCAGTGTTGAACTCGAAATCCATGAAAGAAACCACTTGTTGTGCAGATCACCAGTGTTTCACATAATTGCTCCGGGCCATCCACCAAGATAAGAGGCTACTGCGTGTCTCCAGGTAAGTCAAGAAGTTACAGTAAATTAGCGTAGCGAGTTCATGATGCTTGTTGTTATTCACTGTCTTGAAAACGTTCTTGCTAGACCCTATCACGTTCCTTTTCTTTTATGTGTCTTGTGGTTTTCCTATTTATTGAAATATGTTTATGTCTCACTGTATTTTAAAGTAACAAAAATCACGAAATAACGACATTCTTTGTTCAAGGAAAACTCTGCTACTACACGCAACATCAAACATGAAACTGAATTGATATGAGTACGGTAATCGGAAACATTAAAAGTCGTTTTTGTGACAGATAAAAAAGCTTCAGAGCACACATTCATAACACTCCATTCTTAGTTTTATGGTGGAAGTGTTCTTTCAGACAAACGCGTTTTTATTTAAATGCATGTCAATGGCAGTGTAGGGAGGTACAAGACAATTGCATTTTGCAGACCTTTCAAAACAAGTCGCAGTGGAAATTTTTCAGTAGGCTTTCTTTTATTCAATCGGTTTCAGTTTTGCAAAAAGTTTCTACTTTATAGAAAGATTTGTCATTTTTTCAAATAATTTTTAAAGATATAAGAAAAAGACTGGAGGATTCAGGCGCCTTTCCGCTATTGTCTGAGGAAAATCTGAAATATGTGTTTTTCCCTCGGGTAGAAATTTGTTTGGGTAAAATAGGATATAAATATTATTTTTCCAATTGAACATAATAGTTAAATATTGATGTTAGTAACGAGTCCCATTTAACCGGAACCAAACTTGATATTTCTCGATGTTTTGCCAGTCTAATAGATCCTGGTCTTGATTCTTGTCTGCTGCAAATGTGTGTTGAACTGCTGAAAAGCAAAATGGGAATAAAGCTTCTTTCACAGCAAAATGTCCCTCGCACGAAAATGCATTATTCACATTGCCAAACTTTTAATAGTAAAAACTGAGTTTAGTTTGGTAGATTCATATTTTCAACGGCGGAATTTTTGGTGATGTAGAAAACTTTGGGGAATCTTTATTTTTTGTCTGAATATAGCTAGGTTTATTTCTGTATTAGTCTAAGGGCAGTAATGTCGGGTTAATAAAAATGTTTTCATCAGTTTAAGATATTCCCACCAAAGCCTTGCTTTTTTGGTATGTATACTTGTAACATTGTTATTAACCGTATTTCGTTTTATCCCCAGGCAGTAAATGCAAATTTCTTTTCATGAATTTGTAAAAATAATATAGAAAGGTAAAAGTGAAAGCGTTGAAATAGAATTTTTGTAGCGAAACAACCATGATCATTTTATGCAAACGATACAGATGTGAAACAGAGAATTACCGACATTAGATCCAATTCAGCATGCACCTGGATGTACATAAAGACCAGCAGACATAAATGTGATTGTGAAGGAAAGTGAAAAAATCTCGTACATTAAATGATTTGTTTTTTTTTAATCGTGTTATCTAATTTGCCTCGAAAGATTGAAACGAATTGCTGTTGTATGCAAAACAACACAAAACAATTATGAAAATGGGGGATGAAGTACAACAGATTATAACGTAGAACATGTTTCTTTACAAACTAAGTCTGAGTGTTTCTTACCCCTTAACATGAAACACAATATACTGTAGTTATAAAAAATCAAGGACGGTGTGCAAACTAATATGCTCACATGCTGAAATGTAAATTGGGTTATGTTGATTGGGCAAGTTGAGACACCATTTTTGACAAGTTGGGACACCTCTTCAGGACAACTTGGGACAACTTTCTTTGACATTGAAGAAATCGGGACATCTTTTGACCTTGTAAATGACGCAACTGTTGAGGATAGCCATGTCAACAACATTATAAAATGCATCCACAGGCCACCGCTTACTTCTTTCTTTCACAGAGGAAAATCTTGTCATTTGGTCATGCACGTCAAACTCCCACTTTCGTGTCATTGCACAGTAATAGAGGGTCTGAGTTGACTTTGGTTATTCGGATTTTCATTGTTTGAAAATTGAACAGATAGATGCACTGTACCCTTGTTCAAAATTGCTACATTTTTAAAAATTTGCATTGAGATTTTTTGCGTGAATGGTGTTTGACTAACACACTGAAACACGTTTGTTTTGTTCAGCTTTTTTTATTTTTTTTGGACACGTTTGTTTTGTTCAGCTTTTTTTTTCACAAGCCTACAGTATGCATTTTTACAATTCAAAAAGAGCCACATTCCAAACTCGGACACCAGTTTGTCTTAGACCTTCTTTAACCGGGCATTATCTTATGTTTCGCAAGATAGGCCCATCAAAGGTATTCTTAATTTAACAATGCAAGTGAACTGCCAGAAACAACCCGCCTGGTACAATATGACGCAGGCTGAATAAAAACATTGTGTGTATGAAATCCGCCTTGCGTGGCAAATGAAATGGTATCCTTTCTGCACCTCGATCCATTTCTTGCTTGAAATAGTCCGTTTCCTCCTTCTTGCACCACCGGATGCGTCTTAGATTACACTAAATACTACAGCATTTGCCAATGCTTCAGTTTCACTGTCAGACCTATTGTCAGCAGAAGACTCAGAAAAAAGACTTTGCAAAACCTGTTGTGCACGCCTCGCTGTAAACATTTGTCTAGTGCAGGCCTTTTGCAACCGTTTAGTATTTACTTTAGTAAGCAACACATGCAAACATTATAGAATGTGAAATTGTGTCATATCACTGAACTGAAGGAAGTATCGGGTGAGTTAGCGTGTTCGCAGATCGTGGTCTGCGCAAGGTTGTACTGGTTCCTGGCTACGGCAGTAAAACCCAACTTGTCTTAACTAAAGAAAAAGTGGCAGAATTCTTTATACTCAGCACCCAACTGCAACTGTGTCTGAACCTGAACCGCTGTACTGTCAACACCTCGTGGAACAATAGCGATTTAATCAAACAAACCGATAAAGAATGAAGGTTAGGTGCCAAGCAAAAAACATGCATTAAATTCGCTGCAGAAATGAAGGATCTGCAAATTCACGTACAACGCAACCAGAAGCGTAGCCAGAAATTTTGATAGGGGAGGAAAATAACAACCAAGTTTCAATATTTGAATTTATAATCCCCTTGTTTTCAAAGAATCATCCATAAAATGTGCCTTTCTCAGGCACTTCTTTTTCTAAACAATTCTTTTCAGATTAAGGCGGCAAAGAGAAAGTCTGCTTTCATTCAATCGACAAGTTTTAAAAGTTTGTTTTTAGTAAATTTCCAAGTTTCTACTTTGAATGAAAGCAACCATTTGCTCGTAAAACGTCCTTGCGACAGCGTTTGTGACAATCTCAATGTTATACAAGTATGTACTTTCCACGATTGGTGTAAGCAAGGAATCGATCAGCAAATTTTAATAGGAAATCGATTTCACGAAAAATTACCCATCTTCAGTCCTGAAAATTGCAAGCAAAGCTTAGTTTTCAGGACTGAGGATGCGTAATTTTACGTGAAATCGATTTCCTATTAAACTTTTGCTGATCGATTCCTTGCTTTCACCCATCGTGGAAAGTACATACTTGAATAGAGATATGTGCAAGTTTGAATCATTGCAAAAAAACGAAAGCAGATGGCAGTCGACTGATTCCTCGAAAGCATACAGAAATATTAGTGCCTTTAAGTGTCTCAATGTTATAAGTGCAAGATATGCAGTATGCTTTTTTCAGTCAAAACTGCAGTTGAGCAAGGGGTCGTGACTGCCATTATGATTGCGCTTTTTATATTTCCACGCTTCTGATGTACACCAACACATGTTCAATCGAAGCCGAGTAGCGACTTTGCTCTAAGACACCTATACTCCCGAAGTAGGCCTACAAAACTTCCGCGCGTTTAGACCAAGACATGGATCTTTTCCAGTTCTTGAGCGGCTGGTTGACGTATGCACCTGAAGTTGTGAATTCTAGAATCCCTCAACACGTTTGAAAAATATTTGGATTTTATGTCATTAAACCGCTAGGAAGTACGACTGGTGTAGTATTTTTGAACGCTACTTGCACCAAGCCTGCATCCCATCATAAACGAATAGGTATTTATCTGTCTAACTTTTCCGAGTTGACAACAAAGTTCACAAATATTTTAAAGAAATTTTTTAATTAGGGAAAGTTATACACGCCCCCTACAAAAACCTACAATGTATGACCTACTCAGTCTACGCAAAATGTGAAAACAGTTATGTATTCGCGAAAACGAATCCACAATGGATTATTACCACGGCTCTGCATTAAATATGTGAAAACAGAAAATCTTTAAATGTGACAACGACAAACCATTTTCTTCTGGTGGCTTGCTGGCCTGCAGCGCATCTTGCTTCAATGAAACATATTCGCATATTAAACTTTATACTCAGAGCAAAAGGCCTTTACTTGTTACTATGAACTACTCCCTTTACACGAGAAATAGCTTCGTCCTTAGTTCTCCAGCTCAAATGGCCCCCGGTCTTTCGCAGCCCCCCACCACCTCGAATGCATTTTATAAATCGGTGCATTTGGAAAGTCATCGCAGCAGTACATTATAAAAATAGTGATGGCGTCAATCATGTCTATGCCCTTTATGCTTGTGTTTCATTACATTAAATGTACTAGCGCGATGAAGAGTATACTTTTTTACTAATTTCATGTACATATCTTCGAGCTCATACATGCTTTTGTGTTTTCCTTATAACTACGATGTATGCTTACACCTCACGCATTGCGTGTGGGAGTGAAGACGTTATACACAATAAACATTCTGGCTAAACGATGTATAAAATTGTGTGCACGGTTGTTTCGTCACAGTAAACAATCCAGTACTACCAGATGGCTACATAGCACACAAGCTGACGTTATTTCAACGTGAAATTTGAAAGTGATATTTCTGTTAAGCTTTGGCTTATGTCCTTTTAATCAACAAAATTCAGGAATCTGCCACCAATAGAAGTCATTGCCAACAAAACAAGGTCTGCAAAAATTACTGTGACGACTTATGGTTGGTCTGAAGGTGCTTGCAAACGGACGATATCGCTCAAGTTCCGTGCTCATGCCATTATGAACAACCTCAGACAGAGACAATGCTGAATATCTCATTTAGTCTTAGTTCACCTACAGCGATCGGCAAATAGTGGATGAAGTGCAAAGCACAACAAAAATGCTTGCTCCATATCCATCAAATGAATATTTGTTAAATATCATAAAGTCAAACATTTTTTGTTCTGCGCCTTTTATGGGTTCTGTCAATTTTGCAACAAGTTGAAACTTCTGATAAAGGAATGCATGGTGTAACTTGTGTGTCATTGGAGCTTGTGTCATTCATGTTTCATCCAGCTCGATGCAGTTTGACGACCACTTATGTTCAAGACAGCGTGTTGACTTTGTCAAATGAATTAACGGATGGGAAGACTGCTCAGAAACGATGTGTCAGATTAGGAGGAGTTTTAGCAAATGTTTCAAACCCCCTGGTGAAACGCACTCTTACATCTGCTGCAAATACAAAATATGCAATGGGTAAGTTGATCAAATGGAAAAAATATTCGAAAATTATTAATTTCTCCAGACGTAATCATGCGTTTACACATGACAAAACTCAATTTTTGACTGTGTATTTCTGTTGAATGAACATAAAGAACAGTCAGTCAAAATCCTTTCTGGAAAATCTACAAACTATTTCATCCGCCACAAAACCGAAGCTAATCTCCAATGGTAGGTATGCTTTCCTGAAAGCAACATTTTGACAAAAGTTCCATGGTGAACGCGCACTGCATGCATACTATTAAAGCTTAAACAGAGCAAAATAAAGCAAAACGTTTTCTTCCATTTCAGATTATAGAAGAATTTGGTTATTTTATGACCATTCAGGAGAAACAAAATATTCCTTGAACTCTACCGAAAGCATTAAATGGAAAAGCACGAGTCGACTTGGTCAAAGTGGATATGTTGACTTCTACAATAGGCAAAGCGTTTCATCTACGATGTGTTTCATCAAATGTCAAGAAAATGTTAAAATGCTTAGATATCATTAGCTATGTAAACAAAGCAAAATTGTGTCCTAATTGAAATTGATTTTATTAGGCTTGTTGAATGAATCATTGAATGATGTGTTTTGCAGAGAAGATTTTCCTTTTTTCAAAATAATCCCAAGAATTTTCTAGGTAACGATCAAAAACTTACGCCATAAACTTTGAGCAGAGTGTAAAAAGAAGCATGTAATTTTAAAAGATCTGTTTTGAAAAGAACCGTCCAAGTGGTGCAGTTCGTGTATCACGCGCCACTATTACTAACAGGCTGGTTTCGATTCCCGGTGAGTTCACACCGAAAGATTTGTACAATGTTACTTGTCTATATGCCCAGCCTCGTGCTCGTCATTGATGGGTGGGTGCAAGGACAGGTTTCACCCGCGGTCCTGCTTTTGAATCGGCACTAGTGCTGCATTCACTGCGCACATAGCTGCATGGCATGCGTCGCAAGCAGGTAGAGATGTCCGCCCATTCGACGAAAAATGTTTCTGATTTTTAAATAAAATATAACTTGGTCAGCTAAATGTGGGTCTTTCACAGCTGAATACAGTCTCGACGCTTTCGAGAGGTTTTGCATTGAAATTACAGTACGTCTGATTAGTAAAATTTGATTTTTTTTCAGGGAATTTCCAAACTCTTCGAAGCCCGTGTACTTTTGCAAAAATGGAGATGTTAAGTGGTTGGTGAACGAAGCGTCATGTCCGAACTCAAATACCCTTGGTAAGAAGTAAAATCGGAAGTTTTTGTTAAATATTTTGGGAAATATTTAACTTCTATAAGTCTTGGCAACTTAATGCTTTTTTATTTCCCGTCATAAATCTTGAGCACTCCTTTGTTATTCAGCTGCATTGTCACGTAGACAATTTAGTGACCTTTCACCAGCATTTCTACTGCTTTTCAAATGAAATGTGGGTTCAACAGACCTCAGCTCAACTTGCATGTGCCGAGACCGCTTGTCTGTATTCTTGGTTAATGCTGCATTGGTGGCAAAGCAACAGCTGCGCCGAGCAAGAGTGCTACACCCTTGCACAGACCCATTAGCGACTAGCACATAATGGACAAGCCACAAATATCGTTTGAATTTTTCAGTGTGTCCTTACGGGACATCGAAACATGCTTTCCAGATTGTGTGGCTTGAACTCACCACGCTCTAATTTCAGATCCGAGTCTTTTTCATCAATTCAAAGAAGTGAACTGTTTCAAACTATTAACCTCTATATGTCAACCAAAACGAATGTTTTTTCAAAATAATTTTATTGTAATCAAATAACGAACTTGTATATTTAAATCATGCTTGCTCAGTTCAAAATCTAATCAAGTACAAACATTAAAAAAAAAACATTCCATGGGGTCAGCACCCACTGCGTTTCATTTCCACCGAGGCGTTTTTGCGTGTTTTCACTGGCTGCAAACTAGTGCAATGATGCCAGACCCTCAGAAAGTTATGTTTTCTAAATACGTTTACTTGGTGCAAGTGTTACATAATTGTTAGGTTTGGTTTTTGTATGTATCATGAATCGCAATGAATACAGCGTAATTGGAAAGAATGTCGTATTTAAAACTTTGATGAATATTTGAAGCACTGTGGATTGCATGAGCGAAGGTCCTTCCCTCGAAAGGGTATAGGCAAATCGGCAAGCCGATGTTTGATCTGCGACAAGCGCTAGACCGACTCTTGCGCTCACACGCGTTTCAGACGACGGTAGTACGAATTTTTGCGCTTTGGCGACTTTTCAAAGGTTACCTGTGAACTTGCGAAAATTTTGAGGACAATTGCCGCACAACATACCAGTAGGGAACGTTTGGCAAACCAATTCACCAACAGGTAGGGAAAGTGGAAAACACTGCCAGAAAATTCAGAATCCTTCATTCCTAACACGAAACAAGGAAACGCATTACTCCGTATTTTGTTGTTTCTTTTTTCAGTAACCATGAATGGTAAGCTCAATGCCACAGGCAACAGCAAGAGTGCGCAACTCTACAAACGTTAATCAAAACAAATCAAGGTCGTTTATTTTCTTAATTTTCTTTGGATTTCGCCGGAGCATCATAGGAAATAGATTTTTGTTGGAAATTAGAGCTACTCGAGTTTTTCAGTCATGTTTTCTCTGGACCACTAAACAGTAAATGAAATCTAAGCCAATGTCACTTGTCATCTCAACAATATCCTCATAATGGTTTCAGAATGAAAGTTGGTTGTAAAAACTCTCGTAAAAGTTGAAAGTTTACGAAATGCGTGCTGGGCAAGTCTATGAAATTCGTTCGGATCACGAGAAGCAACAACACGTAAACAAATCATGAAATAATATTTCCATAAATTTGCGATGTACCTTTACTTTGATGCAATGATTATTGCACTTTAGCTTTCATGTGTATTTCAAGACCTTTGAGATTAAGCTATTTTCAAAACATTAGAAAAATGTTACAAATTTGAAATACCGGTAGTTTTTTTGCAATTTTGCAACACCACAATAAGCCAATCGTTCGTTCTAGAGGGCAATCGGTTTCCAAGGTGATTTCCTCATCTACAAAACGTGACTAAAATTGATTTGCGTCGCCTGTGCTTCGTTGATGGGAACGAAAGCCGAAGTCAGAGGCACACCTTTGTCCACAAGTGGGGCATAACACATCAGAACTGTGTTGGAGGGGGAGTAGTTAAGTTGATCGTGTCTACTTTGACGGCGGTCGTCCACTGCCTGAGTGCGGTTTAGTCCAAACTTGTCGACCACCTGATGACAGGTTGCGCGCCACACCTTCCTGGATGCGGCTGTGGCCTCTAAACCCCGATAGTGGGTTATTGCAGTTCTTTAGAGCGGACTTCAGGTGGTCTTTAAAGTCGTTTTTTCACCCACCCGGCAGAAAACACACAAATTCAAAACGAGTGGCCAAAGGTACGATTTCTTCATATATTTTTAGACTTAAAACCTCATTCGTTGAGAAATCATTTCAAAGATCTCCATTTTGCGGCCTGAAAAATGTTATCAACCACTTTTCAAATCGGATTAGAATACTGCAAAGAAATGTTGATATGCATAAAGATGATTTTATGCATATAAACATATCTTTACAGCATTCTAATGTCATCGAAAACGAAACGTTCAGTGTGATTTTTGGTGAAAAGCTCATAAACGAAAAAAAATTATTCTTTTATCTGAACACAAAGAATTTCCGTCAACTAAAATTGTTTTCCACATTCATCCTCCTTTATCAAACATCTGCTTTTCACGTTTTTGCAGAAGTTGATTGTGATGAAAAAACATTGACTTGCTTTTAAATTGCTTACGGTGCTTTCGTACATATAAAATAAAAAGCACAATATTATTGAGAAATCAATAACTTCAGCTGGAAACTTCCAGCAGACTGAGGGTATCAAACGAGTTTGTATACATTTGTGTTCAGGCTGGAAAACCGACTTCATAGTTTATGGAGGAAGTCTACCTTATCCTGGATCCATAGCTATTTTTAACTATCAGAATCCTGATACCTCTTCAACAAGGCTACTTTTCATTAATAAAACATTTGGAAATTATATCACATACAAGAATACAATATATGTACCAGGTTTGTAGTTGATTTGTGCTTTCGAAAATTTTTAGTTTAAAATCGTCTAAAACAACTTCCACTGCAAAGAAATCAATTGCCATAGTTTGGTTGAAAACAACATAAGAGTAACGTTTCATGCAATACTTTTGTATAAATATGAAGAATACGCCAAATTCTGGGCCAAAGGGTGTGTCCATGTCATTCGCCGAATCATTTCATGTGAAAGTAACCCTGGTTTCTGTTTTCCAGATAAATAATAGTTAGAGATCCAAAGATTTATTTGCCAACTTCAGTGGATCAGCCAACAAGACATTCCGAACATGCGAGGATCACGATTGTATATGTTGCCTATATCACCTATATCGCAATGAAATCAAGTGTGCAAACTAAAAGACAATCCACGGTATAAAGGCTCCAATCAGACTCACAAAAATCGCCTCTTGGACGAATTGAGGCAGACAGAAAGTGTAAAAAGGGGACATTTTAATATTATTCAAATTTATTCACTTTATTTGACGGCAAACAACGACAGGCCAGAGCCTGGAATACCATCTTCCGGTACCAGTTGCATTACGATAATATGATGGCAAAATGTTAATAAATAAAGATGCAAAAGAAGATGCTTTAATAAGTAAAGACACAAAAATTGATAATGGAATAGATAATAATGAAAGAATGTTGGGCTCCCAGGTCACGAAATACAAATCATTACAATTACGCCAAAGCTGTTGAAAGAAGTTACAAACGGCATCAAATAATTGCAAAGAGGAAGGACGTTTTAGTTTGACGTGACCAAATAAGAAAATACGATTCCATGTAGCTTGACTGAGTCCGTTTAGTTGAGATAGGGTGAACATCTGTTCTTTCAAAAGAATATTTCCAATAGAATTCAACATAACCTGACGTAAAGGTCTAGTTGGTTCGAATTCTAGCAAAACAAAAATTATCAATCAGCGAAACGAAGTCCTATCTGATTTCTTCGAGTTGGTTTGCTGCAGTGACGAGGAAAATTCCCATTTTAGTGGTCATGTGAAAAAACAGATTATGCGCTTTTGTACTCAGAATCAGCCTCATGGCCATTAGTATCGCCGACTTAGTGTGAAGAAAGTGACTGTTTGGTGGGCGTTTAGATGTACTGTAAGTGAATTACCGGGCCATTCTGCTTCGAAGATGCGGAGGTCCGGTTACTGCGAATACAGGGCGATGCATTGTATAAATGAGTACAGAATTAATCCCGGCACTGAGGCAAAAGCGGGGAGTGGGCGTGGATGCTGCGATTTATCAGCAAGATGCTTGACTCGAATACCTACATCGTTACCTCCATGAATACAGGTTCATCTCCCGACGTACGGAACGCCCTTTGCCTGCTCATTATCTCCCGACGTACGGAACGCCCTTTGCCCGCCACACCTATCTCATTTGTATTATTTCTGTGGAGATACCTAAGCGACAGAGTCAAATCTAGCAATCGTCAAATTATTGATGCATAAGAGTAACAGTCGATCGAAGATCAGGATTCTGCGTGGAATGTTGGTCAGGGTCACATCAAAATTCAATGCCACAGTGATTCAGGGCTTGCATATTCTATTGAAAACATGTAGAATACAATTTAATGCCACAGTACTTGCCAAGTACTACTTGCCTGTCCATCCATATGTTTGCATAAAGTTTCCGTTGTACGCACTATTTAAATTCCGGTCAATTCTGAACAGGGAAAAACTTTTGAAATAACATGGATTTTTTCTTATATTTATTGAGCGTGTGTAGAAAAGAAGTAAAATTCGCATTTTTCTCTTATTTTGTTTTCAATGCTGCTAAGAAATATTCTAAGTAAAGATGTCAGTAATTTTCAGGTAAAAAAATCCTTGTTGGCTCAACTTTTGATCTTTCTAATCACAATTGGAACTGGAATGGTCAACGTGATCCAAACCTTCAAACTTCTGTACCGGCAACATGCAAGGAACAAGTTTTCGATTATGGTTATGGAGGAAATGTGTCCTACGCACATTGCTCAACGTATCAATCAATATACGCATGTGAAATCAAATGTATGTCCTCATGCGTGCTTATTAATATCCTAATCCATCTTCTATTCATGCACTTTCTGTTTTAACAGTGAACGTGTCAATCAGATCCGAACCATGCACACCAACAACTGTGGTGGTATCATGGTCGAGGGTTATGTCAGCCCTAACAGCAAAAACAGGTCATAACGTAACAATGAAGGTAAGAAATAATGTAGCAATTTTAGATAATGAAATAAAATTGTAATAGATTTACAGTATATCAAGAATATTCCATGCTTTATTAACTCTCGTACACAAAGTAAACAGCCGCTCACATTCATGCAATGTGACTATTACGCGATGTCTTTCTGCGTTTGGCTTCATCAAGTCTCCTAAAAGCACTGACGTGAAATCTCAATAAACGAAATTATGTGTAAAAACTTTCACAAATTCCTGCTGTTGTGCTCATATCAGCCAAATCAGAGAAAACGATTTTCATAATGTTCCTTTTCAAACACCAAATGCAACCAAATGTTTGAAATAATGTCCACCTCACGTTTGTGCTAGTTTATTTTCGATGGCAAAGATTCACAATGAAGCACACATTTTCAATGATATGGACTCTCGATAGTTTCATGTTTTTCAAATTAATGCTTTGTTGTTCAGTCTTCTTTTCATATTTTTATGCGTGACCTGGGGCAAGGAATTCTTAAAATAAACATTGATTACAAGAAACGTTTGTTTTGTGCATAAAGTGACTTTCCCTTAGACGATATCAAAGTATTGGTTTCATCAATATTTCATTCATTGATTTCCATGAAATATTAACATATTGGTTTCATCAATTTTGTCAAGATTAAAATGTGATGTTAGACTGTGAAACATTTGTAGAATCTCATAACGAATAGTGCAGGCGGGAAAAGTGAGGTAAAACGTCTTAGTCCACCTTCTTTCCTGAGAGAACGAATTTCAAATATTTCTAGATTTACATTTCTACGTCGAGGATTTGCTTTTATTTTTTGTAAAAGCCTTAGCAATAAAATTCCAGCTGCGTTATTCGAAAGTTACGTCTTCAAAATAACAGACCATAAAAAACACACTTTCTCCATAACTGTCCAAAATATTTGCAATTTTGCGCTTTTGATTTTTTAAAGATTCACGTGAGATCTTTTGTTTTTTTTGGAAAGAACTTCTGCTTGAACCAGTTTTTTTGACTGGCTCAAGATTTTTTTTGAATTGAAAGGCATGGTTGCTACAACGGAGACTGATTGGTGCTCACACAATTTTCTGACGCTCTCATGTTGAAAAAATATGCGCAGATAAAAT
>JGI24158J21664_10007212_pt1 | contig 14748 bp, 6 predicted proteins | sample Ectturendosymbi3_FD_21664 | JGI IMG/M metagenome (IMG submission 21664) | reverse complement strand
AAAATGTATAGTTTTTTGAAGGCATTTTTAGTGTTGATGAAACTGTTAAGTCTATCCCAATTTTATGCTCCAATGTTTGTAAAATGTTTTAAAGTCAGTTCATGCTGTATCGCTAAGGCAGACATTAGATCTGTTGCTCGAAAGTAGGCACTGCTTTTGAACACCTGCGGCTCTATTCCAGTAGACTTCCTGCTTGCGCAGCAAAGATTAATTTGATTACCACTTTATCTGTACACAAGCTGTGATACATTGCCACATTTCACGTCAACCACTTTTTACCACTTCGAAAGTTTTTACACAATCTAGCTTTTCTAAAGCCCTAGATTTTTTGTTAGAATGTAATAGAAATATTTTCGTTGGAACAAAATGTGCCTAGCCTTGATTTCAATCCGTTGAATGTTGTTGGATTTTGTAGCGTTAAAATTCTGTTATGATATTGAAATGTTTTAAAGGCTACTTTAGGCTTTTCATTGGAAGCCTGCCAATGGCGATGCTTTCATTCTTTGTGAGTATGGACTCCGTCAACGAATGTTCTAAAAGTTTTAAGAGTGTCAATTGTATAATTTTTTTGTCATTTCGTACATTGTTTTGTTTAACAGTGCTGTAAGCGGCAATATTGACACAAATGTGAGATACAGTCCCTGAATTAGCACAGAGAGTGTCTAACGACCATTCATGACTCTGTAAGATTTCATGAAGACCTGCTCAGAAACAAAGCTACATTATCTTAAGTATGAACTGTGCAAGTGCAAGCGCGTTGCAAAATCCCTTGAATTTTATCTAGAAACATTCTTGCCGAAACAGAAGTAAACTATGTTTTTCAATTTCGCACGAGGTTGTTTCAGAGCCGCAGGGAGAAACCCAGTTTTCCACATCCTGCAAGTTAGTCGTTCTTCACGATCGCTTATGAACTCATACGCGACCGTGTATGACCTCATAGATTGATATTTTCAAGCAATTTTCAGAGGGTAAGTCAGTGCCACAGATAAAAGCCTATTTGTTACATGCCAGCACCAAAACTTAGAACCAAATTCGAAGCATGCGCAACGTTTCTCTAAGCTGCACATTTCTAAGCCTGTTTTCATGAGTGCCAGCAACCGAGAATCTGGTCAACATGGTCTTCTGAATGAAATACCATGATTCTTACTAATTGTAAGCGTGTAACATATATATCTTCATACTATATTCTACGAAGGTTTTGTTTTGGCTTTGGGACTTTGCCATCCGAAAGTAGTGAGTGTCTCACGTTGCCTCTGCCATCGTCAATAAGCGATTATATTGTGGTTGTTATATCGTCGTAAAACTGTTATTTTTCAAATTTTACCAACAGACATGGACCCGACAAAGTTTATCCTATTTTCGAAATATTTCACTCAACCGCATTTGTTCCAAATAAAAGACAATTTCTGAGGAATGGCCGCAACAATATTTTACCTTTGCAGGTTTGATGTAGTTTGTTTGGGCATTTACACAATAGAAACACAAGAAAAAAACGAGTTACGTCAATAAATTCTGAAAGTGCAAATGAAAGCGCAATTACAGTGCAAATTAGGCGTGGCTGGATTTTTCGAAAAAATTTTTGACTGAGCAGTGTAATTTAAATAAAGTTTGTTTACTTTTTCGGCACGGCAAAGCAACTGTTGAGTTGACTCTTCAAGCTGATAAGCACTATGTGTTCGATTTTGTGTTTGTTCACTGTGGCTCGGGTTCTTTCGACTAACTGACTTTATTTTCTCGGCTATCAGTAGCCAAAGGCAGTTTAAATACAAAACAACTAATGAACTTTGGCCGAATATTTGCGACGAAGTTGCGTATACGCAGGGCGACATGGTACGTCGCAACTAAACGTCGAACCCATTGATGTACTATCCTGTAGGACGCAATGAATGTTACTTCGCAACAACAACTACGAGGTGCTTGCAAGTATTTGGAGAATATTAGCTATAACCTCATGCTAACTTCGAATGGATTCTCCACCAGGTCACCAAAAACACACAAGGTTGCCAAAACACACAGCCAATGAGTCACTCACCCAGTTGTTTGCAGACATTTTTCATTTTCGCTCTTCTCTGTTGCATTCGCTGCTTCATCCTTTGCATAAATGCGTTATGATCTTTGTCTAACGTCTCTTGCGTAGCGTCGGAGTTTAGTGTTGAAAACAGGCCGACATTCGGTAAATCCCCAAAGCTGAAAGTTTTCCGCCTTTGACTGGAAAATGATCCTCCTTTTTGTGGATTTTGGTCTCGTTTTAGATGATTGTTCAATCGAATTAGGAACAAAAAAAGAACAATAACCAAAATAGAAAGTCTTCCTGCTTTTAACTTCATCTGATTTTAAGGAAAACTCGACAAAATAATGAGCTGATACAGAAGACGCACAAAACAGACGTTCATCAGCAAGAATCATCAAACTACGTCTCGGAGATGATTATTCGGCACAACAACGCTTAACACAAATATTGCATTTTGGAAAAAGCATAATGCTGCTCACTAAAAGTTCTCTAATATAATGAAAGTCGTGAAGACGCTCTACAGCTGACGGCGATGAGCGCACGCAACTTTTCACCAAAGTGAGTCGTTTGTGGATGCTCAAAAAAGGAACTATTTTACTACTGTACAAGGTTATTTCCACAAGCCACAGTAAGACTGGTAGTTACACTTCAGCTGAATCGCGATTGATTGCATTGATAGCATAAGCAGAATCAGCACGAAAATGTCGAGCAACTGAGAGGAAGGTAATTCATTCTTTACATCTTGAACTCGGTCGTCAGCAACAATTATGATGGGGAAATTTCAGATTTTCATTTGACCTCGCAAATTGAATTTGGGGGCACTGAAATGCTAGATATTCATCCATTTTAAACATTTTGTTTCAGTTGAAACACTATGAGCAAGTTCAGTAAAAACATACTGCGAAATAGGCTTAGTGGGGTATCAACACGTGTGTGTATTTACGTGGCAGCTCAGCGCATGCATTTGGTTCTCGCAAAATGATTAAATCGGGAAAATAATGATTTAATCGAAGTCACGTCGTATAGAAAATTTTGTCACCTTCCCGAAAGGAATCAATCAAAGTCACAACATATTTATAAATTTTGTCAGCTTCCGCTCTAAACATCCTTTTGAAGTATAGGGTGTGTCCTCTTGCTGCACGTGATGTGTTACATGAACTGAGAAATACCAGGAGGTGTTTCAGTGCTTGATAAGCGACGGTATAGCTATAGGCAGGGGCGGATGCAGCAAGTAAGCTCAGGAGTGGCGATTTCAGTAATATTTGGTAGTCAAGTCCCATTATGTATTCATTACTGGAAGAGAGATGACGAATACTTCAAAACACTTCTGTGACAAAACAACAGACGACAAATTGGCCTTATTTTACGTTTGTTATTTTCCGAATTGCACAAAATCATGGTGAAAAAAGTTACCTTCATATGTTTTAGCGGGCGAACGTCGCAATCGCCATTTGGATTCGCCCCTGGTTGTAGGGCTACTGAGCTGGCTCCTAAGCAGTCTAGTAGTGTTTTCTGCAGGCCAAGCGTCCTCTTTCGATAGTACTCTACTGTAAAGTACTCTAGAGCAGAGGTTTGAGTCCGTGTCGCAGCCAGAACCCCTACATACACCAAAAACGCTTTTGTATCCACTATTTGTGTTTTGCTGAAACGTATGGAAAAACACTTACGGACACCAACGGAAATTTATCACAGCAGCTCATCTGCATCATTCCCTGCCACCACAACACTTTCGTCTTGCTCATACGCTTTTGCACACAAACCTTCAATTACGTCCGTAACGCAAAATAGTCCGGCAGAACAATTCGCACCCTCAGTAACCCCATATCGAACACGCAATTGACTACTTTTGCACTGGGGGAAGAAATGACGCACCTGGCTTGGGATGTTAATGCTTTTTTGTCAGAAGTAGGGGATACCGCACGTGGACCATATCTTCTCAAAATTTAGCTTTCTCCCTCATGTGCCTCCCCAAAAGATGGTTTAGCACCAGGGAAATTTTTACCTTTCTGTCTTTTAATTACGTGCTTGTATCTAAAACAAAAAATATTTGGCCCATCCAGCTACAGGTTTATACCATGGAGTCTAAGGTTACGCAACTCTTCTAGAAATCAACATGTTTAATCTCTGCTCCATATTCAAAACTATAATGCGCTGTTTCTTAACCTTGTGCATGTTTCTCGATTTAAGTTTATGCTGGGATTGCTGAGTGCTGGCAGGAAAGTGATGTTTTTTATGTGGTTGTTTTGAATGCAGATTCTTTCGTTATATTTTTAGTGTGACGTAACATTTATCAGAAAAATTGAACACTGAGCGCATAGGCGTAGTCAGGGGGTAGCAAAGGGGTCATGCCCCCCAAATTTTTAGAACATATAGTCATTTTGNGCGTTCAGAGGCGTTTTTTCAAACAAAATAGTGTTATTCGCCTAAAATCAAACATTTTGCCACCCCAAAATTAATTTTTTGGCCCCCCAAATTCTTGGGCTGGCTCCGCCATTGACTGAGCGTTGCCAAGACATGACTTGAACTAAAGTGAAAAACTATCAGGAAAATACTGCTCTAAAATGCAAAAAAACAAATATGGCCGATTGTAATTAGTGAAGTATACTGGGCAAAAACCTCACACGTGAATTCATTATGCGGAAACTGGAAATAGACCTTATCAGAAAACTGAGACCCAAATATATTTCTGCAACATTGCGGTAAAAGCATGAAAATTATTTTTCTAGTTTACTGTAATCTGCATTCACTCACTACCCACTTTCGAAAATCTATTCTTATTACAACGTTTTCCAATTTGCTAAAGCTCACGATAATTCCATCCGGTTTCATCATCAAAATATCAACATTAATCTAATTCTTGCTTCATATACCTGGTAGCATCATGTTTTAAATTTTGTGTGCATACATATAGCTTCTAGCGGGAATCCGCTCATCAGGCATTAACGTCTCCAGACCATAAAGCACAGAACAAATGGTCTTCGCGACAGAAAACATCACAAGGCCTCAATACACAAAAAGAGGTTATGTTCTATTTCGTCGTTAATTTCACTGCGACAGTCTGTGCTTAATCAATTTTACACTTACGACGTGGAAACATCATTTCTAAGTCTCATCCATACAGTTCTTATGCGATGTTTTCTCAAACTGCTGATAGTATTAACAAGCTTGGATGCAGTTCTGGCCTACGTGTTGACATGGTTTCTGTTCGTTTGTTGGTCGTTTTTTCTGTGAAGCTCAGAAAGCATCTGCATGAATCGCGTACAATAACAGCTTATTATTTTTACAGGTAGACCATTCAAGGCAAAGTTAGTATCTTTCGTCTTTACCTCCCAAAAAAATTTTTTTTGGTCTGGCCCTTGTAAGTTTTGTTTCTGAAGCTGTGTATGATAGCACTCCTTGGCATTCTGAAGCTGTGTATGATGGCACTCCTTGGCATTCAAATCAGGGTTGCGGAGCAAAAATATCCGACTCCGGCTCACGACATTTCCAAAATTCCCGACTCCGACTCCTCAACATAAAGGGAATGAAATTTGGCTGTTAAAATCAATGGCAATTGTGGTGCACAGCAAAAGCTTTTGAATACGTTTCCAAAGGAATTGTATCATTTCAACAGGAATACATAATTTAGGAGTGTGATGAAAAAACTGATCCAATTGGACATCCGGAGTCGGACAAAACGTTCGACTCTGACTCCCAGTTCAAAACTTTTGTAATACTCCCAAGATGTGAAAACATAATATAATAAGCAAAACTAGGCCTGTCAACTTCTTAAATAATCATTTCAACTCGTCTTCTGTAGTATCGGACTGTCTTTGAAGCCGTACAAAAGAAGCTGCCACTCATCGGGTTTTTATTTGTGATCGTTAGCTCCGCGACAAATCCTTGGTACTGGCAGCAAAGCAAAAAACGTTTTACGCTGGGGTATGGTGCCAGTACGCAGATGGATTCGCCAATGCGGGAATTTTAGAAATCTGACAAAGACTCTTCCATTGACTGAATAGTTGTTGATTTGCAAGGCAACAGCGAGACTTTAAGTCCGTCACACAAAATTGAGCATTGCTTCACATGAACATCAATGTGATGAAAATGAAATCACAAAAAGTTGTGCAACCAAAATTTCAATGTGGCGAGATAGAGACAGAAAATAAATTGGCTACAATAGTTACAGCTCTGATTCACAGTCATTCATTTGTTTGCTTGTGAATATTCAGTGTGGAACTTTAGTAGATATCAACATGCACTAGAAATAACATCGTAATGGTTGTCTGAAAACCTCTTTACTGTTCACGATGTTAGTGGCATGTTCTCGAAATCATTCAGTATATCTAGTTCATATTTAAACATTCTGACAATCCGGCCGATAGTCCTGTGGAGAGCATTGTACTCAAAAGCAAAACAGTCAAATTTCAATCTGCAGCAATTACGGGAAAACTGAAGGTTTTAATATACCGGGACTTTAGAATAAGGCGTGGTTTCATACAAAATTATCAATCTCCATCTGAGAACTTCCAAAAACTGGTAATATCTCCACCAAACTCACACATCAATGATTCTCTGCTCTGCATAACGTTAAATATATAAGTGCAATCTTCCTTAAATGCTTTGCATAAATTCACCTTTACGATGCTTCCAGCAATTGCCTGTATAAAATTGACTACCTAGATTTTTTCTAGGTTTAAACCATAAATCTGGTATTGAACCTAGTGGAACCAAACTCGAATGATCGGCTTGCTATGAGGCAACGTTTGCGTTTTATTGAAAATACCTTGAACTAACCAGCGTGCAGTCACGCTCATAGCTGCTCTTTGTAAACAGGATGTGCGCTGCGTTCATGTTTCGTTTGCGAATTTCAATAGCTGCTCATCGTTTTTTTATCCGCTAACCCTTAGCCTTAGAGTCTGAGGCAGGGGTGTCAAACTCGTTTCAGTTTTGGGGCTACTTCAGGCAAATTATCTGAAAATGATTATTAGAACACAAAGTTTTCAATTTCCCCACGTAAATCAAAAAACGCCTTATCACTGAGAAGTCTGTCAACTGACGGTGATTAAGACCTCTGGTTCGGACGAAATTAACTGTCCGGACAACCACTTGCATGACGTGATCCATTTTCAACGACTTGCAACAAAATGCCTCCTGGTGCGAAATACAGTGAAATGTCCACAATTCACGTCCTCCACTTACAACCTGTACTTTTCTCCAAATTTTGTCGCAACACCTGCTTTTTTCCCGATCATTGATGGCGCGCTATTTGTAGCAATACTGGCAGCACGGGACTAATCTACTCCGACCCTGTTCAGTACTCCATGGAGAGAGTTGAAAATATCATTTACTGTTGTGGTATCCATCACAGGTACCAACCCCAGGAACTCCTCAGTGACGAACAAAGTCTCATCAACGCCACGAATAAATATGGCTTGTTGTGCAACGTCCGAAATGTCCATGCTTTCATCGAGCGCAACCGAAAACTAAACAAACGACTTGACTTTGTTCTTTAGTTGGTTGTCCAAATTCGCGGAAATGTCCGAAATCCTCACTGCCACAATGTTTCTCGTCAGGCTAATATTAGCAAAAACGTCAGCTTCTCAGAACACACGATTTCTGCAGCGTTTAGGATGCACGTCTTCACGAACTCACCCTCACAGCATGGCTTTGATGCTAACGCTATGTCATTAGCAATATGGTAGCTGGCCATCAGAGCTGCTGCACTTATATCTCGGCTTCTGGTAAAAACAGACTTCTGTTTTTTCAAGCCTGCTATCAATTCCTGTACCTTCTCTTTCCTCGGTTGCCCTTGCAAGCCAAGGTATCTGTCGGCATGATGAGTCTCAGAGGCGTCAAATGTTATATTTTTTCACCACTGAAACCTGCTGCGAACACACCAAACATGCAGGTATCACATCCACCTCCGTAAAAAAATAAGAAACGGACCAACTGTGTTGGAAAACTCTGCATTCTTTGTCAACTTATCTCTGTTTCGATAAAGACATTTTGGGAAACGAGGCTGCCACGGAATAGAGAGTAAAGGCTAAACTGAGCAATTTAAGGAAAAGTAGAAGCCTAAGTCCGAGCATGGAATAGTTCTACATCTAAAATATGTCCTTATTACGCCACAATACAGTTTCCTTGTCTCTTATTTTCATGAAAATCTACAAAGATATCCTCCCAGTTTTCACTCCAGGTTGACATATTTGAAACAGGAAGTTTCTTGAACAAGTGGTTTTAGTTAACATTTCCGCGTATTTTCGACACTAAAAATCCGGCGATGTCGATTTCGACATTTTTCGTAATTCAGTGCGCAATTTTCTGCATTTACTGCTTTTTACCGATTCTAAAATTTTACCCTGCCGAACATATTTCTGTGCAGTTTATTTTCGGTCAATAATTCGAATAGAAGATTTACGTAGCAAATTTTAGTTAGAGTTGTACCTAGAACTCCGAAGGTTTCGAAATCGACATCACTGGATCTCAAGGTATATTTTCTCCCGGAGTTCTAGTGCTAAACTTTATCAACAGTAGTTGTACTTTTGCATGTTCATATATACCTGTTTGAAAGTTGAAACCGGTGTGAAGATGCAAAAGGAAATATGCAGAAAACGGGAAACTTTCACTTGAGAAAACAGTGGAAAACAACAAAATATATGCAATTGCGGAAGGTTTCAAGTAATTAAAATCGTCTCAAGCAAACAAAGAAGATTTTAGTTTACAAAATCATCCCGCGGGCCCGATTCAACCTCGCAACGGGCCGGTTTTGGCCCGCGGGCCGTATGTTTGACACCCCTGGTCTAAGGCCAAGCAAGGTGACAATAATCGCGTGGTAAAGAAGCTCAACCCACCAGGAAGAAGAAAAATTAGTTGTACAAAGCTTAGAAAGCTGAAGAGTCAGTTAGACATTGATTTTGTTGTTCAAGCAAGCTTTTTTCAAAAATTGAAAAGTATTTTTTCAAAGTAGAAGCCGTTTTTCGCTAAATGATTACCGAACCTCCGTTAAGTCCGATCATCTTGGCCTGCCTTGCCATCGGAACACCTTCACAGAGAGCCAAGTGTGTACGGTTGATTTGTTTAGTGATTTTTGCTCTGTGCACCAGTCAAGTTTTGTGCCACGCGGTCAGGTTTACATGAGTGGCATGCGCAATTGCAGAAAACATTGAGACAACGCAACGGATAACAACATACAGTGTTTGCAACTCTTCTGCTGAGTTCCAATTTACATGGTCTTGGTAAGACCCGCCTGAGAGTCGAACTCCAAACCTACCAAACACCGAAGCGAATGAACGAAAGTACCAACCCATGGTCTGGCAGTTCGTTCATCCAGTCCGTGGCCTGGTATCGAAGCTGCGGTTTAGGAAATTCCAGCACCACCTTAAACAAACACCTGACCCAGGCGTCTTCGTGGAGTGATCGTGCGCACTACTCGTACGGCTACGAACATATACATTCGTGAATGTATCTTGTGCTTGCGTGTGCGCTTGCTTACCCGCACACTGACTCTGTCTTCAGCAACGATGGTATGGACCACGGCAGCAGGAACGTCGGGGTCTGATAAAAAACAGCCCGTGGTGCTTCGACCCCTTCGGTGCTTGAAGGTCTGGAGCTCAACGCATGAACGCAAGGCCGGGTTTCACCAAGACCTTGCAAACTGGCACTGCAGCCGTCTTTTCTGGCGCACGATGTTCAGCAGAGCACTTGGGTCACTTCCCCTGCGGCATTTGCTATCCGTCCTGTTGTACTCGAATTGTCTCTATGTTTTTGCACTGCGGCGCATATCAGTCATGCAGATATGACCTGGCGCTAAGAACCTTAACTGCTGTATAGCCCCCCAAAAATGCAGGATTATAAAACTTTTGCGAATTACAGATCTATTCCTCAAATGTACGGCCTTAGTTTTTTTTAAAACAATTTGGTCGATTTTCGGGTGTGCAGTAAAAGTAAGTAGCTTTAAAAGTTTATATGTTTACGTTCGCAGGATGTTTGATAAACGCAGATAGCAATAAAATGTGCGAATTTATGAGGCATGCTGAGCTTGCAAATGGTTCAGCAAAATTTCTGTCACGTTATGTTCAAACCAACCCGTTCAAAACTTTTGCTTTTTACCAGAGTAAGAAGCTGGGCTCTTTTACATCAGAACTAAATTTCCTGTATGTCTGTAACGCAGCCTATTTTTTTATATTGCAAACCGAGGTAAATTAGACTTTCTACTCAAATCTTCATTTTTTAGCAGATCTCAAAAATACAAGATAAACCCTAAGAAAAAGTTCGCTTCTAAGTTGATTTATTTATTTGTTTATGACCAGACACGAAGTCCATAGTATGAACAAATACACTCTGCAGAACGCCGGTCGATAAAAACAGACAAAACAGAACCTAGTACAAGGCATAGGAGCCGGCGGAATCACAGGGTTACAGACACTTTTTGCAACTGCATTGAAGACAGAACCATATTGTAACAGACACATTGTTAACACTAAAGCTCACTAACATACTACCTACTATGTGTGCGACAGCAAGTGTGTTGCAAGTTAGCTCCTGCCTAGATATGGAAAAATATGTTTTTAAGATAATGTATATGTTCAATAGCCATTCTCTCCTCAGCAGCCTGATCCTGGTACTTAAAATTGCCGTTGAAACCATGAACACGTGCGAGGTCAGCTAAAAGTCGCCAGTCGCATCCAACTCGATTTTATTCAAGTCACAGGTTTCGACGGTGCGGTTTCCGATACGACTATGCAAGACTTTCAAGTTTTGCTGCTTTATGATCTCGACGCAAAATAAAAGCGATACAGTAAAGGTCGCCTCCAGTCTGAACGGGACAAAGTTTTATTGCGACCTATCGATTAGAAAAACCCACAACGCTGATTTTCTTGCTGAATGAATGTTTTGCAATTACGACGGTGACAACAGTTTTCGAACTAAGTTGCGAGAAATAGAAGAAGCGTCCTAAAACAAAAGAAGCGTCCAAACTCAATCCAGCTAGTAAAAAACTTAACACATTTTTTGAAAGCCACGATGAAGCAACACCTGATCTTTTGCTTGCGGATAAAAATGAAAAGTTGCAGTGTTTTCCAAAGAAATTTTCGAAACTTTCAAATATGCTAAAAACGGCGTAGAAGCACAGAATGCACCACTAAATAAACAGAGCAGTAAGTAGGTGGGTAGCCGAAACTAACGCTTGATGTGGATAAAGTTTGTTGAGAGTGGAGTTGATCACAAACTGATGGCAACAGCGTTTTTTGGTTACCACCATGTTGGTGGTCTATACATATTTGCTTATGTTTTGTTTATTACAATTTTTTTGCGCTTTTGTGACTCTATTACCCAAACTGAGGCAGGACGCCAATAAAAGCTATTCGCGCCAATGAAAGAGTCATTCTCTGTTAGAGTCAGAGAATGACTCTTTGCTTCAGTAGGAAGCCATAGAAATGCTCACTCAGCAATTTGCTATAAGATCGATTACCGAATAGAACTTTATCTCATAAACGTGACTCGTTATCATTTGCCACAATTCATATATTCGTTAGTTTACGAAAACGCGGAGAACCAGAAAAATGTGTTTTTTACCACGTATTTTGTTTGCAAAGTGAATTACACTTACTTATTTTTAAAAATGTAGAAAACGACGACTGCCGAAACAGCGATCGTCCACAACCAGACTTCCACTTTTCTAATTGCTGTTTTCGTTGCTGGTAGGTGTTTGCTTTTGCCAAACCGAACTACTGAGGGAACCTCCTAAAGCAAACTATGAGTCAAATTCCCCTTAGAGGTTCACGTTTAGTTCTTTGAATAACCTATTCTATAACTTTTTTATTTGATTTTCCTCAGTGACAAACGAGCTACACATTCCTGTGCATGCTTGCCGAATTTGAATGAAGTCAATAAGAAAAAAAAACAAGTTTGCTTGCTTGCTTAACTGTCACAATTTTGCTACAAAGATTTTCAAAAGACAGACATGCCAGTCTATTCTTGTGTTGTCTTCGAGTGGCTCCCTGCATAAACTGTATGTACTATGTATAGAATGGGCTTTGCTAGAGTTTATCACAATGGAGTTGAGAGCGCAAAATAAATGGATTGGTAGTTTTTCTTCGGTTGATTGAGCGCAAATACAGCCACTGCGAAAAACTGTGCAACAGACGAAAAAATGACCTTACTGTTCCGACAAAATAACAACTGTGACAAAACAATAGCTTCGTTCCGCGTAATCAAAACACTGACCGAGCAACATAAGTCAAAACGAAGTTATTGGAGTTTTAAAAGCAGATGAAGCTTGTAAGCAGAACACAGAACTTTTGGAAACGATCTGGCAAGATTTAAACGCGTTATTTTACAAATATAATACAAGCAGTACTTGCATCCAGGGCTGCCGAGCCGGAGCGCTCCGACTGGGCATTGTGTAAGCAACGGGAGGTCGGATTAAAATTTAGAAGGAACTGGAGCCGTAGCTCAGTTTATAATTTAGGAGCCGGAGACAAAGCTACTTGAGAGGTAGCTCCGCGCCCCTTTCTAGGTACTCGCGGTTTTGCCAAATTTACTGAAAGTTAGACTTTACCTAAAACAGAGCTTTTTTTAGCACAACTAGACGCGATTGCTACGAGCTGCGGCACCAGACTGCAACAATGGAGTCTTCGATGTTTTTTTTTTCAACAATGGAGCCTTCGATGTTTTTTTCAACAATGGAGTCTTCGATGTTTCCGTGGTTTAATCATCGCTAAGGCTGTGGCGTCGCAGCTGGACAGGCGTGGTGTTACTTGAAGAGGGGAAACATAATTTTAATTTATTTGTTTATGACCAGACACGAAGTCCATAGTATGAACACACACTGCAGAACGCAGGTCGATGAAAACAGACAAAACAAAACGTAGTACAAGCAGTGGCGGATTTACGCATAGAGGGGGGGGGCCCGCGCAGCTCGTTACTATGACGACTCATTGTTCTTTATATAAAGACTTAGAGCAGTGGTTTACCAGACGTTTTGATCGGGGTGATCAAAAAACGGGATCCTGGCTTTGCTCATGAATTTAAAGAAACATTCACAAAGTAACGTCATTTTGCTACAGTGGTCCAAGTGTCCACCTTGGCTACGACCCTGTTTTACAGTATATACTTTGTTGTTCTGTAGTGATTTATAGCAAAGGTAGAGTTTTGATTCATAAAATTTCGTTATTTAATTTATCAGTGGTTGGTTTCCGTTGTCAAAGTTGTAGCAGTAAATAATTGTCGTTTCTGAAATACTAGAGCTTTAGTCACTGCAGCATAGTGGTCTCTAGTAGTAAACGGTTTGTGGATTACACTTTCTGGAATACGAGCCTTAGTAGTCAAATTAGTAGCGTCTTTGATGCGGATCCTACGTTTGATTTTTTCCAACTAGACGCCAGTTTACAGAGCTTGCTTTTTGAAGCTCTAGATGTTAGTTAAAATCAGCTAGAACAGTTTCTCGTGAGTTTTACTTGAAAAAACGTGTTTGCATTGGGCTTACTTCACATATGGTTAGCTGAGGCTGTTGCGAAAAATCTTTGCTGTGCAAAAATTGTCTTCATGCTGTTTACCATCAGCCCATAGCATAGAAGATTAAAACATTATATTTTGTATTGCTTGGAAAATGACAACTTAAAAACGGCATAAAAAAACCCCGGTTGTTCTTGTTCTGTAAATTATGTCGGTACTATAACGAAGTAAATTATGTCGGTACTATAACGAAGTAGTTTATGTACAGCTACAGTAAACAGATCGACAACTAGACGATATGTTCGAGGGCAGCAACACGGTCCCACATGAGAATGTATATATCCGAAAAAAATAAGCTTACAAAAAAGTTAGATATCACGGAAATTTAACGAGGAGATTTTCTGAAATACATCCAAGGAAAAATCGCATATTGCCATTTGGTCTTGAGAAGAATGTAGGAAAGGCTTTAATTTCTGTTGAAGATTTAAGGCAGCCATAGAACCAAAGTCGCCACCGCAAAAGATAAATATTTGAAAGGGCACTACACATTCAGATTTTTTGAAAGGCACTACATATAATTAATTTTTGAAAGGCACTATACATAAATTGGAAGCTCTGCTTGTTTCTTGAGCATCAGTATCAACCTGTCCCTTCCTTTCTATTAACTGCGGCGGCCCCTGAAGATGCCGTATGGCGAAATCGACTTCCATTAAAATAACATCAATGCGTGCTGATTTTTGTTACCTCTGCACAGACAGTATATTCAGTTCGACCGTGGACATAAATTGTTACTTGTGCACAGACAGTATATCCAGTTCGACCGTCGACATGATAGCTTGCAAACCTACATAACCGCAGTCGGTCGCTGTTTCCTGTGGCGCATACGAACGCCCAAAGCTTTTGTTCGTCGTCATTGTAATTCCGACTCTACATAGAACTGTTACGTTACGTGTTTTCTGACTTTACGCTCAAGTATATTGGAGTTTTTGTTGTATATCTGAATATAATCGAAAGAAGCAGTCAACTTACAAGTCGTGGCCAAAAGTTTAAGACCAAAGTCGATTTTTGTGTACGAAGCTACTTGTTCCGCAGTATTTCATCAGAAATCATTCGCAATTGCATCATCCTTTCTGGTGAGCGAGAGTGTGACGCAAGAGACTGTTTCAAGTCACAGTCAACCATTCACCAGTGAGGTTGATTTTTTGTTTTTCGTCATTATTTTCTTGCCTCAGAATGGGTAAGAAACGGTCTCTCTCTGAGGCACAGCGAGCTCAGATCGTGATTCTACGCCAGGAAGGATA
>JGI24158J21664_10007211_pt1 | contig 14751 bp, 8 predicted proteins | sample Ectturendosymbi3_FD_21664 | JGI IMG/M metagenome (IMG submission 21664) | reverse complement strand
AGATAACGCAATAATTACGCCTAGTCATGAGTTCTGAAACAAATTTTTCGTGAAGTGGGCCCAAAATCAAAGTCTCGGCGAAAAGTGGGCCGCAACATCAAACGTTGAGAAGCACTGCCTTAGACGGAACCCTGCCTCCCTGTGAAACATTTGAACTGAACGATTTATGAACACGGATACTAAAACAATGTATTTGGTGGTTGAACGTGTCCAGTAAGCTTTCGTGATGGCACCGTCTGCTGTAAACCTACGCGTCCAGTCACTTTCGAAATGTCCGCATCTACATGGCACGATTCTTCACAACCATTTTACCACACACAATGTTTTCGTTGGCGAATGGATTTTTCGCGGTTCAGGTAGCGGGAGTGTGCAAGCGAAGAAATTCAAATTGTCCCACGAACAATTTCCTCAAAAGCAGCTGTGGTGCATGCGACGGCAAACGGCAACACGTCCACATCACCGGTGAAACATATTTTTATTTTTTGTTTGATAACTTCGAATCTTTTTTATTAAATTCTGTTGTAGCTTCCAAAATATTTTTGCTATAATTACTAAACCTTTTTTACGTCTACCATCTCACCGATTTAGCTTGGCTTAACTGTTCGAAGTGTTAGCAGTGAAGCACAATTTCACAGAAATATAACAAGTTAGGCAAAAAACACTGCACGAAAAAATATAGTTAAAAATCCACGCTAATTTTAAAAGACTATATTAAAGATGCCACTTGATTTCACATACAATGACTGATTCAACCTTGATGACAAAAGTGAAAATATTACAAATCTCACATAATGTATTGCAAAGCAGCACTTTTGTAGGAGTATTATGACCCATAACGTTCTTGAACATGCCTCTGTGAACTATAAATGATCCTGGTATCTCGAAGTTAAAATTAGTTTCATTTCACAAAAAAACACCATCATCAGAATCAACAAAATTTATTTGGGAGGCCTTGTTAAAATAATTTGTCCGACATGTCAAATGTAGTTTTGCTTGGACAAAGCATAGGAATTCTATTTTCTAAACCTCGCAGGGTTGGTTAAAAATGTTTGACACAAGTTTTCATGGCAACGACTGTTGGTCCAATACTGGCCAAAGGCTGGAATTTACATATATATACATTACATACAAAAGCTGCATGTTATCGCGTACTAGAAACTTCGAGTTGAATGGTATCATGTTATACCAAACCGTCACGTTGCGAGAGGCAAGGTTTGCACCAAACTGTCCATAACCTTGCGCTTTTGGCATTGACGTCTTTTGTATAAAAAAGCTCCCAAAGTATGTAGTTTAAACAAACATTTGGTGTTATCAGTCTCATGATTTCGTAAACCGAAGTTACAATCTCTGCCACGGTCATCGGAAGAGATTTTATCTCCCACTGCCGCGGACACAGGGAGACTTAACTCAGTTTGAATTGAGTAGACTACAGATTTTGATTTTAAAATGATGGTCATCGATCATTTGATTTTTTCCTCCCTCTTACTGCAATTGCACGATGAATATAATCCAGTGATTGTGTTGTGGCGTGGGTGGTTGAAGTCACATTTCTAATATGATTGTCTTACGATTCCTGTTAGGTATTGGTAATTAATGTTTGAATTGACACGTTTTGTGGAAGTTACTCTGCTGGTGAGCTTTAACGGCAAAGTAGCGATAGAAATGTGAAAACAAGGAATTTATTGCACGTTTATTCTAAAACGCTTAAAACGCAAGGTCGAAAATAGGAACGGGGGTACTCTTTCGTGCTCGGTTATCATCCACTTACCGGGGCTTTCTTCAAAAACGTTCAAAATGAACATCCAACGAAAATCAGTGTAAACACGTTGATCTTTGCTTTCTAATTGTCATTTCACTTGATTGAACGAGCTTTTCTTTTGATATCCGGACTTCAGTAAAAATGGAAAGGGGCTGTTTGCTGATTGTTATCTCTTCTTGATTTTCAGAGTCCGGTGTGCGGATTGCCGTCGAACCTGACCTTGCATCTTCCTACGTACCAGGTCAGCCAGAATTCTGCTTTCGCAATGGTCTGCTCACGCCAAAACTGTTCAGTCATCTTCAACACTGTCGGCTGCAACCTCTTGTCGGTGCTATTGCAAACTTCGGTGTTGCGTCCGTTGTCAAAGATTGGTTCCACTTTGTTTGGCCAACCTAGTCAAGTCAAGTAAATCTAGGAAACATGATCTGTGGAAGATAGAAGTATCTAACTTGTTTGTCCCACGCTCATTCAACTTCACAGAGTTTTTTACCGAACTTTTACTTCTGTTCAAATGTTTAAAATATGTTTTAAATTTTAAAAATGCAGCGCCTCTGTACGATTTGGCTATAAATCTTTCACCAGCTGTCCTTTCCCATCAGATTTGTTTACTTTTTTCAGTTAATCTAATGTCAAATATTGTTAAAAATGCCTGAAGGTTTTTCTATTATTGTTATAAAAATCACGAATATCCTACAGTTTGCAAGAAACACTTCTTGCAGGAGATCTGAACATTATCAAAACCTTTTGAAAGGTTATCCAGGGTCGAAGTAAATTTGTGCAATGCGTGTGATGCTTAAATTCATGCCTGATCGTTCTGCCAAATCAACCTCTGTCGCGAGTACAGCAAAGATTTATTGTCACTCGCTGAACGCATCACAACTGAAGCGTGAAATCCAGCGCCACTTGTCTGGAAACCAACCATCTCAGACCGGGATGGCTTTCTTTGAAGCTCACCCTGGAACCGCCTCAATAATGTCAGCGAGTTCACAGCCAGCGAGAATAATAAGCCAACTGCCGTATAATTAGTAAAGCTTTGAAATTTCGAGCAAGTTCACGAGTTTTGAACATTTTCAAAAGTTTTCAAAGTTGGACATTCTCAAAATGTTGGTTGATTGGGGCCTCGAAGTTTTGCAAGGCTTTTGCGGTGTGCATTGGATTGATCACCTTTCAAATTGCTGTACCAGGAATCATTGGCAATGCAGTTATCTGCATACACGTGTAATCGCTTGCGTTTTGTTCGTGCTAGAGCTAATAAGCTCCCCAATCGATGTTGTGTTCGTCTTGGACGCTTCTTCGACGTTATCTCAGTCTGACTTCGACGCTGTGAAATGCATGCTCAAGAAGCTCGTCTACATGCTGGATGTTCGCTACAACAAGGTGTGTGGTCAGTGTCAAGTTAGTTAAAATGAATTAGAAGCGGCGATTTCAAGACTGTTGCCGTTTTTGACCAAATCGAATTTCTTTTACAGGAGTTGGAATTTGGTTTTCTGAAATGTTTTAACACTCGCTTCTACTTACATTCTAAGCATCAAAATATTTCGCTTGTTTCTGGGAGAAAACAGCAAGCCGCCAACCCAAGCGATTGCAGTTACAATGCAAATCCTGTCACAAATTGGCTTCCGTGCTTTTTGCGTTCAAGTGAAACAGATCGAATTTGTGTCGGCGGCGTTTTTTCGTTTTGTTATCTTCGTTGGCTCTTCGCTTATAACTTTTTATAAACATTCAATGTTTGTAATAACCTGGCAAATGCTTGTAGCTTTTACCTACAAGATGTGCTAATATTCACACCACCCACACCAGCTTTGATGTGGTGGCTGTTCATCAAATGGCACAAACAATACAATATTACGCCGAAAACAATGTTTTCTGGTCTTTTAGCGAATCACAAACGACAGCACAGCTGGTTGAAACAACTTTTCTGCCATTTTAGGTTCGAATTGCACTTATGCAGTCGAATACGCCCAGAAGAGCAGACTTCTACTTCCGGCGGCATTTGACGAAGCAAGATGTTTCGAGAGGTACTGTCTTGTAGGTTGTTGTTTGTTACAGATTTGAAAGCATTATTTTCAATGTTTCAAAGGTAGCAACTGAACTATGCGAAAGTACGATATTGCTTGTAACACGGAATCTGCTCTTAATCATAGAAATTGTGTTTTGCCACACGGCAGGTGAAATTTTTGCCACACGGCAGGTGAAGTCTGACTCTATCGGTGCTAATCATAAACAGCAAGCTTATCCATGAGCAAGAGATTAAAAGCGGTTGACAGTAACATGACAAAGGAATTTGCTGGAAATTTCTCGTTCACCTTTTGCTTTTGAATTTATTTTGTGTAAGTCTTTGTTTGCACCTTGACTGAAAATCAAAACGAGATATGACGGTTATTGACTGTTGTGTAACAGCTAGCCTTTGTGCACAAGTTGCTGACCACGTTTACACGATCCGTTACGGGAATGCAGCAGACTGATTGCTACACATAAAACGTTTGCTTAGTGAGCAGCTACCTCGCCAGGGAACAATTCACACAATATACCCATGCCAGGTTCTCCACCCCTGCTCTATAGGTTGTAGGAAAATTGTCAATTTTTGAAAAAACATTAAAATCTAAAGCAGGGGTCACCAACCTTTTTGAAACTGGGAACTACTTCTTGTGTACCGATTAATGCGAAGTCCTACTAGTTTGATACACACTTCTGAAATAAATGTTTTGCTCAATTTGCTTTCAATTATTTTAGTATTGATATTCGTTAATGTGAAGACGTTGATCATGCTAATGTTATTTGTAGAACAGGTCGCGGGCGACCTACTTGATCCTTGCGAGCGACCTGGTGCCCGCGGGCGCCACGTTGGTGGCCCCTGATCTAAAGCCTAATCGAGCTTCGTGTTTAAGCCACAGAATCATCACTCACTTTTTACCTTAACTGATTCTAGCTTTGCAAATATTGGTGAATGCAAGGCGCGAAAGAGCCACTGTGATCAAGCACGCGTCCAAACGTAGCAGAGCGTTTGACCCCGCGAGAATTGAACCGGGAATGATTGCGAAGCAAACTAACACTGATTCACTTTCGGTTTCAAGTAATTGTTTCTAAAGTTTTCGTGAAAAAATATTTTTGAAGCAGTTGCCATATTTCTTCGCATAGTCCGGTGCACCACCCAACTTTTTGTGGCTTGCATGTCCTTTACCTCTGCAGTGACAATTTTATTCCGAAGGTGAAATTTTTTCGAAAAAGACAATCGTACGAATCGGTGCGCAGGCGCATGTATGTCTCCATCTGTCAATGTTTTGTGAACCGAATGTGCGCAGAACGAAAGCTTCAACTCAATAAAGTTTTATTACTAGAAACAGTTCCTGTGCCACTGATATTTGATCCAGTGATGTAAACGGGTCTCGTTTTGAAGCCTGAACCCGGCCCGAGTCCGACATTTGTTTTTGAAGCCCGATTTAGGCCCGAAAGTAGTGTCCCAACACACATTGTCGAAATAAAATCATCATCTGTCAGTTCAGCACTTCAAAGGAAATCATAATCCTTGCCTGGTCCTAATTTTCGAAATTGTTTCTAAAACAAATCAAGAATCGCGTAAGTGATTGATCTCTTCGACGCAACTCTATCGCGTGCTGATTTCCACACCGCTGTCACCTTCTCCAAAAGCGTGTGAGACTAATCCGAGCAGAGAACAAAGGAACGCAGCTGTGTTTGCAATTCTACACAAAGTAGCTTCAGTGGTTCGCGAGTTATAGTAAAATTCACGCCGAAAAGCCGATTTTCGTCTCAAAAAGGAAAGATTTTGTGTGCAGGCCAGAAACCTAAACATTTTCACAAACTTAAGTCCGTATCCGGACCGACCCGAAAAACCCGGCCCGACTTACAACTCTGATTTGAACTTTCTTACAATGTCAAAAATTGCCGCACAATAATAAATAAATTGTTTTTGTTGTAACAAAATAGCAATGAAAGTTAAACAAAAGTGTTTGTTATTTTTGTACATGACCGGGAAGGTCTTCCAGGTTTTGCGATAACTGTAGTTTGCTTCGACCTGCTCACTCAGGTTATTGTAGGTCTACTTCTGACCTTCTTCCGTTTAGTACTAGGTTATTCACAACTTCCGGCACAAATAAACACTTCCGTTTGACGACATATTGGGTTGCAAGCTAGAGAACATTACAACAGAAAGCGGAAAATCTAACGTCAAACCAGTACAAATGTATACTTAAGCAACGAACGACCAGAGACCAACCATCGTTGTTTGAGGTTGGGCGAACATTATGCACCAAAGTTGAAGCCCTGCCAGTATTAAGACAACAACATCACGGTGCCTTCTGGGGCGCCGTTCGTAAAATATTATATCTGACAGATTTAGCAGAAAAACTGCTATCTCTGCGCATATTTAGCTATCTCTGTGCATATTTAGCTGTCTCTGCGCGCATTTACTATCTCTGCGCGCATTTAGCAAACTCTGCGTGCATTCAGCTATCTCTGTGCGCATTTAGCTATCTCTGCGTGCATTTAGCTATCTCTGCGTGCATTTAGCAAACTCTGCGCGCATTCAGCTATCTCTGCGCAGAGATAGCTATCTCTGTGTGCATTTAGCTATCTCTGCGCGCATTTAGCTATCTCTGCACGCATTTAGCTATCTCTGCATGCATTTAGATATCTCTGCGCGCATTTAGCTATCAAGCTATCTCTGCATGCATTTGCCGGCAACACACATCACTTTAGCATTAACACAATAAACCCTACTGCTTCGAGAATCAAAGAAACGAAGGATGCATGCGTTCTTATATATAATAAGCTGCAGTACTTACTTATTACTTAAAATAACCAACGTTCCTGCACTGAAATGCGACCTTCAGGTTCAAGATTTAAAGCAACTCAAGCTGCAAACATAAGGCGCACTGCGTTTTCTCTAAAGAAAAATTTGGTCTTGAGAGCATTCTCCTTAATTGTGCACCTGAGGGTGATGAGAGGTGGTGAGGTGCATTGTAGGAACAGTTGGAATGGTCGGAGTTGACGAGATCCTCTTTGAAACTTTGAGCAAAAAATGGCACTAACACTGAGACCACCACAACAAGTTTACTGTAGTCCATCGTCTACACAAAACAAGATAAAATATTATTATCAAAACAGTATAATTTAGACGTGAAACCACATTGTATTATATGATGCCAGGGAATTCATGTCTTGCTGTAGCCTAGCTTTTGTCTGGATTACTGAAGCAGAACACCAAGTTTTTCTTCAGACAGGATACCATGTTTTTCTGTGACACGCTTCAGCGCTATATATGCATGCAGATTTAGCTATCTCTGCGCAGAGACAAGTAATGTTAGCAATGATAGCTAAATATGTGCAGAGATAGCTAAATGCGCGCAGAGATAGCTAAATGTGCGCAGAGAAAGCTAAATCCGCGCAGAGATAGCTAAATGTGCGCAGAGAAGCTAAATGCGTGCGGAGATAGCTAAATACGTGCAGAGATAGCTAAATGCATGCAGAGATAGTTAAATGCGGGCAGAGATAGCTAAATGTGCTATCTCTGCGCAGAGATAGATAAGTATGTGCAGAGATAGCTAAATATGTGCAGTGATAGCTAAATCCACGTAGAGATAGCTAAATGCGCGCAGAGATAGCTAAATGCGTGCAGAGACAGCTAAAGGCGCACAGAGATAGCTAAATGCATGCAGAGATAGCTAAATGCACACAGATATAGCTATCTCTCTGCAGATATAGCTAAATGCGTGCAGAGATAGCTATCTCTGTTCAGAGATAGCTAAATGCACGCAGAGATAGCTATCTTTGTGCAGAGATAGCTAAATACGAGCAGAGATAAATATCTCTGCGTAGAGATAGTTAAATATGCGCAGAGATAGCAGTTTTTGTGCTAAATCTGTCAGATATAATATTTTTACGAACCGCGCCCCATAGCCTTCAGCGCTCACATGTCGTTGTTCGTCAGGTGATCTTGCGAAGCGCAGGCGAGTCGTTGCACTGAGCCCAGTGTTTCACAGCAAACACCACACATGTTACAATTGCGTTCACTTACACTGCCAGCAACAACTGTTGTGGTGTTGCCACATGATTTTAAAGTTCAACGGTGTCAACCATGCCGTCGTAATACGTGTATATTGACGAATTTTGAAAGGATGCGGCTTCCTAAAAAGGCTTTCGCAAAAAATTTTGCTACCGTGAGGATCTTCATTTTTGAAAGAAAGGAAGTATGAAAGTGCGTTCGGTACCAAAATTTTTCTGGGAAATTCGCAAACTTGCTCGTTTGATTTCCAGCACACCAGATTTCATTTGATGTTAAAAAAGTTCGGCTTGCAGCCCATATATCCGCTAATCTCTATCAACACTTGTTGACGTTCGCAGCAATCGACACATTAGTTCGCCGCCACGGGAGATCGTCTGTGGGACGAGCTCTGCGTTTCGTACGACAAAAGGTCCTAACGTCTGCGGCCGGTGCACGTCAGAACGTCCCGCGAATTGTTCTCGTCGTCACGGGAAAGTCGGACGATCTCGTCGAGGAAGCCGCAGCGGATCTACGAGCTGTTCCGAACGTCGCGGTTCTGGTTGTTGGCGTACGCAACGCCGACCAGGTAATCCTGTGAAACGGCCGCGGTTTCTTGGAAGTACAGCCGCAAAGATTCTTTGATCTTCATACTTTCGGAGCCTTGAACCGACCTATTTTTAATACTACGTAGAAATTTCCGTTTGCATTGTTTCCATTAAATGTCAAGTGTACTCTGGTCTTTCTCCTTCGAATGATTGACAGCTGTAGGTAGAGCTGCCACAAGCGAGGTGGTTTCTTGCGTACATGAAAGTGTGTAATCAGTGAATTTCAACTTCAAAGATTGGTTGAATTTAACGCAATCCTATTGCCATTAGATCGCTTTGGTGTCAAGCACTGTCTATTAAGTTCTTCACAAAGTTAAGAGGTGAAGCCGCTGGCAGTCATGACGTAATGCATGTGCTTCACGCCAGTTGGAAACTGTTGATTCTTGTATGTAAGGCTGGTCTTCGAAAATTGCTCGTTTGCTCGGTATTGTTCCCGAAGTCTTGAAAAAGTACACTTCTACAATCCCAATTCTGACTGCGTTAGAGTCACTGCGCTACGCTTTCTTGAATCGCCAAAATTTAATGACGAAACATGACTGCGATTTGCACTCGTGGGATGGGTCGATGTATTGCGCTGTGTACTTCCCTATTGTGAAGCAAAAGAACTCAACTTCACAGCTAAAAACTGCCGTTAAGATGAAAGAAAAACTGTTAGATTCACTACGATCGAACGACTGCTTTGATTGCATCGTGTAAATCACTTACGTGTAGACACATCTGAAGAAATCCCAAACAAGAACCAAACTCTTTTTTCGCTGTAAGTCTGCTTCATGTCCGAGCCATAATAGAAAGTACTGATACGTTTTTTGTTCATCAACCACTTGAAGAGAGCTGCTGACGCTGAGTCTAGTCTGACGCCTGAAAAAATTTTGATGCGGTGAAAAATCCGGTTGCCTATATCATGGACATCACAATCGCTTTGTGCAGCTTGCAAGGTTTCGCGTGGAATTTGTAAACCTGTATGCCTCGAACACACACGAAGGGACGTAGGGACGTTGTTCTCGAGATGTTGTGAAGACACAAGATATATGCGCCGCATAGAAAATTCCAAATTCACAAGGAAGCCAACATCTTTGGCAGAGTACTAATTTAACACTGCAACAAAACCGCAGAAAAAGCATTTACTGAATCGTATCACATCTGTAGAATACGTGCGGTTTTGAATAAAACGGATAGTGAAAATCAGTAAAATGTTCAAAAAGCCGCAATGTTAGTGCGGCTTTTCTGCGCAATCGCTTACTTTTTCCAGTTGTCGGCTCTGCCCTGCCTTTTGACGGCGTTGCTGTTTGTTTGTCGACTCGTTATCTACAACTCGCCTCTCATCGTATCCGAAATATTCTTCTGTCGCGTTCGCAGCTCGGCGGGAGAGTCGTGCTAAATTTTCATCTCGGTTGTGAAAGTCTACTTGAGCTGCGACAAAGGCGTTCTACGCAGAACGGCGATTTTATTGAAATTTTTACAGCCGCATTCAGACGGTAGACGTTTGGAACATGAAAGACTTTTCTGTTGGCACACCCAACTTACATGTAGTACATTTTCGCAACTGCGGCAAGTTGTTGATACGCGGTGGTGCGAGCAGTGGAAGGCGCTACAAGAAAGTTTCCGCTTTGTACTCCTTTAAGTTAATAGTGTCACTGGTGGTCTGCGGGCGCCCATCTCCGGTTGCATGCTCTGTTCCATGGAACACTCGTCTACTGTCGTAGTCAATGCTGCATTGGTGGCAAATCAGGCAGAGCCACTTTCGTTGCACCCATCCATTAACACCGAGCACGACCGCGGGGGAATGAAACCCTGTCTGACGTCTTCGGGGGCGGAACCCACTGCACCATTTGGGCGGTCTGCAATGTTCAATCAAATCGATTGTCTCTTGCAGTTTGGCAACATGTTGCGGGCATGCAGAATAGCGTCGACGGAATGCCTGAAATCTGCAAGCCTAATTTTTGCAGGCTGAACTCCACGCGGTTGCTCGCAGTGCCTCAGCGATATTTTTTCCGAAAAATCTGGCGGAGATGTGTCCTACGTGGATTCAACTCCATCAAGAAATACTCAGCAGAATTTCTGGTAAGGTACATTTTTTATTCAAAAAGTGATAACAACAAAATGTTTTCATCAAAGGACTTTGTCAGCTATTAAATAAGGAAGAAAATGAGAGGAATAGTCATAGCATACTATCGTTACTTGCGTAGTAACGATGGGCATCTACGTTCTAACTGAAAAAAAGACTAATCCTGGATTTACCAAATATATGTTGGAAACTTTAATGATAAGCGTCGAGCACAACAACGCAACAGCTTTTGACGAAGTCGCTTAGTAGCACATGTAGTCTAGTGACAGAGTTGCAACATCGCGCACGTCGGAAGTTAAAATATATTTTATATATTTCAAACATTGACCAGAACAAAAGTTACTGAAACTATAGGTTTAAAAACGACAATTTTGTGTTTTTGTTTTTCATCTGAACAACTTTCGTGATGATCATATCAAAATCAAGCAACTGTGTTTGTTGGTACGTTTTTAAATAAAATAAACCGTATTTCTTATCTTCGTGGTGTTTACACTCGTGAACTCATTTCAAAATGTTTTTTAAAATCAGCGATAATAATTTGTCTTTGCAGATCTTGACCAAAAGGTATCGTTTGAAACTGGCTTGGGAAGAGCATTTTTACATTGTTCTGTTGTCCAGTGCTAGATAATAGTTATTGTAGCATTGTGCTTGCTTTCATAGGCTCAGCCACAAACATATGGTGATCAAGATTCTGATAAGTCCCAACTGCTTTGCACAGTTTGACTTCCGCCGCATTGCGTCTGCCAAAACGTCGTTTGCAAACTGTTTTAACTTAAAAAATGTTTAACCACTTTTTTTGCGCGAAGGAGTGAATAGGGAAAAATGCAAGACTAATATCTTTTGCGTGCGTTTACTCAGCAAATGTTCAGCTGTACGTCATCTTGAAATCAGGTCGTTTGCTTTGCGATACTTTAATTTGGTGTCGCCGCGCAGCGCCGATAGACGGGCTCGCGGAGTCTGGCGACCGCTTGCCGCGGCCACCTATCTTGTTTAAAGCTAAGCGATTTACTGGTCATCTGATTGACAGACAGACAAGTGCCTGCTTTGTCATCGCAACCCCTCCACTTGACATTGCGATGCTCTTCAAGCCTCCCTGGCTTTTGTGCGGGTTAATTCAAGCTGTCGGCTTTCCACGCCCCTGCAAATTTGAGCTTTCCCGGAGAGTGGTTGGTTCTATACCACGTCTGTTTCAAGAGCAGTAATTTTTCCCAGTGTTACCCGTTCGGCTTCTCTGTATCAAGAAACGTCACATATTTTTTATATCTATTTAAAGCTGCTCATGACCTGCAGAAACGCTGAAACGAAAGCATTTCATCATTCCGCTTCAATGCGAATTGTCCAGTGCTGGCAAAGCGAGCAACACTTGCAAGCTGATCTTGACACATTGAAAGTTTTGTAATCATCAGTGAATTCGTGCAATGGCGTCGCAGGGAGCTAATTATAATTATTTGGCGTGCATCTTTTAATGGCGAGCAGAAACAATCTTTCTGCTGAGGCTACTTTTTGTTGAAAAGAGCATTCAACGCATGCAAGAGGTAATAATATGCTGTAATAAGAGCCAAGTGTGAACAAAGCAAAAATCCAGGATTATTGATGTGCAAAAATTGTTCGAAGATGTCGCTGCGACGAAACACATATTTGCGAAACTAATTCATGACATCAGACCTGGGCAGCGTAGCAGATTTTGTCTCAGTGTGGACCTACTTAGAACCAACCTCTATGTGCCTCAAATGTGCCTCAAATGAATCTATTGCTCTCGTTCTGCATTCAGTAACGCGTGATGGTCAGACGTTTGGCTGCAAAACTGTCACGAAACTAATGGAACATTGCGTGATAGAAGGTCACTTTTTATGCTTTGAAGTGCATGCGATTTTGTTTCAAGCACGGCTATTACAGTCAGTGGTTCGTCTTTCACCTCCTCTTCAAAAGGCTTTTAAACGTCACTGCAGTGCGCTAATGGCGGTTGGTTCTCTTTCTCAAAAGAGAAGAGACCTGAACTGCGGATGCGCTTTGTTTTGGTTGTCACCAACGTTCTGGAAATCATGAGAAGAATAGCTTCTTACATCGCTTTGTTGTCACAGCACAAAAATTTTACGACGGTGAAACGTAATTTTGTTTCACATCAGTCTCGCTTCAATGACCTATGGGAAATATGTGTTGAACTTTTTAAATTATGTGACACTAAAAGTTTTCGAGTAAGCTCTTCTGTTCTTTATTGTTTTCGTATCTGCACGCTCTGAACTTGAGCTATTTTTGCATGAAAATTGGCGCGACTTCAGCTGAGCGCCGATTCTTTTGCAGATTGCACGTATTACCACAGTGCGTACACTTGTGAGCAGGTTGCGTTACAAGAAAGAAACGTTCACCGTTGTGGTTGCAATCGCTATTTTTAATTTTTTTTATTTGCGTGACGACAGCGCAAATATCAACAATACCATCGCGTTTGTTCCATTATAACGAATCCATGAAAGATGAACTGCGATCACCGTTTTATTAACAGATCAAGAGTTCTGCTTGTCGTGAACATATGCTTTGAGCTTAAGAGTGAGGTTTGCGGCGTGTTTTTGACGCAGCTAAACAGGCCTTACGTTTGATCTGCCGTGTTTAAAATGTTTGTCTGCTACCGCCAACAGTTTTTAATGAATCCATGCAAGTTGAAAAACGCAAATGTCGGCATAGATCGTTTGACAAGCATTGAATTAAGAATTCGTTTCGCTTTCTGTTACACTGCCACTCTTCTTGCAATAAGTCAGTTTCATTCGATCAATTATTGTTGCAGAGATGTACGTATCGCCGCTTCGGGCACCGACTGGACTGAGGATCACAGTGCTTGCTCGAAATGCCGTCATGGTTCGGTGGAGCCGTTCGGATGAACTGGTGACGTCTTATTTGATCCAATACAAGCCCGTTCAGGCTGAGGATTCACAGATCAAGGAGTTGCGAACAGCAGTCGGTAAGGATTTTCTTTACATATCTCCATTACGTCGCCAGAGTGTAGCGGGTCGTGACAGGTTTAAGTGCATGACATCTAAGACTTACAATTCATGGACTTTGAAAAGTTTTTTGATGTGGGGTAGACATTCGAAACTTTTATTTGAACTTCAATTGAACTTGCCCATTCAGTCGAGATGACTGCTGTGCGTGGGAAGCATATGTTGCAACTTGACCGAAAGGTTTTACTTCATTACACTCTTTGATTTATTTTTTCAACTTTGCACAGTCCTCCATATAAAACACAAGAAGTTTTACAAATTTCGAAAAATGCAACAGTTATTTGTGGAACAATTGATTTGATACCAAAAAACTTGATTGTTTCATTTGTAGAATTCTGCTGTTTTGTTTAATTGCTATTGCCGTGGCAAAATATTCCTCGTCTTACCTGGCCGATTGATAAACTCGCGTTAACGCCATTCCCCACCTTTCTGAAGACACCGTCGCTTCGGGCTTGCCAGATGTAATTTGTTTTTGAAGAATAGCTTGTTCGTATGCGGAATCACTATCAGCACGGCACTCAAGAACCGAAGCGGCGACATGACCGCAACGCTTTTATTTTTCGGCAGGCGCGGAGGAAGCAATGCTGCAGGATTTGCAGACAACACAGTACGCGATCGACGTCATCGCGGTCGGCCTGAGCTCACAGTCGCCACCTGCGCGAACCAGCTACGACTTGGCTTGCGCTGGAGTCAAGCTGGACATGCTGGTGCTCGGAGACCAGTCGTGGTAGTCAAGAGTTACACTCGTGTTGTAACTTTAATGACTCTAGTACAGGGGTCTCCAGGCCAAATCCGGCCCGCGAAGCCGTTTCGTCCGGCCCGAGGAGACATTTTGCCAATACTGAAAAAATAATATATTTACGAAACATTTACTGATTTGGCAGAATGTAACATGTCCCGAAACATTCAGATTATGTAAGATGTCCGGCCCTAGGACTATTGTGTAATAGCTTGTGTGACCCTCGGACAAAAAATTTGGAGACTCCTGCTCTAGTAGAACAAAGTATTTGGCAATGCTTCTCTCTCAAAAAAACACTGTAAGGCGGTGTGTGATTGTCTAGACAATTTCCGAATCACTCGCTGTTCTGTGTTGAAACTATTTTGTAAGTGTCGACTGGCTGCATTGATTATAAACTTACGAATACAAAAAACGAGGCTAACGATTGTTTGAAGCCTCACGTTGCGCACGAAATATTTGCTTTTCTTATTCACATTGCTAAGACACTGATTTGCTCCACATGTCGCGGCGATGGCAATTTAAATTTTTATTCAGGATGCGCACAACTGCTTGGCATGTTTAAATTTTGACCTGGTGTAAAATTTCTGTC
>JGI24158J21664_10007210_pt1 | contig 14752 bp, 12 predicted proteins | sample Ectturendosymbi3_FD_21664 | JGI IMG/M metagenome (IMG submission 21664) | reverse complement strand
TCACAATTTTTGTTTTGGAGATGGGTGACAAGTTTAATAAATTCATCCTGGAAGGGTGGAAATGCATGTGCTGGATGGCGATAGATAACCCCAATAATAAAAGGTTTGCCAGATGAGGTTGGAGTTTCAATAAAGAGGCTTTCACAGCCTTTCACAGTGCAAATATAGTGGCCAATAAACATGTGCAAATATAGTGGCCCCTTTTGGATATAACGTAAACTAAAATAGGGGCCAGGTGCCCCTTTTCAAGACCACACACTCTGCACAAGAAGCATCGCAAATTATACGATGTTTTGAGGCCCCTTTCCGAAAGTTTGCTTNGGCCCACTACACTGTAATATCCACTCCTTGGTGAGAGTTGTGCATGTTGGAATTTGTGTGATTATTTTTAATGGCATATACCACACCTACAGAGGAGTCGCATTGTTAGGCTATCAGAATACTGAGACTATTCCCAAACAGTCATTGCAAATTATGCAAGGAAGACCAGTTTTCATTTACAGAAGGATTTGATGCATGCTGGAGGTCTCATAGCTCAAGCACAGTGCGACGCCGCTCATTGGAGGCTGGCAGAAAGGCTAAGAAACCGCTAAAAAGCAGCTTCTTATTCAAAAAATGAACCAAAAATGGGCAAAAAACGTAAATATAGAACTGTAGAAGACTGCAAAAAGTGTTGTTTTCAGATAGAAGTCAGTTTTTCGTTGAAGGGAAGCACAGTTTGCCAGGATCAGGAAAGTTGCTGAGCAGTTATGTCATGCCCATTTCAATGAGGTAGTAAAACGCGCCCAAAATAAGATGTTCTAGGAAAGTTTTAGCTTTTCTGGAGTAGGCTCAATTATACCAATTGAGGTATGATGAAGTTAGACACATACATTGATGTAAACTTAATAAACACCTTTCCGGATATGAGAAGGACATTTCCTGATGGTAGAGGATTATTCCAACATGATCTTTTGTCATGTCTTTCATTTTATAAAGTGAAAAAGATTTTCAGGAAACAAAAATGAAATATGTTAGATTGGCCTGGGGTCTCGACAAATCTAAACCCATTGAGAACTTGTGATCAATAACAAAATCTCGGTTACGAATATTGGAGTGCACCACCATGATCATGCTAATAAACGCTATTATTCCAGTGTGTTACCGAAACAGCGAACCAAAGGAAACTGTCAAAAACTGGCAGAATCCATGCCACAACGAGTAACTAAATTCTTGTCCTTCTATTGCTGCATCAAGGTTTGAGAATTATTAAATTAGCCTTCCTTGTAAGAATCGCTATAGATTACAATTAATAGTAACTTTGATGTATAGTTGCGAAATTCGCAAAGCAGCTGTGTTATGTGCATTTTTTGAGATCAGCCTTAATTTGACTAATTACATTGGTGCATGGTTATATTCCGATATAAATAAAGCATATAATTTTCTAGTCGTATTATAAAGCTAATGAAACTCAGTTATGATTTATAATCTATAAGGGGCCCAAAACAGGTCTCGCACCAGCACATTTTGTTCATCTCAGGGGCCCTGTTTGTAATTCCTTAAAAAACTGAGTTTGATTGTTACTGGTAGCTGTAACTCTTCACGTCAACAGCGATTCATGCGACAGAAGTTTTTCAAAAATGAAATTAGTCAAAACCTTTCCCAGAAATTCCATGACCAGTGAAAGATTGGGTAACGCTGCTCTACTTTCAGTTGAAAGGTACGAGCTGAAAAATGGTTTAGATAATTTCGTTGATGAAGTTGACAACAAATGCCCATACACACAGGTAACTTCATTTTAAGCTTCAATTTCTATTTATTAAATTTTAAATTATTTTCTCTCGCACGTGTTAACAATTTAAACAAGTTCTTATGGTGATCAACGATGGCTTCTTCTTCGGTATCTCAACATCCATAAACCTAAATATCATCAGCAATTATGTAGACACCGTGCAATCCTTCCGTGACCTCGTGCCGCCGTCGCTGAAGAGCTTCCGGGGCGGAAGATATTCCAAACGGCATGCGGAGCCGCCTCTATATCGACCAAACAGCGTCCAAAACGTTGTTAAATAACTGCTAGGTTCGTCTAAGTTAACTTGGCAAAACCCATGTTTCGCATCAAGAACCGAAAATACCCTAGCCTTAGAAAGTTGCGGTAAAATGTCATCGATTGTTTGTATATACTGTGTGTAATCTGGTCATTTAATCGCCTTGTGTAAATCTTTCAGATCTAAGAATATGCGAAGTTTGTCCGGCCTTTTCACAATGACCATGCTGTTGATCCATTTAGTCGGTTCTTTTTAGCCAAGACATCTCCAAAACTTTCAAGAGTATTACAGAGTTCAGCCTGTTGCACGTGGCAAGTTAATAAGCCAAACAACTCGCAAGCATCCACACTCAGTAACGGTTTTCCAGAACCGTCTACAATATGAAAAGTCAGTAGATATTCTTGCCCTTTGTGCATACACCAAATGTCAATCGTTCCTTACTGCCATCGTAGTTCCGACATCAAGTTGTAATTTGTTCGTATTATGATTCAAGGAAATTCTTGTGCCTCTGCTAATTAAATCAAGATGCTTTGCGCTCATGATGTCACAGGTCGAACCAAAGTCGAGCTGGCATGACATTACAACCGGTTTATCGTGTTTGTCAAGCCGTAGTTGCAAAATCAATAAACAACTGTGTGCCTTTGGGCGTTATCTGACAGACAGTGTGTCTCGATTCATAGAGTGGACTTCCATTCTCTTTACAACCCAAGATGTTTGTTCAGTGCGCTTTACTTTACAGCGAATTGCCAGGTGATTTCGTTTTCCACAATTTCGGCACTGTTTGCCATACACGGGACATTTTCCTTTACCAACTCATGTTTTCGATTACAGCACTTACAATTCGGTAATTCACTTTTTTTACTTTGACGCCTGTCGCGAAACGGCGTAAGTTTTCTCCGACGGATTGTTAATTTCGCGCGGCTGCGTTGAGTTTGTTCACAGCTTCTGCAAATCTCTAGAGAACTTTGTCATGTTAAATTTGCTTCATCCAGTAACTTGGGTTGTACTTGGTCCAACTTCGTTCCTAGAAGTAATATGTCCCTCATTAAATCATCAGTCAACATACTGTTGCGATCGGAAATCCCGAGCGGCATGTGCGCAAAGCTTTGCATCGTGGCAGCAAGCAACAATAGAGATCATGCTCGCAATCTCTCTTATTATTGCTTGCTCGCGCCACGCATATATATTTTTGCTCTTCGCGCACATCCCGCTCGTGGTGAATCACACAATCAACGCAACACCACCGGGGAGGTTGCAACAACATCCCCTCCTTTTTACAACGAACCACACCGATCGCACGTTCTTTGTGTAAAGGCTGAACTCCGCAAGACCCCCACATCCTGGTCACAGCACCATTTTGTTGCGGTCGGAAATCCCGAGCGGCATGTGCGCAAAGCTTCGCACCGTCGCAGCAAGCAACAACAGAGATCATGCCCGCAATCTCGCTTATTATTGCTTTCTCGCTCGCGCCACGCATATATATTTTTGTTCTTCGCGCAAATCCCGTTTGTGGTGAATCACACAATCAAAGCAACACCACCCGGGAGGTTGCAACAATACCAAATTCGCGTGTCGAACTCAAACTACGGAGTTTAGTCACAGATTCACCTACGGTTTCGCGAGGGCCTTGGTGATACTTGTTAAAAACAAACCGTTGGTACGTCACATTCCTCTTCAGGTTAAAGACTCTTCTCGAGCTTAGCCAACACGTCCCGCAACAAGTGTTGCGCGGCCCAATAAAAAGTGCTGAACGGCCCACAATTGGACCGAGGCCCACCACTGGGCATAGTGTTATTCGTTAAACAACTGGATTCCTCATTGGTGTACAGTTTCAAGTTTTCATTGGACAGCTCTGATGCAAGTTACCCTGGATATTACAGGCGCGGGCTACGAATATAATTTTGTATGATTGTATACCGGTGTTATGCTATATTTGTATATTGAAAGGATACAACACAGGTCTACAGCATCGGGGTGACTGACAGAGGTACAAGGGTGCGAACCTCCCCCCTAACAAACCAAATGAAAAAAATTGAGCCCCCATTTTATTTATATTTCGGCATGCAGTTTACTTTTTTGGTTTTCAGTAAGTTGTTACTATATGCGGTTGTCGGAAGTTTTTGGACAGTTGTTTTCGGTTGATTTCCGGATTTAGTACAGTATATAGAAATCAAAATCCGGATACACTTTCATTTATAAACTTTTTTCTGAACATTGGTGAGGGGACTCTTCCAGTGGGCCTCTTTCAGCTATACGTTTTCCACTCTATGGCGGAAGCCCCCAGCTACGTAACTGGTCTACAACTTAGTTTTCCTGAATATTTGTTTACTAGGCTATACTAAAAATGCTTACAAGCGATGTGAATTCAGTAACGTTACCAGAGCAACAGCCAGCTTACCAAGGCAATGCTGGCAACAAAGCTATTCACAATGCATTTCACAATGATTGGCTTTAGGAACTTACGGGTCGTGTGAAGATCAATTTCTTTGACGTATTACATATATATGAATATTGAAAGATGACCTGTGTGAAATCAGTTATTGGTGAGTTCAGTTCTGGTGTCTTTATATGCCGTAACAAAGGTACTCATCCAAATTTCGTGGCTCCTTTTTTGCCCGCCCCGCGATCGGCGGTACGTGGGGCACTTCCTCCGGCTCTGGGCATGAGCACTTCCGCAGCAGCCCAACTCTAAGAGTAGACCTCTCACGAAATGCTTTCAGCGCCCCCCAATGGTGATTTCTGAAAAGAGATTTCTAAACTGTTGCTGTATTAGCATTGATATTCGTCATGATTTAGTTGTCGCTGTAATTTATCTACCGCAGCCGCAGGTCTACTCAACTGGCGGACGGTGGTCAAACAGCAAAACAAAAGAAATCACTGTGTAGTGGCCCAGTAGCACACATGAAAAATATTACAAAACAATAAACATGAAAATATCATGAACAATGTCACATTATTGTTGTATCAAAACGGCTTAGAGCAAGTCGTTTGGCATGAAAAAGCCTTTATGACATCACCTAAATTTAGCGAGCACACACATGAAGCTTCGATTGACAACATGGCTAATGAGGACAGTCTGCTATCAGTCATATAAAACCTGTGAAGGTTTTGATCAACTCCAATTTTCTGAAATTCTTGTCAGCGCTGGCAAAAGTATCGGGGCAGTTTATCATAATCCGAAGTGCAATAAGTATGTTAGGATAAACTTCATCAAAACGTGTCTTGAGAATAGAGCTTAAAAAAAGGATCATTGTCATGAAAATAAAAACGATTATTTAGAGATGCAGTTAAATGTAAATGCTGAAAAAAATTTTCAGGAAATCAGAATCAAGCCCGTCGTTCAGTTATGAAATTACTGTTACCAAAGAAAAAAAAGAAAAACCTATTGCCGATCAAAGCAATGCGCCTCGATGAACGTTTTCTTTCATTAGCGCAACCTTTCAAGGACTGCAAAAGTCGATATATCACTTTGCTACTATTCCAGCCGTAAATCGCCAGTCGATGGAGCTAGAGAGGTGTCCGAACCATCTACACCACGGATTCGGCAAGACGTCTAGTTCCGATTGAAAAACAATTTTCCAGTTTTGGGTTCTCTGGGGGGGACGTCACAAGTGTTGTTGCGTTTTTTTCGGCCGAGCTTACACGGCCTTGGGCGCCAATACAATGAGCCAATTTTTGGGCTCAAGATTTTGTTGGAAACTACACTATCATGCGAGTCTTTACAGCCCTTGACCTGCTTTCTAGCATATCTGGAGCCAAAATTAAGGCCTCACGAACCAAAAATTGGTGAAAATTTCTGCCCCCATAAACGTTAACCTTGGTTATATTACACGCGTATTATATATGGCCATCACTCGCCAGCAGATTGAGCTAGAGAGCTGTTAAAGCCCTCCAATGACCCGTGACGTCTTGTAGTTTAGACTGAAAAAAACATTTTAAGCTTGGGATGTCAGGTTTTTTTGTTGCTGTTTACATAATGAGAGAACGTTTATGCGTATTTGGTTACATTTAGATGACGTCATCATCCCTGGGAGTTAAACAATCGAGCCGATTTCTTGGCTCAAAGTTTTCTTGGATTCTAGGCTTCAATACGAGACTTTAGAGTGTTTGATTGGCTTTCTAGCGTTTCTGGTTCCAAAGTTATGGCATAATAACCGAAAATTAATTAAGGAAATCCCCACTAATCCCCTAAGGAATTCTTTAAGAAATTGGAGTCTTTTGGCCATTACCTTGGCACCAGAAATGCTAGGAAGTCGAAGACTCGTATTACAGCCTAGAATCCAAACAAGCTTTGAGCCACAGTATCGGCTCATTCTTTGGGTGATGACGTCATAACCGCAAAAACAAAAAAAGCAAAACATAAACCAATCCTGACGACATCCACCAAAAACTCCAAACCCAAATCTTAAAAGTTTTTTTCAGTCTAAACTATAAGACTTCAAGAGTCTTTGGAGGGTTTGAATAGCTCTCTAGCGTACGCTACCGCCAAGTATAATGATCGAGCTAGCCGTTAGTGGGCGTCTCACGCTTTTTCTGCAATTTTTTGTTTTGTGAAAAATGTGCTTTTTGAGCCATAATTCTGGTTCCAGATATGCTAGAAGGTCAGTCAAGGGCTCTGAAGACGCGGATGATCGCATAGTTTCCACAAAAACTTTGAGCCAAAAATAGATCACTGGATTGGCGCTCAGGGCCAGGTAAACTTGGTCAAAGGTGCAAAAACATGCTCTCATTGTGACGTCACCAACAGAAAACCCCAAACCCAAACCCAAATCAAATATTTTTTAAAATCGAAACTAGAAGACTTGCCGAATCCGTAGATGGTGTGAACGCCTATCTAGCTCTATCGACTGGCGAGTTATGGCTGAAATAGTCTCTGCCCATTAATCGGCTTCAGGGGTCCCTAAAGGGTAAAGTAAATTTTGCTTGAAAAGCATGATCGTCGCGCTTCTAACTGGTTGAAATACGCATGTGCAAAGTTTTCTGATGTTCAGATTTGTTAATCTCCTGCATGGTGCATGGCACATGTTTAGATTTAAACATTTGCATCTTAAATAGGCTATAAATGTTGACAAATATAGACCAGGGGGGCCTACGTGGACGCCACATGGTTAACATCCATAATCAACTAACTGCATTACTCGNTTGGGACAAGCTTAGCAGTGATTGCTAAATAAACTCTTCTAACTTCAATCTCCATCTTGCTGTCTGAACAGCATACTGCGCAAATGTATAACTTTGGTCGTAAGCACTAAAGTGTCTTGCTTCTATGCAATACGAAATAAGAGAAGACTGCCTGAGTAATGAGCAGGCCATACTATATTTTTCACAACAGCCACTACACAAAATACGTTGATCAGGTGTAAGTCTAACGTCTGGACGTATACAACTTGACATATAGGCTGATACCACGTTCAACACTCCAAGCAACGAATGGTGACGTTTTGCGCTCAAGCCGCAAATATATTACCTCACAAATTACCAATATGATCAGACGATGTTATTCTAGGTAACAGCGGCAGGTACTGCTCTGTCCATAAATTTCAGGACAAAACAGGAGACGGAATTAACAACAACTACACTGATTCCTAATGTTTTACATTTCAATCTGGGGTTGAAGCTTTGCTTGGAGGACTACTGCCACAAAAGCCCCCCTGTGGCGACGGAACTGAATTTTGGAGCCCCTGTGTCGCTAGACGGTAAACTTGCGGATATTTGTCTGATAGGGATAATGACACTTTCCGGTTAAACACATACAAATATATTGGCAAATTGGTTATACGATTAACTGGATTCGTCTGTACTAACACCCAAAATCACCGGAAAACACTCCGAGATATCTTTGAAAAACACCAAAAACAAAAACCTCCTAAAAATCAAAAGAATACTAAATACCAAAATGCAAGCTAACAGGGGGGCCCATTTTTTACATTTAGCCTGCCAGTGGGAGCGGCGCGCACCCCTTCCCCCCGTCAGTTGCGCCACTATTCACGAACCACTTACGTGAGTTGTTTCAACGTCGTATACACAAGGCAGCAGAACGCAATACAGCAGCCTGAATAAATTCCGATAAATTAACTGAAACCAATTCTTACAGCTTCCACATGACTTTTGATACAGACTTGGACAACTAAATAATTCTAGTTTTCTAATTCGATGAATTAGAGAGAAATGACGGTAATTCTAATTCTGATCTAATTCGCTAAAAACTTCAGTACTCTGATTTTAGTTCTAATTTCCGGTTTTACCAAAGATACTAATTTGTCCAACGGTATTTTTAAATACGAAACAAGAATGTCCCTCGTGCAATGAAAGTGCAACAAAATGGTCACAAGTTCCACGCCGCCATCCAATCACAGAAAAGCGAAAACAGTAAAAACTCAATCAATTTCTTTTCTCTTTCACAGCTGCAGTACAAACTATGTGGCCTTATCAATGACTGTTTTCACGTCACATGCCACTCACATGCAGAAGTCATCATAGTCATTAGGTATATGCTCTGTAAGATCTTAGCATCTGTTTCGTTTTTGAGAAAGGATTTCTTTCCGTAGACAGTAGTCATTAGGTAATACTACTTACGACAGTCAGTCAGCTGTGATGTTTTAGGCATGGATGTACAAACATACAGCACTGGCGGGCCAAATACACTTAACCAGGCAGGTCCACGGCCCACAGTTGCATGTGTCAAGCTCTGCGTGTTCGACCACGGAAGATTGGCATTACCCAATGCCGGACTAACCATTTGGCTACTAAGGCAATGGCCTTGAGCCCTGGAACATTTCGGCCCTCAATTTTATTTTTGATAATTGCTTTTATTGGAAGTAGCTACCGAATTATCTTCAAAAATGTATCACATTTGACTAAATATCTGCTCAGTCTTAGGCCTATAGCACCCTCAATCCGTCAATGGCAATACTTTTCAAAAATCGCAATCATTGCTTGAAAACCTTGGACCTTTCCGCGGACCACAAAACTTCAGCCCCCGGGCCACTTTTGTCCCGCGGGCCATGGGTTGCACACCCCGGTCTTAAGGATTTGGATAAACGAATATCGTTTCCCCTATCTGAAGGTTGCTGCTCGAGAACTAGGTATAAGATCGGCACCGGCTCCGTCGGAGCAAGTCTTTGGTGTTGCAGCCACAATGCTGCGTTGACCTGAGTCAGCCAAAGCGAGAGTCGAACCAACAACCCTCGGCGTAACTGCAATAGAGATTCAACTCGACCGGGTTAATTCCACTGTGGGGGTCACGACTTCATCATTATACGTGGCGTAATCTCCACGCCACATTAACTATGCTGAAGAATTGTACAGCGCAAAACGTGCCAATTTTGTGTACAAATCTTAGCTAATCTATTCTCATGCTTATAAGAATGAATCCACGTTTGGGCACGGTTTGAGTTTGGATTAAAGTTGGTTTGATTTGAGCTAATATAATTCTAATTTTAGTTCAATTTGTGGTTTTCGCAAATCCGATAATTTTAATTCTCATTTGTGCAATCTGAGTTAGCTCTAATTTCAGTTCTAATCTAATTTGAAAAAGCTAAAAAAATCTAGTTGTCCAAGTCTGTTTTGATCCTGCATGGGATAAGAAACAATCTGCTGACAGTAATGTAATCCTGTTTCATCTCACACTTAAATGCACGAAAGGTTAATCTTCCCATATTTGCAACTGTTTCTTAGTTTCGAAATGAATCTACCTGATTCATTGCGAAATGAATCAGGCAGATTCATGCCTGAGCCATAATTCAACACCACGACAGCGGTCAGACTAAATTACACCCAGGATCCAAGCAACCACTGGTGTGTCGTCATTAACAACTCTAGTTACCCGGCAGTCAAAAACAGCAACACAGCTTATTATGCGTTTGGGAAATATTGAATGAAGGCTAAAGGGTTTCTACATTATCGTTTGAAATATTGCTGGCCGAAAGTTATCTACTACTGTATGTCAACCAAACGAACTAAACAGGAAATAAAAAAATTGGGAGTCCAAATGGGGGAAAACCAAAAATCTGGGGAGGCAATGGCCTACCCAGTCCCCCCCTTAGCATCGCCACTAATCATGCAACTTCTAAGAGTGACACCCTCTACGTCATTATCACTACTTCATGCAATCACGCGCGTTCGGTGAACTCTATTGGTCTTTTGTTCTCGTTGTCATTATTAGTCCTGATGAAAGCTTTCTGATAGTTGGCTGAAATCTCGGTATCACTTTATGAATATTTCAAAACAGTTGAGCAAAGAATTTCATTATTGCTATTTGCTATCCTGTTGGCTGATTCTGCAGCAAGTGACACCCTCGTTTACCTGTCTGTGACTGTCTAACCAAATCATATAGACCAGGTGTGCGTGACCTTTTTTATAGCCTTACGTTTATTTTTATGAATTACGGCCACGAATGAGTTCAAGATGTTTTTATTTTTCTCAGCGATTCTGTGCTACTTTCACACACTGAACCTAGCCTATTTTCACAAGCCTGTTTGACCGTCTCTTTACTTTCTACTAAGCATCCTCTGATGCAGTAGAAAATAGTTTTCATTAATGCATGGCCCCCATAATTAATATTTTGAATAACATATGCACGGCCACATGAATTTTTATCCAAGGCGGCATGCGACCGTACGGTGGCAGGCTGTGCACCACCATTATCAACTATGAAGAGGAGAATGTTGCACTAAGTGAGACGCCTAATTACTGGCTGTTTGCGTCTCACCATCCCAACCACGCTATTGCCGATTCTGGCAGGCGTAGCACCAGCAAACCTGCGCAAGGAACAGCTTACATGTAGACTGGGATGCCAAGCCGTATTCAACAATCAACACTCCCTCTACGGTCCTATCCCAGAGCTGCAGAGCCTCCAGCCACAGCGTCTGAAGTCAAGGCGCTTTTTTCATAGCCATGCTGCCCAGTGGCGTAACTAGAGGTTTGAGCCAGGGGGGAACAAAACGGGTTGACGGGGACCCACTAGGCAACACTCAGAAAAAGAGTTCAAGAATGATTGTGAATCCGGATGTTGTGGATGTTCACACTAGCTAAAAAAACGAAAACACCCCAACTGCTCATCAGAAACAAACCTAGTTACTTTTTGTTGTTGCTTGCCTGAAATTATCCGCTCATACTCTGGCACACAATTATTCAGAGCCATACACAAATCGTTCGAGGGATTGAAACGGTTCCGTTGCTTGTTTATCAAATCAAGTAGAGAGGAAAATCCAGATTCGCACAAATTTGTTGTTGTAAAGGGCATTAGAATAGAAAGGGCTTCTGTACTAAACTTTTCGTTAACTTTGCATGGCGGAGCACCAGAAGCTTTGAATTATATAGCATCAAATAAAAATCTCGCCTTAATTGTGCCATAACCGTTTAAATGTCACAATGCGCTTACATTCGCATGACCGGCCATCTTAAAAGTCGTAACCGCAGTGTGAAGCAGAAATAGCAATGCACGCATTCGGCAATTTACTCTAAATTGTTGAATTAGTAACGTTAAGTGGAATAATTGAACTGGATAATGTTCTAATGAGTAATGGGACTTGCACGTTTTTATGAATCTTGGTTCTATTGTAAAAGAGGTACGTCCAAGGACAACAGACACTCAAAATTCGCACTTCGGACACCCGGGAACCGCTGGACTAGATCATAACTAGCCATTGCCGAAAAACATTGCACTTTTCATCATATTATGTTATATTTCTTCAAAACGTTACTTCCGTACGAAACAACAACCCTTGATTAGTGAAATCGTATGAGACGTTTTTGTGTTGTCAAGATTTCCACATCCATGTGTCACTTGGTCAAGCATGAGTTTCGTTGAAATAGAAGTTTTTTGAAACAACAACCCTTGATTAGTGAAATCGTATGAGACGTTTTTGTGTTGTCAAGATTTCCACATCCATGTGTCACTTGGTCAAGCATGAGTTTCGTTGAAATAGAAGTTTTTTGAGCGTTGTCCAGCGAAAATCTTGAAACCAACCTGCAGTTTAAAGCGTTTGCAGAAAACAACTCTACGCAACGACTTTTAAGTTGTTTTATAGACAAGCAGTGCTGCACAGAAAAAAATCGAAACAAGAAAAGAAGGATACAACGGCAGGTAATTTTAATGCGCATTGTCGTGAAAGAAAAAAACTTTCTGAAACCCTGCATCCCGCCGTTAATCACTGCAAGATTATTGATCAGGGGTGGTCAGACTGCGGCTCTTCGAACCTTTGCATGCGGCTCTTTGAGCTTTCCGAAAATGTATATATATGTTTTTTATTTATTATTTCTATTGCAAAGTGTAGAAATATTGTAAAACGGTACTGTGGTAGCGAGCGTGCCGTACAGTATTACTTTAGAACGTCATTCCAAAAAGAATTATCTTGCCACAGAAGCGTAGATTGTAAATAAATTCCGTGTTTTTAGTTTTATATGTTGCGGCTCTTTGCAACTTGAAGTTTACAATATACGGCTCTTGGCCACCCCTGTCATAGAGCATCTATCAATGCGGCGTCGACGTGCACTGAACAGGACCCGCGGTAAGTGGAGGAAGAAGAAACAGGAAATATTGGAAAAATCGTGAAAAAAAGCGCAATATTTGCCGTTTTCGCTTGACGATGTCTCGGCACAGAGTGAATGTCGCGCGATGCCACGCACTGGGTTCAATGCAAACAAAAGTCGAAAAGAATACGAAGAAACACTGCAATGAAAAGGTGCAGCGGGAAACACTGCGATGACAAAGTGCACCGGGAATAGTCTCGAATCGAGAAGCAAAAAACTCGCACTAGTGTTTCAAGCAGCAGCTTGCACAAGAAAAACAAAGCGTGTAAAGCGTAAGAGCACAAACCACCAGGCAGGCATGACCGCTGGTTTCCAGCTAGCAGCGCGGCGTCCAGAGAGCGTACCTTCCGATTCTACTTGTCGGAGCATTCAATAGCGTCGCAAGCAATACTTTTAACCGATAGCGACGGCGTCGACCGAGATACATTGCACGATCAACTCACTTTAACTACTGATGGCCAAGCAGGCGTGGCAGAAAACCTGCTCGAAGGAGGGAGGTACAAGCACACGCTGCAACGAAATCTCGTGCGTGCCTCGTCTCGTGAGCAGGACTGTGGAGCCATAGCCCAAGTAATTTTAGATGGCTGGAGCCGGAGCCAGAAATTTGAGTTCCGGTTTCACAGACATACTTTTCGTGGCGAGCAAGTTGCACAAATAATGCAGTGGCTTTTAGTTTCCAGTAGAACGAATCGTTCTGGAGTCGGAGCCAAATACTTTCAGATGTTGGAGCAGGCTCCACAGCCCTGCTCATGAGCACGCGGGACTCTAGTACGTTTGCTGTTGTCGTTGACATCTTAAACGTGCTGCAAAACTTTTTTCAAAGGAATTCTAAAGCTGAGCATCGACTTAAGTGCGCTTAAGTAGCGCGACAACAAGAGAGGCCCTTAACCGCATGGGGGGGAACTGGGCAATTTTGCACCCCCCAAAAATTTTGAACACGCCAAAAAATCTTTTTGGTTGTTGGGAAAAGCAACAAGTTGCAATCGTTTTGCCCCCTCAGAAAGTATCAGCTGGATGCGGCCCTGACAACAAGTGAGGATGAAAAAGTGAAATGGCGATCGGTAAGAAAGTGTAATGAAAAAGTGTAACGATCGTGTTGACGAGCGATAACAAAATCTTGATCGCATGAGTCGAACGGTTTTTACTTCTGCAGCTCAGCACTGGTTGCCGTTCCGATGATACGTCACATTGATTTTCAAGGCACCGGTTTGAGTTTTTCAGTTTTCTGCGCAAATACTTCGACACAAAAAACAGCACAAAACGTGTTTTACAGAAACACAACGCTGAGTTTGATTAAAAAAAAAAACGGAAAACCAACACTTTCCCAGCGTAAGGTAAAACCGCGTTGCACGCGGCACGCCCAGGGCGAAGGTGATGCTCTCCCCGATTTAAAAAAAAAACAGGAAAATGTGAATTACAGAATGTATATGATGCACAGAACCCGCAAAAAAATCTGAAGATGGAAAAAACTGCAAATTCCTGCTCCCGATTTTTCTGACNATCAACTCTTAAACTAAGAATCACGCTGGAATACTGAAAAGGAGGGAGAATCACAATGTGGACAGTAAAAAGTGCTGGCAAGGAGTGTGTGAACACGGGACGAAAGCGACAGGTGTAACAACCACAATACCTACGTTGTTTACGTCACAATGCAATCGCTTACTCTAAGATCTGATCAGCTTGAGGAGTCCGTAACATTTATTAGGATGTACTGGGAGGTCCGTGACTAACCGATGTTTGAGAAACGCTGCTCTACGATCTGATCAACTTGAAACCGTGGCCGGTGTCCAGTACAAAGGGGGGGAACCAACGCATTTTCAGGCGGCGGTAACGACGCCCTGGGGCGCCCAGCACGCGCACCAGCTGGAGCCGCACGGCGCACGACGCCGAAAGGGCCAGGCAAGGCCGGCAAAGGCCAGGGTAATTGACGCTCCAGTGATTCGCCACGAAGCCGTCGTCGTCGGCGGTTGGAACGCGCAGCGCGAAATCGGTCCATCGCCGCGAAGTCGCGTACGCCGGGCGCACAAGGCTAGCGTCGCAGTCCCATCGCGCGGCCGACGCGATTGTGACGTCACAATTCCACTGCACCCATTCGGTGGTGAAGCGACCGAGGTCGGGCAGCGAGCCGCCGACGGCGGACTCGACGTCACGAGCCGGTGACGTCACAGTGCACGTCTGAACGGCGACGTAGT
>JGI24158J21664_10007209_pt1 | contig 14752 bp, 15 predicted proteins | sample Ectturendosymbi3_FD_21664 | JGI IMG/M metagenome (IMG submission 21664) | reverse complement strand
TTGAGCATTGATGATACATTGAGCATTGATAAAACATTGAGCGTTGATGAAACATTGAGTATAGATGAAATGCATATCGCAACAATTCTTCACAATCATGTCGAGGGTGTATATGGTCCACGACATTTGCCGCATTTGGTCGCTACCCTGATCTTTGCCACATACCATGGTCAATTAGTGTTCTGCCACTGATTAGTGACCATGAAGATGATGAACTTCTTTCGTATTGTTTCTTTGGGGGCCAAAGTTAAACTACTTTTTCTCGCCACTTTTTTCTAGCTGCAGACGCCAAACCGCCACCCCGTGTTACCACAACAGCTGTTATTTCTCACGCCACGCCATCCACCGTTCAGCAGTCGAGCGTGTCGTGGCCGGATGTGACGTTGACCGTTCCGGTTGAGAGTTTCTTGAACACCAACCTGTTCCAGGTCGGTCGGAAACAACGTTTTGCATTTTATCGTTCTCGTAAAAACTGACTTGCATACCAGTTGTGTCGGCTTCGTATCTACTGCAGGCGTGTGTCGTGTGGCCGCCTTGCGTCATTGATGTTGATCAATTAAACTTCTCCATAAGTTCCAGTAACTTTATCAGTTCCACGAATCAATAACTTCTCGGTTTGTTTCTGTTACGACCGCAAGATGTCGCCATTCCATCCCGTCAAGGAACGCCGCGACGCCGTGTTACGGGTTGCAAGCTTTTCAAATGTTTTCTACCCCTCGGATTCCGGCGCTTCTTTCACTAACGGTGTCGCTGCCTGTGCAGGACCAGGACGCCGCCGGCATTCCCCTCCATCTGCAGGGACAGAACGTGGGCCTGAGCGCCGACGACCCGAACATCACCCTCCAGATCGACCCCCTGCTGCTTCAGCAGACTCTGCAGGACTCGCAAAATGTCAGCCAGCAGCCACAGCTGTAAGTGATGCTTGACGTTCGTAGTTTGAGATATGCGTTTTTTTTATTCCATCACAATCGGAATTGTATTGTGAAAATGAAGTCACAACACCCGTTGATGCGAATGGCCGCTTAATATTGCGCTGGTGTTTCACGGTCGCCCAAGCAATGTGCTGAAGACATTGTTGGTCTATTTTCGCGCTAAATTTGATTAAGTCAAAAGGTGGTGTGTGCCAATCTTTCTGAAGCTTCTTTAACTTCACTACAAGTTGGTACGGCAAAGTTACACTGAGCAAAATTGAAAAATTTGGATGTATGTGTGAGAAAGAAATGAAACGTTAACCAGTTTTTTTTAAGGAAAATGTTAGCTACCCAGTATGGACCTTCAGGGATCCGATTTCTCTGATTCTAGGGACCCGAATCGGGTCCATAAAACGCCTTAAAAAACCCTGCGTTAACCATCTTCCTCTCTGTGCTGAGGAAGTAGTTATCTTACCTGTAGTCCAAGCTTAAGATGCTACCCTATAAACGCACATTGATAAACAGTGGTCGCTCGTTCTGTTACAACGTCCCGGACCTGCAGCGTGGCCCGCCTGGGACAGCTGACGACTTCTGGCGTTCACACGATTTAAAAATTTTTGTGGTGTCGCTAAAAGTTTGCGAAGTTCCAGTTTGATTGTTCGTAGAACCGTGTGTTGTTATGTGTTGTTCGCGGCGCCGGTGTGCAAAAGAGAAGAGCTTGAAAAATGCAACATTCGAGTCCTCCCTGGCCCAAACAAAGCTGTCTGCATCGAAATTCCGCTTGAAACCGTTGCTAACAGCAACCGAATGATAACTTTGTGTTGGCATCGTTCTAAGGTTCCAACAGTCGTCAACTCAGCAGGCCTGGCCGGCGCCGAACGTGGTCATCCAACCCCTCAACAACTTGTGTCCTCCATCGTCTCTTGGCAACGCGTCGTCGTCAGGCGACTCAGCAGCGCCATCTGCTGACGAGCAATCCCGACCTCTGCAAGAGATCAACATCGCCGTGCCCTCCAGTCTGGCCAACATAACGCAGCAGGTAGCGGCCGACGATGGCCCGTTTGTGCCCGAACATGCGATCGAACGGGGTTTTCCAAAACACCATCGTCGTGAAGTCTTAGCCTTAAAACGCCTCGTGTCGTCTTTTGAGAAATAGCGAATATATGAGACCTGCATATACCGCTTTTTTGGCTTTGGAAAGCATCACTGCAAAACTTGTCGTCATTGTTCTAACTCTCCACGTGCTTGGAATTTTGAACCTAGACGACGTGACACGTGTTGTTATCATAGGTTGGCCCTGAGTTGGGAACTTGGGTCATTTTGGCCATTTTAAAAATTTGGCGGAATTTTCGCCAAATTTGCATGTGGAACCACATATCGGAACTTAAACATCAAAATGTCTCCATCATCTACACTCACGCAAGCACGCTCCCCTTCCGTTCATTTAAAATTACCCAGTTAACACCAACAAAGCAAGATTTGTTCATAAAAATGAATAAATACCACGTTCGACCACGGCTGTGAGGGTTCGCTTGGCCATTGCGTTGGTGAAGTATCTACCAACCCTCGGTGGGCCAAAATTTGGACATAAAACTCGCCGGGTTTGGGGCCCATCTGCTCGACCTTTGCCACTGTTGTTACCGTGTTCTACGCTTCAAACGGGTCGACGCCATTTCTCGTTCCTCACAGCAATTACTACGTTGCAAGGCTGTGTTTCGAATTTTCGGGAATTTGTCGTCGGTCTTCAGGATCGAACTTTAAGTTACCCGCGCGCGAAACACGCGAGTATTCGCGCTACTCGACGCGAGTCACGAGTATGCTTTGTTTGGCAGGCACTGCAGTGTCCCGTGGTGCTGTCCACGTCGGGAGGGGGCTCCGACCCGAACAAGGGGGCGCAGGAGTTGACCCTCAACCTGAACAACCCCGCACTTCTGCAGGTGGGTAGCGCCAGTGTGCTACGCTGTGTAGTAGTGTGCTACGATGTGTAGTAGTGTGCTACGCTGTGTAGTAGCGCGCTGTGATCGGTTTCGGTCGCAGTGAACTTTCGGTTTGTTATGAAAAGCAGCATTAAAGGTTTGAAAATCACCTGGTCATTATGTTGGACATTGTGTTTTGTTTGAATGCGCAGTTGCACACGTGTAGTTATAGGTTGTACGGTCTTTTTGTGCTAAAACCAGTTGCCCTCAGGGCCGTAGTCACGGGGGGATTCGGGGGCAGTGCCCCTCCAAATTTTGTTGAGACAAGAAAAATTTTGGAGTACATAATAAAAACAAAAATCTCTCCCCTCAAAATGTATGTTCCCCCCCCCAAAAAAAAACAAACCTGGCTACGGGCCTGGTTGCCCTGCGTCAAGCCGTCGCTTACGCTGCACACGAGCCATTGTGATGCTTGGCGCTGTGGTTTGACGTCACATCCAGAACAATGCCTGTCGGTCACGTGGTTCTAGAATGCTGCGTCACGGTTGGCTGCCTCGGTTATGCACGATTTTCGCCTCATTTTCCGCCCATCTGACCTCAACGTCCTTCAGCGACGTTCTGCGATCACTGGATGCTGGCAAACCACCCCTGCTGTTCGCTTTTGTGCATTCCGTGTCGATAAAGTTTTTACGTGCGCTTATCAGTAAAAGGTCAACGCCGTCAAACCCCTGTTTGCATTCCTCCCACAGGCCGTCCAGCAACTCCTCAGCAGCGTTCAGGCGAGCTCCGCTACGCTATCAAGCGGCAATCGTGCTCAAACGCAAGATGGCGCTGTTCAGAGCCAAGATTTCACCCTGACCCTCAGTTCCGCGGATTTCAACAACACCCAGGTACCTCCCTCCGCCTGTAGCTTCGCCGTGGTTCTATTGCGACGTCAGATTCATTCTGCTTATAACCAGGGCTGTAGAGCCGGAGCCAGAAACTTCTAGACGGTGGAGTCGGAGCCTGAAATTTGGGTTCCGGTTTCACAGAGATAGTTTGTGGGGAAAAGAAATTTATACAAATATAATACAATGTTTTTTTCCGTTTTTTGGACCGAATTGTTCTGGAGCCGGAACCAAAAAATTCAGACACCGGAGCTGGAGCCTGAAATTTGAGTACCGGCTCCACATCCCTGCTTATTACAATAAAGTGTTGCGTGTTCTATGCTGGTAATAAATGTCTGCGGTGAGCGCTACACATGCGATCAGGGTCGTCGCCAGCGGGGGGGCCAGTGGTGCCCGGTCCCCCCTTTTGAAATCGGTGCCTCCCCATTTCACGTTTGGCCCCCGGTTTCTGTATTTTAATTCTGTATTTTAAAAATGTGGCCCCCCTTCTGGTTTTTGGCCCCTCCTTCTGGTTGTTGCCCCCCACTGCTAAATCCTGGCGACGGGCCTGCATGCGATGCGTGTGTTTGATCCCAAATCTGCGTCTGTGGTTGTGCGCTGTATCTGTTGAATGTGGGGAGTGCCGAAAAAATGAATGTCGGGGATTGCTGCACCTTGCAATCAATATTCAAATAAGAGGATTGTCGAAAGCCTCCGCCTTGCGGTAAGCAACTTCAGATTAAGGCGCAACGTTTTGCGATCGGAAGGTGTTGGTCCTTCCCACTACTTCGGCAGCCGCGGAAGCGTTAACTGAAGTAGACTTGCAAATTAAGAATGTTCAGACAAATTTAATTTTTTCGCCCCCTAAAAAGCATTTTTTATTGTTAAGCAATAGGTTATGCTTCCAATTTAATCAGTGTCTCTTAACGTTTTCTCCACCACGCCTCCCCTTATGTAATTGTCCTTTGTTTCAAGACCCCCTGACAATAAATAAGTAAATTGGGCGCAACACTTTCCCGTTCAAAAGATTTCTGTGTTGTAGAGCGCGCGAAGTCTCGCGCGCCCCTGGAGAGGCGTGCACTGGATTAAATCGAAATCCTACGATCGACGTGTGACCCCAGATCATTTATCTTTGTCTGCAGACGGCAGGATCTAAGCCATGCACCCCCTATTTTATGCGTGCAGGGTTTTCTGAGCATATCCCAGCTGCCTGTCGCCGGAAGTGACGCGAGTCAGTCCGAAAACATGGTCGTGGATAGCGCCGGCGAGGGCGCCCAGGACACGGCACAAATGGTAGACGCCACGTCATTGGCTGCGAGCGACGCGTAAGGTGAGCGTCATCTTGTGCCTCATTTCCGGTTATTTGAAAAATGTTGATCTTTTTGAGCTCCAGTCCAAGGACGAACTGTCAGCAAAGTCCGCGCAAAGCGACGATTGTAATCATGCGAACCAGGCGTGCTTGCTGGAAAGCATGTTATGTTTCAAGTGTTGCCATGGTTTCCCGAAGGAATGCCGTCTTCATCAGATGATCGCAAAGCGAGCTGTTAACTACACGTAAAATGGTTTTGTAGGTTGCTGTTCTATACGATTTCGGTTCGAAGCTTCGTGTTGGAGGTAGGGAGGTATCTTTCATGTCAAGGTTCTGGCTCATGGGCGACCTGCGTCAGGGGGTAATGACCTCTCAGAATGTCTTGCTGCTATTGTAACAAGTTTGTCTGTTCTTCTCAGATTTACTCCATGGTGCTACTGGCGACGCCCGCCAAGCCGCCAAAACCAGATAGTACCGGTTTCTGCTTCCTGCCACTGCCCAACTCTTGGTACCTGCGAGATCGCTGACGTCACGTTCCGTTCCTTGCGTTGTTCGCTTGCGCTTTTTTTTCATCGTGCTACTCGTTTCGCGCGCACTGTGTTACTTTTCAAATTTATTTTTGACGCGCTCGTGTGTTTGTCGCCATCAGTCGATTAAAACGCAGGATCTTTTGTTGTGTGATGGTCGATGGGGGTTAATGAGCGAAACTCCCGACTCCAGAATCGTAAGCACGGCAGCTTGGCCTGGTTTTCAGATATTGTATCTGCCATACATCGCAAGTGTATTTTCGTGAGCATATATCCATGCATTAATGCAGTATGTAGTTCCTCAATTCATACCCATTATTAGAAGAATTTCGCTTATAAACATACGCGTCAGGCCAACAGAATAAAACCAAATGCAGTAGAACTGCCCTATGACGTCACTTCATGGGATCAGAGATAAAGCATCGTTACAGGCGAACTGTGGTTACAGCCGAACTACAATAAATCGTTCCTAAAATGGATTCTTAGTTATGCCAAGAGCCTGGCAAGGGTCAAGTGTTCTTTGGCTAGGAATGCTGCTTACTGTATCGTGCTTTCGCATATACTCTGGTGAGAAATTATTTTGTCTGTATTTTTCGGAACTGTAGTCAACCTCGTCGGGAATATTGTAATCTTTCAAATTTTGCCACTTACGCACCGTTTTCGCTATTGAACGAAACAACGATGTCAAGACTCCATAATGGGATACTGCTTTTTTGGACAGTTCACGCACTGCTCCACGAAGACCATCGACCAAACTGACTAAAGTCGCAACAATCCTCAATACTGTTCAGTGCAACTTATGTAACAATTTACTTCCATTGCTGCTGAAGGCGCAATCCTTGACCATGTTCTCACATCAAACAGGTCAAGGCTCAGCGATTGGCCGCTTGTCTTAACTGCGGTCCTACTAGGTCATAAATTTGTGTGGTGGTTCCATGCAGCCGAGCTTACACATCAAACTGAAAAAATCTTGCAACTGTCGTTGCAAACCAGGGTTTGGCCAACTACGCCTCGCAGAGCAGCCACACGTATACATAGATCGCACATATTTTGAGTCTTGTATGTTCAAGTAATTTTATCGATTAGATCAGAATTCTAGAGATTTTATTCCGTCTTGTGTAGCCTACTACAGTGTCAATGTGAAATGAAACAACACAAGGCCATAAACGCAAAGTGTAACTGAAGTGGATAAATGTAATATATGTGGCTCCCGGTAGCGATGAAGTTTTCGATGTGACTACTCCCGTGGGGGGCTTATCCCCCCAAACAGAAATATAAAACATAAATCAGTGGAGTTTTTGTCAAATTTTAGAATGTCAATCCTCTTGCACAAACGTAGTCTCCCTATCGAAGACTTTCTGGCGACGGTTCTGGATGTGGCCCTGCGTAATGTTTACCCACCCCTGTTATAAACGAACAATATATTCAACGGGACTGACCAAAAGCGTCGCTATAGGCGAAGTGACGACAGAGCGGAGTCGTTACAGGCGAACTCCAATGCATGAAAAAGATAGGAATACCGCCGGGACCGGAAAATAACGTCGTTATAGCCGAAGGCGTTACAAGCGATTTCTACTGTGACTAACACATTAAAAACAAAAATACTCTGGAATTTTTAATTCATATTTTCTAAACCTAGTTTGTCTAAACTAGTTTTACGTATTTGAAATGCTTGCATTTCTCAGTACTAGATTTTGGTAGAGGGGTATACAATCAAGCAGTCGTCCCGAGCACCACCAGATCTCGGCATGCCTCTGCTTTTGAGGTTATACCTTCGACGGCAATCTCCAGGGGCGTGAAATTTTTTCGAAAGTTTTTTTGAATGGCTTTGCTTAGGCCGGGATTCTCAAACTCAAAATGCTTCGAGGGCCGCATTAAGACGCTGACGTAACAATGTCAGTATCTGAACCGTACTAGAAACAGCTTATACATCTTATTTCCTGCGAAAGGTATCATGGGCCATAGGCAAATCACTTGTAGCAAACTCTGCATTGGTTTAAACGGAACTTGTTCACTCGCTGGCCGAGCACTTTTAAACACAGGGGAAAAAACTAAATAACGTAAATGTTAATTGTTTGAAAATTCCGAAAACGCATTGCGGGCCACATACGGCCCGCGTGTTTGAGACCCCTGACTTAGGCATTTGCTGCACCCATTCAAGAGTTACCCCTGTCTGTCTGCTTTTCCTACTTCAGTGCATTGCTGACTAAGAGATGAGGAGGCTGTGACTTGAATTAGGTTATCAATCATATGAGTATTTCGAATGATCGTGCCTTCGGCATCCACATGGCATGGACAAAATTTCCGTAGCCTATGGGCGGCCAGCACTAGAAATCCGGACCTGGTGCATAGGCGTAGCCAGGGGTCCATTGCCCCCCACATTTTTAGCATATATAGTCATTTTATGCTTTGACAGGCGGTATCCCAAACAAAATAGTGTTATTGGCCTGAAATCAAACATTTCGCACCCGTCCAAACTTTGGGCTGGCTGCGCCACTACCCTGCCAGCAGCCGTGGTCTGTTTGTCACAAGCAGCATTGGCATGTTTGAATTCAGACTCTTGCTTACGTAAATATATTTCTAGGAAAGACGCCGTCTCTAAAATGCAAAATAAGGCAACAGTTGATCATATCATTCAAGCGTTTGCACGAAACCCACGTAGACCGTCGACGTGGCAACGTAAAAAAATAGCTCCAGCGCGAGAGACAAGTACAAGGTGTTACAATGCGAAAGCACGGATCGTTCGATGTCACATTGACTGAGCCAGCGAGCCGCTAAACTTCGAATGGTAGGTGGCGAGCTGCAGCTGACGTCGTATCCGGTCGGCCTCCAGTTCCCGGAAGTACATTTCTTCGTCATCGCGCACGATCCTGTCCTGGAGCTCTTCTATCTCGCGTTCCATCTTGACGCGCAGTCCGCTCTTCATGCGTCGGAGGAGCTGGAAGCAATCGACAAGTTCTGTCATGGCGTGCTCCGCCTTGCTGATGCGAGATAATTGGTCCGAGGACGTATAAATTTCCAAAATGTCCTCTCCTTTTTGCATTTTGAACAGCGCAAAGACACACTCATGCAACGTGATTGTTGGAAGAAATAAACGGCAAAGCCATGCAGTAGCAACTTCTGGGATGTGTTTATAAAAAACGTGACATCGTTTTTCGCGAGAGCTGCTTTCCTTTCAACGATCAAAATGGCACTCGAGCTTCCAGGCCAAGAGTCACATTTTGGAAATTTGGAATCACGAAACCAGCCAGTACTCACGTCAGTCTGGGCCTTGTCGCGCATGCGCAGTTCGGTTTTCTCGCTCTGCAGAGTCTCGGCGAGAACCGTGAACTGGTCCTTGTAGTAATTCTCGAGCGACGCGATCTCGTTCTGCTGCCTCTTCTGCTGCTCGGTCCGCTTGTCACGCGCATACTTGCGCAGCTCGCGCAGACGCTCGCGCTGAAGGGTCAGGCCCTCCTCGAACAGATTTTTGAAGAGCTGCAAACACATTTATAGAACACATTTGCCAACCGGACTCAGTGGCGTAACTAGAGGTTTNAGCCAGGTGGGAACTTAGCTGAAAGGGACCACCCGTTGGCCACTGTAGGGGGCCCACTAGCCAACACTCAGAAAAAAACTTGAGAAATGATGGTGAATCCGGATGTGGATGGCTACGTTAAAACCCTCAATCACCGGAAAATACTCTGAAAATCGCAAAAAGAACAACCCACTGAATACCAAAAGAATATTAAACCGAAATATAAGCTAAGTGGTGGCCCAGTTTTTGCATTTAGCTACCAGCGTGGCGATTCGTCCCTCGGCGCCCCCGTCAGTTAGTCACTGACAGAACTGCTCTGAAACAGCAAGAAGAGACTTAAAAGAAACAAACATAGCTACCTTCTCTTCTCTCGTTTTCCTCTTCAGCATCCTGGCGCGCATTTGTTGTTGGTAGTCGCGGTAGTAGCGCCTCACGCGGGCCGACTGTTGTCTGCGTTCGCCCACCTTCCGGACCGTTTCTTTGCGCCCGGCCGCGCGCTCCTTGGCCTCCCTGACCCGCATCGTGTGGTCGTGCTCCCTGCGCATGATGTCAGTGAGCAGCTGATGACGTCGGTGCGCTTCCTGGAGCTGCGCGGAAAGGAAGTGGTGACGTAACGGAAGTGAACGCGGAACAGACGAAAGGAGCGGCCGGGTTTCGAAAAATGCACTTTGACGTAAACTTGACTTTAAACTTGCTTATAAACATTGTTATTATACAGCTAGCTACCGAAGTTTTTGTTCTGTTCGCAAGGGTTTCGCGGGGCCATGCAGTGCCAACAACGGACAAGACGTGCGCCCCTACTTGGTTAGGGGTGGTTTTTGTTGAGGTCATAACCACCTGCCTCCGGTCAAAAAGTTTACTAATGCTGATTACTTTTTCGCACAAAAATCAACCAGAAATAACATGTTATTTCGGGACAGTCAGAACAACATTGTACAAATTCCAGCGCTATCTTTGAAAGAGAAGCAATAGGCGCTTAAGGGAGCATACAATCGACGACATATTTTAATTCCAAGCCTACAACCACAACCGACTGTTTCACGGAAAGTTTTTCATTTCGCGACATTAAAAGTGTGTGATCAACCAGCTGCAGTGCATCCCTGCAAAAAATTGACAACATCATAATTTTTGGTTTTGGCCGGGAACCGAAACACTGACCTGCTGTTCCGCGTGACGTTTCGACTTGGCGTGACTCGTCTCGTGTGACGTCAGCGCCTCGATCTGACGAAACTGTTTCCTCCATGCATTGTTGAGGGTGGCCGATGAGAGCCTGAGTCCGGGAAACTCCGATATGAGGATGGGGAGGAGGTCGTGTTCGCCGATCTCCAGGTTTCCTTTGATCTTTCTGTCGCTGGGAACGGGTTGGGATCGACGCTGAGGGGTGGTCCGGACTGTGGAAGTGAACGCGATGGCAATCGCGAGTGCAGCTTATGTACAAGCAGTCGGCGCGGGCTGGTTTCTAATACATATCTAGTTTAACCCAGCATATGCAAAATCGAACGCATGACGTAAAGCAGATGACGTCACTGGCTAGGTTTCCCACCCTTGTTAAGATTGATTGATTTATTGTTTCATAGGACTCAGCTTATAAGCCGATACAATACAAAAGCCATCATGCTAACAAGTAACCAAATGTCAGTGGAGATTAGAATAAATAAAACCACAATGGCAAGAGAATCGATCATTGTAAACAAAGACAAGATGATGTTTCAGTCAGAGACACCAAATGACATATGCTGCACTGCACACTTACAAATTCATGGGGGCTCGGAAGGATTTTCCCCCTGATTTTTCTCAAGTGGCAGCCAAAGGGATTTTTCCAGGGGTGGGACCAACAGTGGTTAAATTTCATTTTACCAACTTCGAAAGCAAGAGTAGAACATTTTCTGCAAAATCGTTGCGGCAAAATTTCAAAATACAAGGGGGGTCTTGGCCCAACTTCCGACGCCCCGCTTGCCGGGCCTCGTTTGTTTGGCCACATGATGCACGCAGACCCGGAATGACCTGCGGTCTTGTATGGCGCCGCAGCAAGCTTGAAACAAAGTCGAGGAATAGCACAAGAGAGGACAGCTTGTAGTGAAGGTTTAAACCAGGGGTTCTCAACCGGGGGTAAATTTACCCCTGGGTTTAAATTTTACTTATCCTGGGGGCAAATTTATTGATGCTGTTGTACATTTTTCTACAGAGATAGTGAGTAAACAAAAAACAGGTAAATTTTATGTTAAGAAGCTGGCAAGGGTTAAACGGGAGAAAAAAGGTTGAGAACCCCTGATTTAAACGGCGTTGCCGGCGCAACTCATTCTTTTACGGGAAGAAAAGGTTAAGCAGAGACTTACAGGACGGTATACCGCAGCGTGCATACATTGACAAAGCGCCGGATTACCGAAAGGTCGCTGCCAGCTCTTCCACTTGGCGGCGGCAGCGAGGTTTCTTTTCACCGAGGACGTCTGCGTTTCTGCTTTGGCCGCGCGCTGCCGCTGTTGTCCGATACGGGCCTTAAGCTCCCGCTCGGTCCTCCCGGCCTTCCTCCTCAGCGGTTCGACTTTGCGTCGTTCGTTGTCCTCAACCTCATCCAAGTGGTCGCGGTAACTCTCTGACAAGACCTGTACAAAAGAACTATGTGTTGTTGTTTTTTGAAAAATTTCAAGAAGTTTTTCCGGATGAAATAACCAGCAACGAAAGGATGTCTTGGAACAAAATCAATAAACGCTTGAAACATATCCAGGATTCCTGCCCAATTTGAATAAAGTTCCAGATTTATTCCAGACGTAACATTTCCGAATGACATATCCAGGTCAAATACAGGCACTACATAATAGTTGACACGATGAAAATAAAATTATTATCAATCTTATCAAAAGTATAAGAACAAAATATTATCAGACTCCAAATCAAAAGATCAAGCCTAGAAAAAGTATTTCATTTTTTCATACTTTTCCAGACTGCGTAGGAGCCCTGCATATCTATCGAAAGGAACCCTTCCATAACAACGAATCAGACGCTGTGGTGTTCACCAGGATTATATTATGTCTTCTGAGCATGCGCCTTCAGAGGTACACAGTACTGGACTTATTGTGCTGGTCGCCCGTAGACTACGGGAATTTTCTCGCCTCCTACTCAAGCCCCGTGCACCCATTGCACTTTGTTTATTAATTTACGATACAATTTGAATTTTATTGAATTGTAGGATTTTTAGTTTCAGCGACAAAACATTTCTATCCTGTAGATTTTGAAATAAGTGATTTAGTTTTCATGAATATAGCAAAGTTTAGGAACATTAAAAATACTGTATAATAAGAAAATAATGTTGCAGAACTTTTCGTTAAATATCACTTAAATAAAATTTGGTTGAAGTGTTTGAGTGAATATGCTATACAGTAGTCTGTCAAAGCGTTTGGATCACTAAAAAAATGTTTACATCGAAAAATATATGAAGCATCACACAACGTTACAAAACACCGATGGGTTAGTAATATTCGAGATTGTTTGGTTAGCTCTATTTTGGGAGGATTTGAACAGGTACAACCAAACATTGTAACAATTTTGATGAACTGCCCCCCCACACCATCGTCTATGAAGCCTGTAATGGAAAATCCAGCTCTGGCAGTGCATTGTAAGTTCGATCCGACCGATGTAACGCTTCGGCACCAAGTTGCAAGTACTTATTGATTCGGCTAACCTTGTTTTTTATCGTCTGCAACAGGTTCTCTCGTTCCAGCGCAGCGCGAAAGTCTTTCAGTTCGTGCGCGGTCTTGCTCGTCGCCGAGTCCTTGAACCGGACGTTGCGTTGGCGGCGTTTGGCGGCGGCGCGATCGTCTTCGGTGTCGTCGACCGAGCTTTCTGCAACGCGACGGGACAATCACAGGCGGGTTATCTCAGCTCGCTTAGAAACTGTTTCTTTCGGTCATTGACCAACTTTTTATATGATCGAAAAAACGTAAGTCAATTTGGTCACAATGCCTATTTTCAGTCGTAAAAAATATCCGAAAACGAAAAAATGACAGACGCCTTTGAGGTATTTCAGACATATGTCCGAAATGTCCAAACGAAAAAAAACAACTTAGAACAGACAAGCAGTGATAGCGAGTGGAAAAACGTAATTGTCTCACGTTTACGACTTGAATAAAAAATCTCCACATGGGCGTCGGAAAGGGGGGCACGGCTTACCTCTGGATTTTGAAAGTTGATCTTTTTCTATTAACCTTTTAGTAGAAAAAATGTTTTTCTCTTCGTTTCGGACAGGGCTGTGGATCCGAAACTCACGTTTCAGGCTCCGGCTCCAGGCATCTAATTTTTTTGGCTCTGCCCCAGAATGATTTGGTCCATTGCAAACTAAACACCATTGTATTATTTGTACAACTCGCTTTCCCCACAAACTATCTCTGTGGAACCGGAACCCAAATTTCAGGCTCCGGCTCCACCATCTAAAAATGCTTGGGCTCCGGCTCCACACAGCCCTGGTTTTGGAGTTGGCAAATTGTTATTTCGCCACTGTTTCCATCCCCCTGGAAAAATCCACTACTGCCCCTCCCCTGGAAAAACTACTTCCAACGCCCATCCTCCACTCGATCGCCTTTTCACCAGTGACACAATAGTGAATAAGAACCGGCTTATCAATTAAGCCGGCGGAGATGATTATTATTTGCACTAGTGCCAACACCGTCGATAATAAGGGTGACCTTACTGAAAGCTAAAACCAAGAACAATCACGAACAACGTATTCAAGTCGCGACAGAAAACACACGTCACTGTTGCGTCGGAACCACCAACGTCAGTGGTTGTTAAGCTCTTTTCCTTATTACCCACTTCCGGTTGACACTGAACCTTCATTTCCGATTAACACTGAACCTTCATTCCCCACACACTAAATTAAACTGAACTATTTGCACTAGTTCTGACGGTCTCGATGGAAAATATTTTATTCAATAAAAAGACCCGTGTGTCATTCAACCTGTCATTGCCCACAGGTCACAAACTACTGACCTACACAACACACCAAGCAAAGCAGAGTCGCTCACCTCGCGCTCGGTGTGAATCACGTGAACCCGGATCACTTTCGCTCGCCTGCGTTTCGCTGCGAAATAAAAAACAAGGTTGAAGATTGAACGCTTTCTTTGCCGACGTCGCAAGAAGGATGTTGACTCGATTCTGCAAAGTATGAGTTGCGCGCATTGCGGTTTCTACGGAAGCTGCGATTCCGCTGAAAAAAAAAAAAACTTGCCACGAATTGAGACAAGGAAACAGGAAAGTCCGGAGTGTTTGTTTTCGACGGTTCTCAAGTTTTACTCATCAATGCTGCAATTCCAAAAGCAAAAACAAAAAAATGTTAGCATGGCTCACTGATTAACCTTTCAGGCAACAACAGTTGCACTACTACACTTTCGACGAAAAACCTAATATTGGTCAATATCTTTGATTAGCCACCTGTTGGTTTTTACGTTAATATGTCTGAAAGGAAACGCTACACCAGTGGTTCTCAACCTTTTTGTACTAGCGGACCGGTAAATAACACAGAAAACTTTTACGGACCGGTAGTATACAATCGCAATGAATGCAACCGATTATCGCAATCATTTTGTTGACCAATGCTGTTATATGCTTAACGCAAATACTCTGGCAAACCTACAAAAGCTAAGTCAGTAGAAAATTTGTTGCTGTTTCGTTGCTAGCATGCGGGATAAACGTAGCTGCAATAAAGTTTCATGA
>JGI24158J21664_10007207_pt1 | contig 14753 bp, 17 predicted proteins | sample Ectturendosymbi3_FD_21664 | JGI IMG/M metagenome (IMG submission 21664) | reverse complement strand
TTTCACGAAAGAAAACATATTTACGCTCATTGCGTTAAACTAGTGATTTTCGACAGGTGTTCGATGGAACACTAGTCAAACTTATCAAATTTCCTGCAGAACACCTGACCATCTTTCACGGAACACTAGTTTTCCGCGGAACACCGGTTGAAAATCACTGGTATAGTGAATACTGTTACGGCGAGTTATAATGCTATTACGTAATTACGCGAGTTATAACGCTATTAAATGACCGAAATGTCTCAGCCGAAAAAAAACAGCACTGAACCAAGACCTGTTGCTGTTCGAAGTGACAAGGATGGGAGCTTGATGCTTATCCTGCCGAAAGAGCTAATCACGTGACCTAGATGCAACAAACACCGAAGTGCCAAGTGACGCGCAGACGAAGATCTATGCAACAAAACCAACAATAACATTTCTTCGCTCTCGATGCGCGGCCCGCATTCACTCAAATCGTCGTCGAATGCGGCATAAACCGAAACTCAAACCCCGTTGCGGTCGTCGATGTTTCAAAAAGCAAGTGACGAGCTTTTTTGCGGTCGATCCCTGTTGGACGCACGCCCGTCACTCATTCGCAGCGCGTCGGGGAAGAAAAAACAACCTGAACACGCCGTTGATCCGAACCTGTCCGAACTTACCCGAACTTTCGACGTCGGCCTCCACGCCATGCGCCATCAAAGACCGTCGCTTCACCGGCATGGGAAGGACAGGGATTCTTTTGGTCTTGTGCTTGGCCAGCGCTGCCAGAACTGCTTCCGAGTGAGCATCTGCGCGGAAACGTGCGACAGAGTTCGGTCCGGAGCTCACGATGGCGGCGTACACCGAAAAATACAAGTATTTACAGCAAAAATGCAACTTTGTCTTAAGGATGAAACGTGCACTTTTCTTTGGCGAGCAAGAAAGAAAAAAAGTAGCGAAGTTGCGCATTTCTGCTTTTTCGGGGCAAATGTTCTCTTATAAAAAAAAAAGCGTAAATCATGAATTTGAACGACACCAAGTTCGAACGAAGGGAAAACACGTATTGATTTCGTTTAAGCTGCACACAACGAGGTGTGGANATACTACNGCACGCCGGGCAGGTCAGTGGCATGGAAATACACTGCGCAACGGGACCAAAGCTTAGAAATAAAGCTCCGNAAATGGACTTTGAATTGAAACGCACACGCTGNCAACAACGCTGCAGATCGCAGGAACGTTTGATTGATGTGTGTTATGTAAAGCTGACACGTTACGCAAGCATCGGCTTGATTTCGAACAAGCGGCTGAACTGTTTTTTGCCATTTCTACAGTTTTTAGACTTTTTTTCTTTCTTTTTCGACTTGACTGTTTATTTCGCGGCTGCGCGCGCAAAGTAATTTGTCGACGTTTGCGAAGTTCGCTTATCCTGCTCGCCAAAAAAACGCTGGCTTTTAGACCATGCCTGCCGAGCAATACCTTAGAGAGCAGCTCTGGGCTGACAAATACGCACACTGCGCTTCTTACCCGATCTGTAGCGGTCGTCCCGTCTCGAACGACGCTGTCTGTTGATCGCGCTCTTCGACGGTTTTCTCGCTCGGCTTTCGTTCGGCGCGCGACGGTGGTGATCTCGGGGAGGATGCTTCGTGTCCGATTCGACGAGCACTGCAAAATCATCGAAGCTGATTCAGACCAGAAGTGACAAGTCAACGTTCGGCTTCCGTGGTCAGAGTTGCGCGCGTGATCGTGCGGCAAGTTCACGCGGCGTGACAACTGCAGCATGAAAGCTCTTGTCACGCTCTTGTCCGCGTTGTGTTCAGTTTAGAAGTTGCCATTTTACAGGGCGGTCCAGGTGGCTGGAATGCTATCAGCGGGCCCGCAACAACCTAGGAGGGGAAGCCGGGCAAGTGGCCGCCCCGAAATTTTTAAAAACATTGTAAAACACCAGCAGGGTTTTCGGTTGTAGTAAGTCACAATCATTTCGCCGCTCCCCCCCTTCGAAATTTCAGCCGGCTGCGGCAATCGGGTTTTCACTGCGCCGCTCCCCGGGAACCAGACCCTTGTCGTTGTTTTCTTGTTCTCTAAAGGTTAAGTCTATGCCAGTGGCTACTAATCGCATGATCTCGCTCAAAGAACCCACCGCTCATTATTAAACGCTTTATATAGAGAAGAAACTACAGCAGGCATTATCTCAAGTCTTGTTGCTTCTTGAAAAAAATATTTTACTTGGATTTCCAAACAAATCAATGAACTGGGGAATGCTTTACAGCCGCTGGTTTGAGCAGTGCACAGGCCTTGGCATTTGCAAGGTTGGGATTGTAAACAGACGTAGCAAATTGCGTAATAATACCATTCCGACAAACCACCTACTTTAAGGGGAATGTTAACTTCCTTGTCGACGTCTCGATGGGACAATACCGCTCTCAAGACGAAGCGGGAAACGATTTCCCAGCATTTTTAACAGTGGTGCGTGATGAGGCCGAAAATACGTGTGACGTACGTAAAATACGATCAAGCGCGTTAGCCTTGCGCGCCAGCAAACGGCATGTCAACGACTGCCTGAAGAAGGGCAAAGTCCGGGCCTGAAAACGTAAATCACTACTCACTTTTTTGTAAACAGTGCGTCAAACCTTCGGTGCTCAATCATACAATAACGAATGGCAACAATATAATAACATTCGTTCGTCAAATTCTGTTTAAAGAAGCTATTGAAATGTCAGCTATTGAAAACCTGCAAACAAATACACACTGGAGGTAAAACACAACGAGCAGCGATAGACGAGTCTTTTTTAAAAGACGAACAAAGTAAATAGGCGTGTTATCATTGTCCAGGCAACACCAGCAACAACAGAGGGATCTGCGTCTCGTCTGCGCCCAAGTATGCTCGGAAACTGGCTCGATTCAACTTCGCTTCGGCCGGCTGTTCGGTGAAAAAATCGATTTCAACACTACTGTTGGAGCCCCTTGCCCTACTGTAGTGAACCACAACTGAAACTGTAGCCATCGTTTTCGAAATATTGGGGGTCAGTGGTCATACCTTGCACGGTATATGGAAGACAACCAAAATTCACAGCAACCCCGTATTGAAATAAATGGCAGCATCAATGCGTTGTTGACGTTACTGCGGTTTTACTAATTAACAATACCTGCTGCAACTTAAATCGTTCTAATCCACCAGACACAGTCACTGGCGGTGTCGTATAACAGCTCAATCGCGTGCCGCCCTTGGTCAGTGCAAGAAAGCGGAACAGATCGGCAAACGGACACTTTTTCCATGGACGCCAAATGACTAAGCTCTCCGCGGCAATGCCTGCTGCAGCAACTGCCCACCGGGACAAGGCTGGCTGTCAGAAACATACACCAGTGAGAAACAGCTACACTGCAAAGATGCCGACGATTGGTCCCAATTGTTACGCAGCAACTTTTTGTCTCACAAAGACGAGCGCCTTTTCAACGGGCAAACGGGGTGGTCTCGACGCATTGCGGTAAATGGACAGGCGCGTTCGATAATGACATTTAATTAGTCAGCCTCTATGGGAATCTGTCTCCGACTGTTACTGAGACTTCTATAAGGACGGTCTTCGCACAGGGCGCCACCACAAGGAACATAAAACTGCGCATTCGCGTGTCCAGACTAAACAAAGCGCGTCGGTCAGCCATTTAACAGTGATAAACGTTTTGGTGCAGAAGTAAACACGTTATGTCTACTAGCTAAACGCATTCAAAGCAAAATTGACAATCACTTTAAAATCGGAAATATCGAAGATTCCGCAGTTGCGCTCTGGAGCAGAACAAAAGAAAAAAAACACTTCAGCTGATTCGCACCATTACGAGGAAAATCGTGTTGTTCGAAAGCAACGCAAGTGACAATTATTGCGAAAGCAGCGATTCGAACAAGCGATGCCAGTGAGACGGGTTTTTATTAGATCATAATGACATTTGATGGGAATCGCGACGGGATACTGCATTTCAAGTCAAGTCAAGAACAGCGGGGTGTTCATAATATCAACTGTTCTCTCAGCAAACCATGAACCAGCGTTCCCTCTAAGAAAATTCTACACTGAGCAAATATTTGTTTCGTTGCGCATTAAGCGCATGCAATTGCGCAACCATGTAGATTCGCTACCAGTGAAGCGTTCCAAACGTTGAAAGGGCTATGCGATATATACATGACAGCACTGCGCAAATTGACTGGTGGTGCTGCGCATTTGCGCAGCTTAGAGGGAACACTGCCATGAACTAAGAGGAAATAATACCGCGCCAAGACTCACTCAACAGGAGACTATGGTGTCGCTGTCACAGCGCTGTCAACAGCGTTTCGCACAAAGCAGAATTGTGTCGGTGGCGAGAGCAGGCGTTTACCGTGTGTCATGCGCGGCGACACTTTAAATCTCACGAATAGTCACAATCGTTTGTGTGAAACGAAGTATTCATTGTGACGTTAGAATGCGCTGAAGGGCGCACCTCAGCGCTACGTAACTTTCCGCTGACGATCAACACCGCGCGTGCACTTGTAAAGCGTCGCGAAAGCTTCCACAACAAACAGACCCCCCTCAAATCAAACTGAAGCAAACAAGCGATCTGTGCGAGAATATCGTTAATGGCCAAGCAGTGAAGAGGCACACAGGTCTGGCTGTCGCTTTGAAAACCGCACGATACCGCTTTGGATTGTTGTTTCGTTGAGCGAGCCGACTTGAGTCTTCGTCTCGTTAATTACTGAGTTTTGATAAACGGAAGAGAAACGCGCACTCCTCTGTCGCATTTACACCGTACTGTTTGCGGGAGCAGGCGAAGGACCACAAGCAGACAACTGAAAGTTTCATTGCTCGCCTGTAAACAGAGTTGCCACTTAGGCAATGGGCTCAAACATATGGAAAAACAACCAGAAAATAATTTAAATGAAACAGAAGTTTTCAAAACAGGCATTGTGTACGGACGCTGGAGATTGTTTCTGGTAACATTTTTTACCAGAAATAATCTGCGCCGTGCTTTAAACCAATTGTTGTTGTACAGCAGAAATTACGATTAGCTTAAAAAGCCCGAAATTCGTCGTTACGCACGAGAACGTTTTGAAAGTCAAGACATTTTTAGTCATTACGCAATTCCAAATTGAAACAAGCTTTCGTACGGGATAATATTGTTACGATATGTGAAAAACCGTAATAACTGAGGCTAAAGTAAGTACAAAAGTAAAAAGTAAGGATGTTTCTCAGAAACAAGCATGCCAGTCCATGGGAGACTTTTTCCCCGTCCTATCCCGCAGGATTCCCACGAAACTTAAAAGGTACATTATCATGTGCACGCCTTATGTCTAGCATGCAAAAGAGTCGTGGAAAAGTACCCCTAACACCCCAATTGGGAGGGACAATGTCATTTGGATGACCTTTCTCTAGTTGTCACCTAAAAAGGGTCCAACAACCTTTTTCTTGGAGTCTAGCATCACTACGCTATGGCACTGAGCCTCTACGCCTAATACTTGCGTTACGAGCATACAATAACAGTATTCAACTTCACAAAAGTCCTGCTGTATGAAGTTAACGTCACTTCATACAATAGGATATAGGCCAAATTTCACATCCCATCCCACAGGAATCCCATCCCCATGGACAAGACTGGAAATAAGGTCAAAATCTGACAGATTTGTCCCTATTTTGATCGACTGTTTCTTACCTCTACGACACAGTCCTCAAAACAAGGACAAATCTTACGAAGAAGTACAGTATGTTAACGCCGCCTATAAATCACCCAAAGATGTTAGGACGCACAGGGCCCGATTTCGTCGTTATGACATCATCAATCGGATATAAAAACGTGTGTAGTGGTCTTTAACGCGCCGTTAAACAGACAAAGCGGATGTCATTCTGTATTGGGTGGCTTGTTTCCGTTCGACACGGTTACTTTATATGCGAGGCGTGAAAGAAACACCGCGTCCAATGATTTCTATGTACCGCAACTGCTGTTTTATCTGCTGACTTGTCGCGAGACCAGGGCAATCAACTGGCGTTAACAACGGTGGCTTGCTTGCGTGGGCTTAAGAGGATTTTATCCTGTGTGAACAGCATAGTAAGTACAGCGGTTAGTGTCCGGGGCCTGGATTCGCCATCCGTTTTCGCGCAGTTCATTTTCCGAAACAATGATTTCATTGGACCACTGACAGGCAACACAAACGGCAAAACCACCAGAATAACAGCGGCACTCCCGAACTTCGGAGAAATCTTCCATAGCTGCACGAAACGTCGCGTTTAGTTGAGTCCCGGTATGTCAGCCGCGCGTGCGGAACAAAACAGCGCAGACCTAACATCGGCAAACGATGGCAGTGTAAACAAAGCGATTAATTCATCTGGCTGGATATGGGGCCGCTTATGGTCGCGGAAACGCCGTGTGTTGTTTCATGTGTGTGGTTTGCGACGCGCGTTTAACAACCGTTCATGCACAACGTTACGTCGGCAATGATGAAAGTGGCCTGCCATCTTTCCCAATCTATGCAAAAATCCCAGAACTTCGTGACTGGCGAAACAAACGAAAGCGGCTCAGCTATCCGTCAACGGGGGGGGCATCGCCATTTGGCAAATCAACTCATCGGCGGCATACTCAAAAGTGCAAAGTGTCGGCCAATATTACATCACACTGATCAATCAGCGAAAAGGGCAGGAACAAAGTTGGATTACTCTTTGCCGTCGTTTGAGACTCAGCGCACATCCGCGAAAGCGCATCCGCTGCTATCCGAGAAAGACCCAATAGAATTGACCGAACGTAGAATCTAGGGCTGGCTGAGAACTTGACCCAGGTGGCCTTTCGCCAACCCTTTGTGATTCAACATGTTAGAACACGACCATTAAACTGTTAAAACTGAAATTTGTGATCTTTGATGTAATTGTTTTTCTCTTGCTGCATTCGTGTTATTTCGTGATTTGAGTCACAAAAAACAAAAGTGCATAAACAAACCATCCCCAAACCACACCCATCTAGAAACGGAAAAGTACAACGACTTTAGCAAATGTGTCAAAGCTCACAAAACTGAGCTATGATCGGAGATTCTGTTTTCCAGCTGCAGAACCTTAAGGCGAACGACCATCGCGCTCTATTTCGATTCGGTCGACTCAGGACGAAGAACAAGCAGTGACCAGCGACGTCGCCATCTATCACATCTGATAGCGATAGTGGAGCATCAATCTGGCAGCGACTGTACATCAGAAGCGAACGGCCGTGCGGCAAAAGCAGCAAGGCAAAGCCCACAATTTAAAATTACGGCCTGTCGCGTGCGTCAAAAATTGCAAGCCAAGCATCGCATAAAAAGTACGTTGCACAACGATCGCAGCTGATTGCAGTTGTGCCGCGCTTCGGTCGTCAGGGGAATCTGTTTCACGATGGGTAACAGTCTTACTTTGGGCTTGGCACTGCATCGGAATGAGTTTATTGCAAGGCTTTTGACCAAGATAAACGATGTAAACTGCCACGGTTTGGATAATTTCCTGGCGTTAAAAACGCTAAAAACCCTGACAAGCGTTCGACGCAACGAACAAACCGTAAGGAAGATTTTGTGGCCCGATAAACTATCACTAATTAAATATGTCACGCCCGCAAGTGTGAAAGACAACACGTAAACTGTAAAAATTAGTAGAATGCAGCGAAAAAATCAGTACACCGTCTGCGCTTCATCTCCAATCTAAAGATGGTCTTAAATCGGCATGGTCGTTCCTTGAATTCAGCAGTTCACACTTTTTGCAATGAGTTTATCGGTCAGGAGAAGACAGCTGCATGACAACGAATAACAGCAACAGCGGCACACTGTCCAGGGCGAATGCGAAGCGCGCAAGTCCCATACGCTTGCATTGACTTTCCGGAGCGGCGAGATGAGTTAAAACGGACTCTGTCGTCGATGATGTCCGACTAAAAGTTCCGTTGCAACTTAACGTCAACTTAAAAGACAACGGAGTCCCCTGCACAAGATCACTTTCGTGGCCAGCCAATGATTCGTCGGCGGGTGAAACAAATGTTAATTAGCGCAAAGTCAGCAAAAGCCGCCGTTGGGTTTCATTTCGAATTGAAAGCCAGTGTCAACCACGGTAGCAACCGGGTTTAGCTTGACTGCGTTGTATAACACTGATCGGTGACGGGCTCGCGCCCCACGGTTGTCTCGCAACAACAGGTGGTTAACGCTCGTGCTGCATCAAACACCCGCGACAGGCCTTTTCGGATGAGCGCAACCCTTGTTCGACGACGTGTTTATTACTGTTTGAGCAGGTTATGATATCTTGCGAGTCGTGAAGCCTTATCGGATTACCTCCAGTAAACACATAGGAGAGGCTCACAAGCAATCTGCGCACACGCACGCGCCCCTGCCCGTTGATCGTGATCGATCTCTTTTGAGGGCGCTCGACAACAGCGCACCAATCTCGCCATGGCAAACAACGCCGCAACTGCAATATTACAGGGTTATCTGCTGTTGACAGGACACAGACAAATAGCAAACCATGCCACGAAGTGAAGCTAAAACTTGAGAAAGTTTTCTGGTCGGTCACCATGAGAAATGCTAATGGAAAGGATTATAAACATGGGCATCGTGAAGATTTTTTCCAGGGGGAGGGTCAAAAGCATTTTTCCAGGGCCAACAGTGATGAAGTTTTACCAACTGGAAACTAAGAGAAAAACATTCCTCCACTAAGAAGTTAATAGGAAAAATCAAATTTCAAAATCCAGGGCAATCAAGGTCCCTTGCCCCCTTCCCATGCCCATGATTACAACCAGAAGCAAAACGATTTCACTTGCTCTATTTTCGCACCGCGCTTTTCCTCTCGGGAAGGTCGCGGTCGCAGCAGCTGCAAGGGGCCTCGATTCCTTCCCTTTAAAACCACATTTGGAAAATTTGACGAAATTTTGAAAAATATCTTCCGCTCCTGGAGCTTTCCGTTAGTTGTTGCCTTGTTTGTGCATCGGTGTCATTTGTTTCCCACTTCTACTACTTTTTTGTCAAAATGCATGGCTGCAATTTCTCGAGAGCAGTCGGTAGCAGCGCAGACTTTCCGACTAAGCCAGTATTACGGCGATGTAAGACGAAAACGCAAGCTATTACCAGCTTCAGTCCATGCTGCACCGTTAGATCGCTGTAATTGACTGCGAAAGCCGGAATAAATCGGGAAATCCTACGCTCCGCAGATAACTCGAGCTGGAAAAATCAATTTCTACAGAATCACGGTTTTACGACGATGCGATATCGTAAAAACGTCAGGCCTCCGCGATCTTGCACTGGCCAGCGGCACTGCATCGCAGAATAGCCCAGTCGCCCTCCACAAGACATGATGTCATGACTGGGACAAGCGGTACGTCCTTGCAAGAAGGAATGAATTGGCGCAGACAACCCGGGTATGGGCAACAGCACTTATCAGAAACAAAAGATACGTGCGTGTTGCTTGAGATGCTGGCTGTGGACAAGATAACTTACATAGTCGGAATAAGCACACCACTCCGCCCACACAACGTTGTGCACGCGCTATCGCCACGGAACATGCGCGTTGCCCTTTTGGAGTCGTCTGAAAATAGAACTGCAGCTCTAACAGTTCTCTCCGGGCAGGTTGTATGACGCAAGGCACGAATTCGTTGCCATTGGCTCGCATTGAACATGTGCTCGAAGCGTACACTGGTTAAATTCACACCGACTGGAAACGGATAACGTTTCGTTTGCGGAAGGTCGATTTATCCACGTGAACAAATTTGCAGCACCGCACTTGCAAAGAAACGAATGACAAAAACAGTCACCACTCGACTTCACCTTCACTTAACACACCACGGCTTGATTTCTGCACTGTCTGGTGGTCAGTTTTGCATTATTAACGCCAGAACAGCGAAACTTACCGTGCGAAGCAAAAGAAGATGCTTTGAGCTGCGTTAAAGTCTTACAACTCAGCACCAGCATGTCGCTATTGCGCTTGCGCAGTATCTGCACCCAATACATTGGCCAACAACTGCTGGATTTAACCGTTCGTGTGGTGGTCCATGAACTAACTGACCGTACTGCCATTACCATCTAAACTGGTAGCTGAGAATGCTCGGCATCAGCAACCTCACCAGGTAATCAGTGTGGCCTTTGCCAAGGCTAGCAGCCACAACTTGCTACAGCAGCAAATCACTCGTTCAGTTTTTTCGCCCCAGCGCTTCGGCGTCGCCGGAAAACCTCCCTTGAGAATTTCACTAAACCGCACCGTTGCTGCCAAACAACAGTTTGATCGGCAATACGAGCCTTGACGAAATGTCACGATCGTCAAGAATGTGCACCGAGCGGACAGGTGCTGAACGTATCCGACGACATTGACATTCACTGTTTCAAGGTCACCGAGTGGCACAATAGGCACTGTCAGTTGTAGCGCGCTGTATCATTAAGAAACGCAAGCCGGCAATATCCGTAACAGTGACATGGTGTTTAGAGCGCTGACCCACATACATCATCCACAGAACGCTTGTGATGATGACTTCTGCGAGATGGGGCCACCCAGTGATGAAACACGCTTTAGGAAATGACGAATCGACATTTTCTTCAACCTACCCGCGGATTCATGGATATTTTGGCCTGAACTGCGAGCAATAATAGGACCAATATCAGACAATGTATCAAGGCACCTGATTTCGAGTCAAAACTGTGGCATACGTTACGAAGGTATGGCCAATTGCTACAAAAAAAAAACTCCACGGTCGGATACATTCATTGCGACAACACGCTCTATGATTAAATCAAATTGCTATGGGCAAATATAACCAATACGTACCACAAAACAGTTGCTAAGTCACAATCTGGGAACCAGCTCTTGTTCACATTTACGAGGTGCTGTCTTCACTCCCAAAATCAGTATTCGTTACGGTATTTATAAGACAATTAGGCATGCGCCTATACAAGCATTGCCGGCTTAACTCAGTGTCTAATGTATAAAGAGCGTAAATCGCACTTGCGCTTTCCAGTTCTCCTTGTCGTTCTCGGGGTTTTCGACCGGTATCACCAAAAAGCATACAACAACAAACAAACAACTTTCAAAAAGCAGTTAGAATATAGCGCAAGAAAGTAGTTTGATCAAGTTTTGTCGCCACGACCCAGAATGCTTCACCATCACGTTTATGCACAACGCCTCAAAAGAAGCTCTGTTTGGGATCGAATGCCTTTCTGAAACAAGACGATGATGACAACCGATGCTTCTTTACAAACGCGAGCGTTTTCTTTATTTCGTCCATTCCCATCCAAGTCAATTAGAGCACCCGGTGTAAACAGCAAGTCAACATTTTATGGCTCGATTGAATGTGCTTTCTCTGACACGAACGGCATTTAAAGTAAAGCATGACCATTAAAATGCGAGGGGGGGCTTTGTGCACGAAAACTGGCATACTGCAACATTCAACTGAAGGACGGAATCGAGACCAAAATAGAAGCTTTGCAAGAAATTTCTACGCAGAAAGGGAAATTTGGCGCTTCCGGGTACCTAGCACTAAAATTCCCTCCGGCTTTCGCGTTGTGCAAGAATAAGGGATATGCCTCTTAACACCACTCCTAAGAGGATTGACTACATCACAAGCAAGCTGCTGATCCTTCATTAGTTTTATCTACTAACAATGCGCTTAACCTTTCAATTATTGACAACAGCTGTTTGAACAGTCAAAGCTTTCGGCGTGCAGCGCTTGGTCATTCTACGATCAGCGGCTCAGATGGTCGCTTAAACGCTATGACGGGAAAGTACTGTATATGAAAAGCCGGAAATGCTCTCATTGCCTGGCATCTATTGGACACTGCTCAAAACTTTTCCACAGTTCATCTATGACTGGGAAGCTCAGTCAAAACCAGCAACAGGCTCGATTTGCAGCAATGAAGGGCGCTGTTCTAACCTTGTCCGCTGCGAGAAGTGACACGCAAGATCTGGTTAGCGACTTTCTTGTCAGGTTTATTCGGCGTGGGTTACTTGAACCACTAAATCTGGGTAACCTGAACCTGTTTTTTTCGCTGAGACCTTTCGGTCGCTTGTTCATAAGCTTTTTAACAAAACAATGCAAAATCTAAGTGCGAAACTCTCGGAGGGGACCCACGGCAAATCTGAAAAAAGAAGNTCCGAGGCGACCGTCACGTTCGTCTCCCCTAATACCCACCCCTGAGTTAAACCACTAAATCTGGGTTGCTTGAATCACAAATCTGGGTTGCTTGAACCACTAAATATGCTGCTTTGACTGCAACAGCTCCACTGGTGTCGCCAGCGGGTTGCCCGGGAATGTTTCCAGGCAGCCTGAGGCACACACTTATCCAGGACGTCAACGTTGTTGCGCGTCGCTGCGCAAGATCAGTGCGAAATGAAATATAGCAGAACGAAACGATACCACGTGCGCTAAATTAGCCGTGCAAACAATTGAGACGTAAAGAACCGAGAACTGGTTCGCACCAACGAGCAAGCTTTCAAGGCGGAGTGTTGATCATAATGTGGGTCAAAGTGTGCGATCGACAGAAGATATCAGATTTTATTTACAGCTGCGCGAAACCACTCGTGGAATGCTGCGTTATGAAGCAGTGTCGATGTTACACGTCCTGGCCGCAAGAGCAGCGTATCAGATTTCGACCTTTGGTAATCTCGTGTAGTCGTATACCGTTTGAGTGCATATCACTCTGAAAATCGTTAAGTCATCAAATGAGGATCATCAGTTTTATTATCATGCGGACCATTTTCGATGCATGGGATTGCTTGTTACGCCTGATTGCCTTTTACAGTATTTTTATTCACTGATTATCTCAAGACATGCTTCTTAGCTGCGATTAAACACGTAATTCTCATTGCGATTATACACTCCGTTTTGAAGAAGGTTAATTATGTCAAGTATTTCGAAAACTACAAAGAACCGGCTTGATCTAGGACCGCAACCAAAGATGAAACATGAATGCGACATCCGGCACAACGCTGCTTCCTCTTACGGTCTCTTCGCTGCTCAGGCAACACATTACCATAACGCAAACCACACCGTGTTATTTCTTTGGGATCGCCGCGGTGACAAGAATCTTGAAAAAAGCTGACGTCAAAACATTTGACGCAAGGCTTTCCAACGGTAAGCGTTACCTCAGCAGCGCAAATGCGGGTTTCGGCAAATGCTGTTCGCCAATACGCCGACACGCGCATTTACCGTCGGCCACTCTACACGAGACACCTCAAGCCCACTCTTACGATGCTACATACGCGAAAAGCGCCCTTGAACAGAGGCTGGGCATTTCCACAGCAAGCTACTGTTGGACCGTCCAACCCTACCTACCATCGTACAAGGCGCGACTGGAAACCAAAGCAAGTTTATCAAAGTAGGATTAGCTTTGCACGGCAAAAAGCCCGTTGACGACCACGAAACTGTGATCATCGCCGTTGGGCGTAATGGCCCAAAGCACGTAACACAAACATCACGTTCTGGCGCGCACCAGTAGAAGTCCGATTCAATTTTCGTGCTACTTTCCAGCTTTCGGGCGCGTTTGTCGAAGACGCGTGTAGTGGTGGACCGTCCAGTCTAGTAAGGCTAACGTTAGGCGAAAGCGCTGGCCTTAACGAGCTTTATGACCTAATAATCCGAAAGCACAGCCAGGCTCCGTCCCTGGTCAACGTCACAAACCTTCTGCGGGGCGATGACGACGAGGCTGACGATTCGAAGATCAATTGCGTTTACCGCGGCACGATCCTGCCAGCAGCGAAGAGGGTTCGCGCACACTAGGAAATGTTTTGCTGTTTTTTATTTCACGCTGTTTTAAATCTCGAGAGTTGATTAATTGTTCTGTTTTTTTTCGGTTTTTCTTTTAAATGAAACGGTTATCTTGGACTTTAGTGCAAGATCGATCAAAAGAACCTCGTGACACACGTCAACTAAAACAACACACACAGAAAGCCAGGAAAACTTATCAGCGTTCCATAAACTTCAACCGAATAGCTTACATGTTAACAAAGTCTGCCATACAGGCTTCATTTTAGTCCCAGTACTTCTCTGCTGCACTCAGTCTAAGCCACATCTTCCACAAATCATCAGCGATTTCGTTGGCAGCCCAGCTCTTGATCGCACAAATCAGGGCATTCCAAACAGGTCATGAGTGCTTCCATGGGCTGTGACGTCAGAATATGTGACGTCAAAGAGAAACCACAAAGACGCAAAATATGTCACTTGAGAATGTTTGAAACCACTTTCTTTGAAGATGTGGGGGATGCTTTTTTTCAGAACAAGTTTAAAATACAGTTTGTAGAGCTTGGCATGGAGCCTGAAACGACAAATCCCTTAGCGGACAGTTGCACACTTTCTAATTTGTCCGATTCTGAAACCAACATCGCCAACCATAGCCGAGTACACACAATATCGAAAGCAGACACCCAAGCCAATCAATCGGGCATGAAAACAGCAATTGCCTGTCAAATGTCAACGAGCAATTGTACACTCCTCAACTTGCTATCAATTGCCTTCTTTGCATCCGACATGAACTCTCAGATACCCCAACTACGCGCCTATTACTTCCAACGCAAAATACCTTGAAAAGGGTTGCCTGTAAAAGGCGGAGCTCCGTAAATAGCGGAGCTTGGATGACGTAACCGGAGTCATTAAAACTGATATTTTTCTTTGAGAAATGAGAAGTAGACGGTAGCAAAAATAATTTTACTGCAAAAGGTGATGTTACACTACGGTAAAAAAAAATCTATTTTGAAGTTTGATAATTTTTGGTTACCTGAGTTTCACAACGGTTCGGGGACAAAAAATAGGTTTCAACAGTTGTGAATGTATAAAATTTTTAAACATCGCGAACTTCCATGTATTCCATGTTT
>JGI24158J21664_10007206_pt1 | contig 14754 bp, 12 predicted proteins | sample Ectturendosymbi3_FD_21664 | JGI IMG/M metagenome (IMG submission 21664) | reverse complement strand
CAATACCTTATGTTCAATAGGAAGCTCCTGGGGTACATCGTAACGAAATTCTTACAACACTCAACGATGTCCACGTGTGGCAAACAACTGAGTTAACTTTGCTTTCTCTCTCTATGCAGTTCAACTTTCCAGTATGTAAACCACAAGTATGTAAATCCGAAGTCGTCAAGAACTTCAGAAACAGCAGCAAATAAAACAGAGTCAAATAAAACATGTAAAATCTCAGAACTTTTTAAAAAACTATAAAAGCTAAACACCAGGCATGCAGCTTTCATGTAAAGCGCTACCTTTGCTGAACGGAACTTTACTGAACTTTTCCAAATCAGCTTTCTGTCTGTGTCTGTAGCAGAGAGCTCAGACACACGTCCGCACTTGACGACGACCAAACCAGACATACAAAAGGATAATAGCATAGTAAAGAGCTCAGGAATGTTGTACCCCCGAACAAGTGTCAAGTTGACCCACATTTTAGGACACACTTTACAAAGAAAATATTTCAGGTATATTGTATATAATATTATATATTAATTAGATGTTGTTTATCGTTTCAGGAGAATTAAAACTACAATATATTAGATCAGTATCTGTAATTTTAAGTGAATGTCTGGTATAACCTTTCGAAATGCCAGTCTAAATATGTCAAAGAGAACATCAAAAGATAAGTAAATGTAATAGTATGATCAGTGCTTATACATTTTGAACACTCTATTTTTGTGTCCGCCTAACATTAAGTAGAAATGCGAAAAATACCGAAAGCGCTGACGAACGGTATAAACCAATTTGTATGTATAATTTTTATCTTTATATTTTTGAAAAATTTATGCGGATGATATTTACAGCTGAAGGAAAGTATTTGAGATTGTAACCTCTGAAGACAAGCTGTGTGCACACCAAATGTAGCGTATACCAAGCATTTGATGGAAAACGGTGCGTAACCGACAAGCCAACAGAATGCTTTGTGGACAACCGGCGATTTGGAGATTTGTTATGCTTTGTGGAGATCACCACCAGAGATGATAAATATGATAAATAAGCGAAAAGGTTGCGGTGAGCAAGGTGCTTTATACCATAAAAATCCCGTCAACCATCGAAAAGCTCACCCTCTTCTAAAAATAGGCATTCAAAAACAAGAGGAGACTATATTCACTCAGGGCCCCAGACGACTTATGGTGGGAACTCCTCCGAGGTTGTGCAATGTGGGGAGTTCCTAGGGATGCGTGGATAATCCCTCGCATTTGGTTGTGAGAGGTGGCGAGGTGAGATTATCCAGGATAAACGTAAGTAGAAGTAAATTATTGTGTGAATTGATGGAGATGATGTGAAGGGTTGAATAAGGAAGAAGTGGCAAACCCAGTAATCTGATAAATACGACACTAAAGACTTGTGGCCGTAAAAGATTACTGTTTTTACCTTAATCTGCCGATTGTTATGATGTCTGAAGCAATCACATTTGTGGGCCTAAGATGCCTTATACAGTAACTCCTGGAACTTTCAGACATCGTACCCAGGATGCCTAGTACGGTAGCCTCGGGGACTTTCGGATTTTCGCAATTATGCAAGGTACCATGCATATTGCGTTCCCACTTCTCCCGAGTTTTGCCAGTCATGTTATTTTCATCACTAGCACCTGATAGGAGTGGTATCATTGCCTATATTTTGATCTTTTTATATCTGGATCAGTTCTGAACGTTAAAGGAACCCGACGAGGTTTTATCATTTTTATATAGCTTAAAGATGCCCAAAGGCATGGGCCTTTGCGAGAATGCTATGTTTAACAACTTCGTTTGACAAATAGAGATATAAAGTACAATGTGATCAAGCTTTTCTTGATCACCAGCTTTTTTTTCGGATTATACCCGCCGTCTAAGAAATTAGCGTAATAGCGATATACCCGGGTCTTCGTATCCAACCGACGGTTCACAAAGTGAAGAAAGTACAAAATACCGTATAAGAGAGTATAAGTAAAGTATAAGAAAGTACAAGACTTTAAGTGACCCCGTTGTGGCCGAATCTGAAATACAACCTTAAAATTTATCCCAAAATAAAAGTTATTGGGACTTCCTCCGATCTGCAAATGATCCGGCGACCCTGGCAAACTCACCACTGGCCAATATCGTGGGATCAGGCAGGGATATTTCTTTGGTGGTGCTTAGAAATCTTCCTTGCTAAACGATCGGGAGATTCCTTATAATATTTCACAAATAATTTAACTAATAATCTTGACGCCTCAAGCCTTTACAAGAAGAAATAAAGTAAAAATACATCTCAGGTGGAGAAAATACCCAATGAAATTCGAAATTGTGACAACCAGAAAACCCTTAAGAGACTCTGAATGTCAGTCTCAATTCTAGAAATAATCAGTGTGCCTGTTAAAGTAAAAGAGTTGGATGAGCTAATAAACTTTTGTCCGAAGTGACAACCATTGAAAATTCGGAACCAATTTTGTAACTTCTAAAATATTAATCTTAAGCGCGAAAATGTGTAAGGAGAAAGTTACGATCGAATACCAGAAGAAAAATCATGGAACAAAAACATAGAGATACCTTGTACTGCATTGTACCTTAACCCGTATATTATCCCTTTTCAGGTTATCATCCAATCTAAAGAAGAAATGCCAATCCTGATCCAAGTCATTCCTATAAAAAAAGTAAAAACTGATAAGCGAACTACTCATAGTGAACTAAATCAAGATAAAACATATGTAAGAAAAGTCAATAAGCGATAGCCTCCCATTTGAGCGAAAAAGGAAAAATAAACATTTTTAGTAACAATCTACCGAAACATACAAACTACTTGGAAGATAGAACCTTGTACTAAAAATAGCATACGCCTGAAGGCTGCTGAAATTGACTCCTGTAAAAAAAATTGAATTTTGAAACAATACAAAAACCATATTTTGGAGAAAAATGAACCCAGCTCGTTTTCATGAGAAAAAGAGGTCTGCCGCTAAGCCCTGTTGTGCTCACCATGATGGCCTGTTGCTAAAATTAAGATATGGTCCTATAAAAAGTTTGATTGAAAAGAAAAATAAGTTGCCAGAAAGGCAAAACGTGCCTAAAAAAACAAGGAAAAACAATAAATCCAAGACTTTCTATTACTTAAATGGTTCCGTTCAATTAATATCTCAAGAAGAAATTATTAAGTCAAAAAATTTCTATTATATCCCAAAACACTCCTTATACTAATAACGGCTTATCCAACCAGTAACCATTCCCAAAGTCTAAATGAGTTGAAACCTCTGACCGGAAGTTGTTTAATTACCACTTGACAATAAAATTCCTTAGGATACCAAAATAACATGCTGGAAATGTTTCTATCGTTTCAGAAAAATTAATTAGGATGAGTAATTTAACTAAAATAGTGAAACTGCCTGAATTCGTTGCTGTAGCGACTGAAGATGAAATTGACCCAAAGGATCAACAGAATCAGGTCAACACACCAACGCGGACTACTAACGACCTAACACCAGAGAAAATATTGGAGCACCCACCTAATCGAGGATTAGTTGTATATCTGCCCCAGGAAAAGGTAAGTAAGAAACCTACAAAAAGCAGCAGGTTATATTATGACCTATATGCTCCTCAATCTTATTTAATTCCAGTATGTAGAAATCTTCGAATCTACTATCTATGTATAAAGGAGATAAAAGTTGTGGGCAAAGGCCATTTGTGTTTCAAGTCAAGTATGGATTCTCGATATCAAAAAGGGAAAGGTAAAGCTATTTTAAGAGATTGCACTTTGTATATACCCGCACCCAGAGATTTTTATGGGCTAATCAATAAAAACCAACACTTGCGAACTTTACGAATTATCCCTAGTAAACATTCGATTGTACACTTGTATCGCTACAATCCCAGCACGGAATCGACAAGTACGGTAGGAACTTATAATAGTAAAATAAATGAAATAGATCCTAGACCTAAACAACACCACTTAAGTAGCAAACCACCACGAGCAAATGTAAAAAGCTAATTGTTTTCATGTGTTTCTATTTAATAAAACACACGGAGAGTCGCATTCCCCAAAATCTTATACTATTCGAAACAATGCAGATTTCCAGAAATATGAGAAAGACTTATCAGATAAATAAGAAGACAATTGTGGTGTCCACACATCTTTTAACTTATTTCTTTTATTTGCATATCGACGTGAGTCCAACCACCCTCTATCCAAACGGAAGAAACCCATATTTCAAAAGACTTCAACACGGACTTCATCTATCAATTATTCTTTACCAAGCGAACATCTTTGTTCTGGATACTCTGCATTACTCCTGTTGCAAATTCATTATCACCAGTTAATACTATAACCTCGTTTATTCTGAAAAAACTCTTATTGCGTTTAAACACTTTCGTTATACTAACAATAGTTTATTTAGTCAGTATGATTATTTTCAAATATAAATGACTTAAAACTATGGCCCGAAATTATTAGATCATCATTTGATATAATAATCCCCTTAAACTGAACAAATGATTTACTGAAAATATTTTTATCATTTCAGCAAACTGGTTAGAATGTATAATACTATCAAAAGATTAAAACTGCTTTCAATAACTGCTATGGCAACTCAGGCGGACCAAGATCCCCTAGACCAAGAAGATCATGCGCGCACACCAGTACTGACTGCAAACAACCAAATACCAGAGGAAGCTATATCCGTGGAACCTTCAAAACTAATACAACCAGAAATTCGGTCTGAAGACACTTCTCTGTTCAGAAACAGGGGACACGCAAAAGAATTGCAAAAATTAAAAGCATGGATTAACTTCTCTTTGAGTTTTGGAATTGTTTGCCTGATTCTTTTAGAAATATAAAGAACTTCGCAATGGGGAGCTTTGGCTCTACGATACCTTTGCAAACACGAATTTTGCAGATGTGAGCATCATAAAAAGCAATGGAACAGATTGAATGACATAACTTTGCAATCGTGTGTGAAATTAAAGTCTACTTCTTACTTTCCGAACAATCAGAAGCTCTTTAAGAAGAAGTTGAGAAACAAGATTCGCATTGCAAGGAAATTCGTTCAAAAATACTGAAAAAATATTTTACTCGTAACAAGTCATAGGTTTTTGTAGGTTTTTGACTTTCAATTGTTTTTTTTTCTACATTCGTGTCTTACTTGTAGCAGCAAACAGGTTTGTGACAATCCTGCTACAAGTTTTGAGAAAAAGGTAATTTTTTGCTCTTGAGCATGAGGTTCATGAGCGTAGCTGTGTTGCAGAACACTTTTCATTTTCGTTATGTTTATTCATAAGACGTAAATGTGGATAGGATTTAACGAACGACAAAATTTGCCAATGTTACTCAGAAAGGAATGCAACCGAGCGACCTGCAAAATCACTCTGAAATTTGTGGCAGCGGATCTTTGCATGCAAACACTGTTGCCTTGGAAACCGATAAATTCAAGAACATCTTTTCAGTGAATTTGACAGGTAAGTTTTGAGTAACATTCAGTGAAATGCACCGTTTGTGGAATTCGATTTTCAACCGAAGTTAAAATCATGTATCAATATTTCTATGAATTGTCGATGGTTTTATCAAATGAAAAAATAAAACAGAAAAATCGTACCCGGCTGGCACACAGACAGCGTCAAGCTGGTATCCGCAGTAAATCTTCTTATCGTTGATGGACTGTTCTTTGTTGGATGTCAAGAAGTCATATATCCTTGTAAGGTTCAGAACACAGTCGTAGTCAGTGAAAGTGTAGAAGTCACTTCGATTGCCCCATTCGTCGTGAATCCATTGATAAACAGACAATACCTTTAGTGGCAAGCTTTTGTAGTCATCCGGGACACGTGCTTGAAGAATATCTCCGTGCTTGGTGGCCTCCTCCACAATTTCCGCGTGCGTGTGATTGTCTAATGTTATTCCAATCAGAAATACGACCCCGAACCTTCGAAATATATTTTGTTAAATACATGTGTAGTTACAATCATAGAGAAGGTTGCTTCGTTCTTGCTTAGCTGGTCAACTCAGAAAACCTTCGCTCGCCACCAGCTGCACATATAATTTCTCTTTATGTATTATAGTGCTTAAAGTACGAAGTAACTTTATTGGTGCACAAACCACGGAATAAGAGTTACGTTTCCAGTGTAGTTTGTGTAATAAACCTAATTAAATGAAAATTTTGTTTATCTATTTTTTAATAACAGGCTAAGTTAACCCCTACTTGTGGTTAATGTGACGAAAAACGAGATTTAGCGTTCTAAGGAGAAGACTGCTCTTGGTATGTTGCAGGAGGATGCTCTTGTTGTGTTACAGATGGATGCTTTTACTGTGTTCAGTGATGGCGTGACTCAAATCTGTGGCTCGAATCATGATTTTGTCTCTTGAATCGACTAGCGTCAGGTTAAGAAACGAAATTATGATAACTCGAGCCGTGTTTTTTATCAATTGACTGGACTCCAGCCACATTTTTGGTCAAATTGCTCGACCCGAGTCGCTGTGAATGACTCGAGACTTAATCAAGAACAATTTTAAAAAATCACCAAACGTTTCATTGACAAACACTTGGTTTTCACACAAAGAAATGAGCTTATTTTAGTGACGTATGATTAATATTAGCGCATATTTTCTCTTGTGATTGTGTCTCTTATTGGTTTTATGCTAGCATTTCAGCATCATAGACGCCACCTGATACTGAGGTAGAGCTGAGAGTTTGTTTTCTCCTGAGGGCTAGCAGCGCACAATACATGGGACACATTATCGCTGTTGCTTTAGCGTAATTTTTATCTCGTGATCGTCGCGTTTGCCGCATACTTTTTACTTTGGGCCTTTTTTGCTTGGGTTAGTGAAGGACAAGGAGGAATATTTGGTGCAGCAGGGTTATGGTAGACTTATAGAATTGATTGCGAGCGAACGGGAGAATGAAATGAAACGCTTGAGAAATCTGAATGCTGTGGTTTGCTCATCAACATGCTGCAGAAATTTTAAGCTTTTTTTTAATGACTGTCCAACATGTTACAAGCTAATCACCACAGTGGAGAAATGAAAATGGTGTACTAATGCAAAGAAATTTAAAGACGATTTTCTAATAAGACTTCGTGCTCCTAGTGACATGCATTACTACTACTGAAAATAGTTGGATCAACTATCTGCCTTCAGTTAAAGGGAGATAGTAAGCAGTTGGAATGAAATGCAAAAATTTTGAAAAGGGAATGAAAACATACCACTCATAGTGATATTGCCCGAACGTAAACGCTTCTTCTAGAAATAGCGCATTTCGCAATTACAGTACACAGTTTTCATTCAGTTATTTAACGTTGTTGCTGAAATATAATTTTATAAGGTCGTGTGGAGTCATCATGATCATGTCGGAATAGCTTGTCACGTGCAGAGGAAAATGATTTTGCCATGAGATGCTGAGAATGAAAAGTAGACATTGAAAATGTCAATGTGTTGCGCCTACGTGCGTGACGACGGTCTCGTTGCTATACTGAAGGATGCCGTGTACTAATACGGCCGTCCGGGGATGGTGTCTTGCTGTGCCTCAGAAAGAAGCTGTTGTTATGTTACAGAAGGATGCTATTGCAGTGTTGCAGAACGAGGCCCTTGCTGTGCAACAGAAGGATGATTTTTCAGTGATACAGTAGGATGCTCTTTGTGTGCAGCAGAAGGATCCTCTTGTTGTGCTACAGTGCAGAAGGTGTAGGCTTGATCCATGTGGCAGCTAGTGAGGCATCTTTCATCATTACTCAGGAGCTCTCCAACCGGGGGATATTTGTCCTAATTTTACCGCTGATTCGTAACGTAACGTAGTACACTGACCCCAATAAAAGACCATCATCGTCGTGTTTTGGTATTTTCACTCGAAAAGTGTGTTCATGAGTGAAATCAGCAAAAGTCACTTTTGAACACCAACGGTTTTCGCTAATATGGACTTGAAACAGTACTGTCGCAGGACGACCTCAACTACAAGGGAGATGCTAAGCGCATGTAGATTAAATAACTCAACTACAAGGGAGATGCTAAGTGCATGTACATTTAATAACATATAGAGGGTTATGTCCGTTTCAGTTTCAAAACACCTTTCTGTTTCCTGAGACGACAGATCTTGCTGAGGCCATGACGCTCGCACGTGGCCCAAAGAATCCGATCGTTTGGGTTTTCTTCTTAAATTTTTTCATCTTCGACCGAAGCGAACTAGTATTCTGTTTTCCCAATACGCTCAACATGAAGTAATGAAGTAGTGTAGATTTGTATGTAACAAAAATTTCTCTTTCCTTCATGAGCGTGGCAAAGTTTTCGATTATAGGTTGAATCCTAATATTGTTGAAAGCCATGAAACAACTCAAGGGAAATCACTTTAAGACGTGTGATCCGAACAGTTAAAAAACGATTTCATGTTCACACCATACAGCATAAACAGTATTGAGCATTGCGATGAATTTCGTTTTCTTTAAATCCTGTTATAATCCTCCTCTGGAAATCTGTTTACTTAATAGCACAGTTGGTTGTAGCTTTACAAAAAACTTAACAATGAATGGTGTTGCTACCACGAAATGTGTTTCACCTTTCTCCATTAATGGATGTCACAGCGGCCCATCGCTCTCGAATGATCTTTCTCCTTCCAAAGGTTTTGGAAGTTGACTTCACCATTGTCACCATCAGAAAAACAATCTTTTGTCTTTTGCAGAATTTCAGGCCTGTCAATCAACAACCATTTAACGGAGACACACCCCACAAAACACCTGAAAATCATGGTTTCTTTCAACTTTTTAATAAGGTCGCTCGTCACTAAACATTCAAAAAGTTTTTTTCGAAAGACAATTTTTTCAACTAGCGCAGTAGAAGACTTCCAGTCAGGTTCACTACACTAGCTACAATCATCACACTTACCAACGCTACACTGCAAGATTTTAACTCTAATTTCGTTTTAGATTTTTTAAGATAGAAAACGTGTAGTTGTACCGAAAATATGGACCGGGGACAGCAATTAAAAGTTGTCGGCTTGCTGCAAACGTTCGGAGAATCAGGCGACAGGGCTTTACTTTCATCATGTCGCGATTCAGACTTACACATATCTATATTCAAGTAATCAGTGTGCCCTGATGGTAACGCAATCGAATCAATTAGCGAATTTCTTTTAATACGAAATGGATTTCACACAAATATACACGCATTCTCGGTCCTGAAATCTGCAAACAATATTTAGGGGGAAAATGCTGAAGGGTCAAAGCCAGGGCAGAAGAAAGCAAGAAAACTCAAGACTAAAATAAATCAATCATAACACATGCTTTAAGATTTTACTTCAACACGTCTTTCCTGAAGATCTCACCAGAGCTCAGTATACGTCCTTAAAATGCAACGAATGCAAAAGAGCCTGGTGATCAGCCCTACAAAACTTTATCCTCAATATATTCAATTCACCAGGTTTCATGCATAAAAGAGTACTAAGCCCATATTATCCAACCAAGAACTGGGAAATGAGAAGCAATCTTTCTTATATTTGTGTCAGAGTTATCCATAGCTACAAGCCTACAACTGCCACATTTGCAACTTACCTGATTCTGCAAACAACCATTATTCTGATGGAAGTTAAGAAACCTAAGGAACTGCACAAACCTCTATTTCTTGTGGTCTAATATAATCCCCGTTGTATCTACAGTATGACATATCTCTAGTGTTGTTGCAATAATCCAATTGCCATGTGTGCAGGCTGGCTTCAAGTAACAAAAATTTGTTCTTTGTAAGTAATTTCTAGCAGACTACTGTAAAGTAACTTAAGTAATTCGAGCAAATCAGGAAAATCGACACAAGGAATTGATAGCATGCAAGTTCATAAAAAAATTGATTGCAATTTTTAATCACATATAATGGGCGGTTCAGACAAAACTCGCACCTGTTGGCCGCGATTCAATTCAATGGAATGAGCTTCTAGCTCCAAATCGTAATCACGATGACAATCAACAATTGTGACTCACCTGCGATCTGCACAGGCAAGAAATCTATTCGCTTCAATGCCCTATTTTATCTGTGATGATGCATGTCATGTACAACATTGCGTTTTTAACAATAGACGTGACTTCTTAACTTTTCTAAATGCAATTTACTTGAAATATCAAGAAATGGAAAAAATTACTAAATTAAGTAATAGGTAAAGTGTTTGAAGTAAGTAATTGAGTAATACGTTACTTTAACTCAGCCCTATGCTGGGTGCAAGTAACTAATATTTATTGTTTGAATCAGGGGTTTTCAAACTTTTTTCTCCTGTTTACCCCTTGCCAGCTACCTAGCACAAAATTTACCCCCTGCTTTTGTTTACTCACTAGCGCTGAAGGAAAAAACAAAGTGTTGCAACTACCACACCATTGAATGTTTCCCCAGGATAGGTGAAATTTACCCCAGGGGGTAAATTTACCCGCGTTTGAGAACCCCTGGTTTAAATAATAAGTACTTTCTAACAGATTATTTAAGTGCATTGGTGTAGCAAGGGGGAATAAGGGCGACGGGCCCTGGGCGGCAGCTTCTGGGGGCAGCAATTTTTTGATTAAAATTTAATCTTTGAAAGTAGTATGAAAGTTCTGACTCTTTTGTTTATCTTAAGTTAATTTTGAGAGTTTTGAAGGTTCTAACTCTTTTTAGTTTTTGTGTCTAGAACCCCTAGACTGGCAATTAAAAACTAGGAAAGGTGGTTGTGGAGTGAGAAAATTGATAAAAAGTTTACTCAAAAGTGTGTCTCAAATCCAGTGTGCTATAGTACTCCAGTGTTTGTCTTGAAACCAGGGGTTTTTCATACTTCCAGGTACTTGGGGCCAATTGTCCCCCAGTCCCTACACCTACTTTTACAGCCAAAGCCATTCCCCAATCCCAGTCAAAAGTCCTTTGAATAAAGGATATAGATCACATTGGACCAGTGTTGCGGAGTCGTAAGGAGTCGGAGGTTTTGGGTGGAGTCGAGTCGGATTCTTAACAACCGTAGGAGGTTTCCAAAGTCAGAGTAGGACAAAAAAAAACAATACCGACTCTGGAAGTCTAATTGGATTATTTTTTACATCACGCTCCTAAGTTGGGAATGTCTGTAGAGGTGGTATTATTTGTTATGAAACTTTTATTGAAACAGAGAATTCTTGCTGTACACCACGATTTCCGTTGATTGCTAGTTGCTGCTAAATTGTTGACAGCCGAGCTTTNTTCATGTTATGCTTTGAACTCGGATTCCTAAGAACACTAATAGTGGAAGTCGGAATTTTTTTATCCAATTTTGACTGCGGAAGTCCAATTGAATCATTACTTTACATCTCACTTTTATGTAAGAAATCCTAACTCGTGCGTGTTAAAATGGTACATTTTCTTACCAAACATTTACTAAAACAGATAATTCTTGCTGCGTACCTTTGCTGATTTCAAATTTTTTGCTGATTTCCATTGAGTGTTAGTTGCTACGAAATTCTTGACAGCCAACTTCGTTCACTTTATGTTAAGGTATCGAAGTCGGAAATTTCGGAAAGGTCGGGGTCGGGAGTCGTAGTCGGAAATTTTGGAAACGTTGGAGTGGGAGTCGGACATTTTACCTTCGACTACGCAACTCTGCATTAGATCGCAGACGAGCAAACAGTACTGATCCGGTGGTTCTCGATTAGGCATATTTACCTGGCGGCTATTTTCAATGACCAGTGGGATATTTTCAATAAGTGCCTTAAGGTGTATAGCCTAGTCATTAGGTGGGCTTATCAACATTAAATTTTGGTGGTTGGAGTGAAGAACTCTGCAAAGTTGATGAAAATGACGTTCTTGATTCGAGCAATTGTAGTTGTGTTTGCGTGGGTAATTTGGAGCTCAGATTGTAGGCTTGAACTGCAAGCAGAGTAGTGAATCAGTGCCAGCCAATAAGCAACATGGGTTTCGTAGATGGTTTGACTTTTTTGTGTAACGGTTACATTTTCAGTCATAGAAAGGTCATTTCAATAAGAAAAGGTTACAAAAGAGTTGCTGTAATTTTGATTAATTAGACGGGATGAACAGCGTCGCCTCCGAGGTGCGCAATTGAGCAGAACCACCAGACAATTTGCGCACTGCTATCTCTTTCTCGCGCACTTCCAACATTCCTAATTTCATACAGTATAGGCTATATATCGCATAGCCCTTTTAACTCTGGGAACCCTTCACTATTTGTGCGTCTGCATGGTTGCACAGTTGCATGCGCTTAGTGCGCAACAAAACAACCGTTTTCTGAGTATATAATTTTCTTAGACGGAACAAAAGCGATGAACCTTTGTCTGAAAGCCTAAGGCAAAGACAGACGATAGGTTTAGTTATTATTGTGGTGAAGACCTTTTTTTTATATTAAAGGGACTTCAGCTGATACAGTTGAATTTGGCAATGGATGTACTGAAAGAAAGTTATTCAGTGCGATTACCTTTGAACTTAAAGCGTTGTAACTACTGCCGAGCAATAAAAAGGGGATGCCTAGCTAAAAGATTTTGCCGATGCATTTCTCGAAATAGGCGTTTGTTGGCAACGAACGCAGTAAAGGAATAACACTATGCACGCTTAATTGAAAGAAGCTCAACCCAACTGCCAGGGCCTCTGAGAGAAATTTTACCACGGGTTACAAACTACAAAGACTGAGAGCGCCCCTAATGTCTGGGGACGACTAGTTCAAGCATGTATGTATAGTAATCAGAAAGTAAATAAAACAGGTACCATGCTAAGATTTATAAATAGATTGATTGTCTTGTGACGACTGTGGACCTTGTCGAAGCTTGCGTGTATAGTAATCAGAATGTAAATAAAACAGCTACCATGCTAAGATTTGTAATAGATTTATTGTTATAGTGATAACTGGCTTAAATAATTTTTGTCTTACTAACAGAAACAGTTGGCGTGAGTACTTTGTCCTCCAGGACCCGAATACGATGAACCTCTTGTAACTTCTCACGGAAGCCCTGCCAACAGCTTGACCAAGTATGCAGGTCACTATAAAGACTGCAAGCGCTTTGCAATTAGAGCCAGTTTTAAAAGCCTATTTGACCTAATTTGTCAAAATGGGTCCCGCAACTAAGAGGGCTCTGTGCAAGTGCCTACAGAGTTAATGTTTGAAGCCCGTTGTATATCTGCGAGAATTGAAGCATTACTGAAACGTGAAGTTAAGAACAAACTTTTTTACCTGCTTGAGGTTATACTGTATTACACAGGGGAACAAGGTTTTGGTCATGTTGCGTTGCATGTGCTTTCTCAAATGGTTCTTGATAGATGTTTGACGCTGATTCCAAATGTGAACTCGGTTTTCTTTTACATGCTCTAGTTTTTACGCAGTTTGAAAATCCCAAATCCTATAAAAACGAATCGATGCATACCTATATTGCTGTACGTAATTAACCTAACCTTGGTTTCGACGTCAAGAGTAGTGCAGCGTACCAGCTGACAGTCGCTTCAATTAATTACCTTTTTCCCCATTACAAATCAGCATATTTTTTAGCTGCAGCATCTACAATACAATCAGTGAAAGATGCAATTGGTACAAAAAAAGGTCAGGCATCTCGCTGTAATGAAGCATGTGCAGTCAGTGACAACAAGACGTTCTGGAAATGCAATCGAAAAAGTCAAATCAGAGCATGAGTACGGTCTATTAGTAAGGCCCAGCAGCTATACAGTTCGAAGTACCTTGAAGGAGTACTGATTGTGCCCTGTCATATAAGACCATCAGGTTACTAAGCAGCCAAAAGGCGTGCGATTGTAGTAAACCCCTTTTGTTAGTAGTCGAATGCGTGTACACCACTGCACAAGTTGTTAGCTAGTGCAGACTCTTTAGCGAGCATCAAACCAACTACGGTCTTAAATCTGGCATATTTTTACACTTGTGTATTAATTTACTTTTATATTGCTGTGCTCTATTTTTTCTTGTTTTGTCTGACTTACAAAATTTTTGTAATGTCAGGTGTAAACATGGCTTCTCGTAGACCTGAATGTGAAAACACGTCTGATTTTTTCTGCTCTAGCCTACTTGCTGATACTGTATTTGCAATTTACCTACCCTAAAATAGCAAACCTGATACAAATACTTTACATCGTTTGCAGGGCCCTGGGCTGTTTTAAAGGGGGCTCTTGTGAAAGGTTTGCGGTTGATGTCATACAAATTAGTACACACAGGACCGGATTTAACTGATGCGAGGCCCTAGGCTAATCCACTTGTGAGGACCTTTCACCCATTGTTGCGAGGAAAAAATGGAAAGCGTCAATCAATTTGCGAAAATCGGAAAATTATGCTCTGAAAGTACGGTCATTAAAAAGTTCTCATTCACTACTGAAGTGCCCACGATCACTGCCTTTGTTGCTGCCTTCGAAGCAAAAGCGTTAAATTGCACGGAATTGTTGGAATCCTACTGGGCTGGCGGGAACAGGTTATTGACTGCCACAGGCAAACCAACCTAAACGGCCACAGTTGAAACATTTGACACAACACATGGTCTACACTTTTTATAAGAATTACATTTGTGTTTTCTTATCTGTGTCAAAAAAAAGAAAAAACGAACACACTGCACCTATATAGTATGCGTGGTGGCATACAGACTTTAAAGCACAACGTAAGGACCACGTTCCAACTCGCTTACCACGGCTGTAACAATCTGACACACATGAGCAAAACACCTCACGTAAAACGCACCCAAATGGTTGTAACTGTTAGGTTCACAATTCGCGTTGTTTCACTCCCAGGTGAAATGAGCAACGGATAAAAATCTGTGATTGATTCCTTGCTTATTACACCTGTGGAGTGAAGTTACTTGAATACAGATATGCACAAGTTTGAAA
>JGI24158J21664_10007205_pt1 | contig 14755 bp, 12 predicted proteins | sample Ectturendosymbi3_FD_21664 | JGI IMG/M metagenome (IMG submission 21664) | reverse complement strand
ATGAAGTATTGATATTACTCATATAAATAACTTACAATGGAGCCACTCACTTGTGTTACACCCTCTCTTAACATTTTGGACATAAATATTTTGTATGATTCTTAACTGCCTTAATAATGTCCATATTATAGTGTTTGTGTTTAAAAATATTTTTGAACTGGTGTAGAACATATTAGTGTCATGTAAGTTATGTACGTTTCATTTGCCTTTCAGAAGATTTTATTCAAAGTGAAAATCAAGAGTTGTTCATAAAAGCCTAAGCTGCGTAATATTCGTTAAAGATGAAGTTAATGGCATTGTGCTGCGGTGTGCAGCTACACCGATGCTATGCTTCTGCAAAGCATTTTAATCCTTTCTCTGTGGCACTCATGGATCAATCAGCATCAACCACTGTTTTCAGGCGCCACATATCACAGCTTGAATCAGAATCAGGTAAATATTTTGGTTGTTGTTTTTATGGGCTGCAGCTTTCTTGCATAGGATTAGGATTGGGAGTTTTAATTTAAATTTGGGTGAATAGGAGTACACGCAATTAGTGATGTGCATTATGGAACATTTAAAGGTTCTGGAATATTCCTGAATCTTTATTTTGAATCCAGAATATCGAATCCTATTCTGGAACAACATGTTAGGAGCACAATAAGCTGATCATACAGAGGTTAAATTGCCAATCAGTGATCACGGTTGATGAGATCATTACATTACTGTGCAGTGCTGAGAGCTCTTTGAGTCTTTCTTTCTCTTACTCAGGAATGGAAAAAGTGCCACTGCAAAATTTATTGAAACCATTTTTTACCAAAATTTACTGAAACCATTTGTGTTAACTGTTTATATAATCCAAATTTATTTCGAACCTCAATATAAAAGAAAACTCTGATTTTCAGATTCGAATCCATAGGACTTAATATTCCATTATATGCATCCCTACACACAATTTACGAGAGCAATGAAACTTGTTTTGCATTGACTGAAGTAGTAATTATAATCAGAGATTCTTTTTGAGTAAGATTGTAGGACAGTGGATGCGTAGTGTTACATGAAGTTGATTTCCTGCATCTTTAAAAAAAATTAGTGATACATTCGTTTGTTTATCACCTCTGTGGCACAAAGGATACAATGCTTTTTGCTGCTACACCCTAAATCAGATTTCTTTGACATAATGCTCACAGATTTGGGACAGTGTTTTGTTTCATAACAGTTGTTTTAAGTTGTTCGCCATAATTTTGCACTGCATGAAAGCTGTGGCATAGTATTTTCTTCCACTGCATATTGTCCTAGAAGCTGTATATATGAAAGCGTAACAAATTGCATTTGCTATGCTATGCATTTTGTGACTTGAGCCTTTCATGTACCACACAAGTGTAAGTATATCTTGATGTGCTTTTTAATCGTTTTGTATTTAGTTCATTCAACACCCATCAGAAATATTGCAGATAAATGAACCTGTAGCCATGGTAATTCCTTTTGGATCTATATTGACACACATCCTCCATTTTAAAACTATTGTTTTCAAGGAGCTGATTTTATCCACAAATAATTTTAACAAACTATCATTTGTGCAATGCTGTGCTAATGTTGTTTGTGATTGTTATACTGTAATTACCGTATTTTCCAGGGTATAAGTCGAATTTTTGAACCCTAAAATTTTTGTTTAAATATCAGGGTCGACTTATATGCCGAGTAGACTTCCAGGGTACATTGAAAAATTATTTTTATTGAGAATTATTTATACATATACACTACATATTTACACTACAATTAAAATCTATCGAATTCATCGTCCTCATCGTCCGATTAAAATCTATCGAATTCATCTTCCTCATCGTCCGATTTTAAACAGTTCTAACGTTTCCGCATCTGTAAGTCCCGTCAGCACATCATTTAGCAACTCTTTACTTGAAAATACCTGCAATAATACGGTAAATCTTGAAATACTGTTAGTCTAGAAGAAAGGGGGTCGACTTATACGGCGAGTATAGCTTGAAATTCTAGTTTTTAGGCCCAGAAACTTAGGTCGACTTATCTCCCGGATAGACTTATACGTAAGAAAATACAGTAAGGGTAATATTCTGGCTTGTATCATAGGTTAATCAAAAATTTTTTGTGCAATTAAATGTTTTTAGCTGATCGTCTTGTGGTGCCACTTTCTGAAAAGTCTAGTTTCTTGCCTTGAAAGTTGTGTGCTCTAAAAACAGCATGCTAGTAGGTGTATCGTGAGGTTCCTAAGGCTAGACCAGGCTTTGTGATGGTGACATGTGATAGTTTTGACTGGAGGATACCACTGCTTTAGGAATGGATCTTATGCCTCAATATGATAGATTTATGTAAACAATTATAAAAATTGGTAAAGCAGGGCAACGTATTAGCAAACTGAAACTGCATAACTGTTTTACTTAAAATCAGTTGATTAGAGGTACGCAGTTGGGTTCGATTGACAAACAGTTGAAATTGCAAGAATTTGCAAAATCAGTTGAGTCATGACATCAGCAAGATAAGAAATGTTACTGCTGTCATGATGTATCAGCATCAGCCTTCAGATCATTGTTTGTGTTGCGATGTTGCAAAATTTTTCAGAACACTAATAATTTTACTTCCCGTAATCTGTATTATCAGAGTATTTGGCAAAACATCCCCTAAGTTAAGTTTGCTCTTGAAAACCGTGCATTAGACCCCAAAATTAAGAGAATCTGTTAGAGGAAGCATCAGCCGCAGGCCTGTAGCTACAGGGGGCATTCTGGGACTGTTTCCCCAATTTTGTTGCCTCCAGAAAATTTTTGGTTCAAACATACAACAAAAACAAAAATCTTTTACCTGGAAAAAAGGGGTTTGGCCCCCCCAAAAAACTTTAAAACCTGGCTACAGGCTTGATCGGCTGTAGTGAAACAGTAACGTCTTCAAGAACCCTTTTGAGTTATTTTGTTCCTGTTGAATAATGTCAATAAAAATTGCACTTTGTTTGCAGAATGTTGACTCGAATACATGACCAGTGAATTAACATTACTAAAACCAGGTTTTTCAGGATGTTTTAGTGACCCGATTCGTGTCCCTAGAATAAAAAACTGTGTCCCGAGAATCAGAAAAATATTGAGTCCCTATAATCAAGGAAAGTCGGGTCCCTAGAATCACAGAAATCGTATCCCTACAGGTCCATGCCGTATACCTAACATTTTCCTTAAAAAAAACTGTTAAAAATGCTATGTTTCATTATTTCTGCACTTGCAAACGATTTATGTATTTCAAAAAATATGCTGTAACTACTGTGTGATGCATGTACAGTACAGCACTTTCCAGACTCACTGCACACCAGCCGAGCTGATGTAAGAAGGTAAAGTTCGGAAACTGGTACATTCTCAATACAAGTCCTCTATTTTTTTAAGCAAATAACCGTAACAAAACAATGCTTGCAGAACCTGCGATCGATCCAGTGCAAATCGACAGACGAGACAAGATCACTCTTATCGGGCTGAACCGGCCAGAAGCAAGGAACGCAGTAAACCAGGACATGGCTCGCCAACTTACTGTGGCGTTTCAAGCCTTTGAAAATGACGACAGGAGCAACGTGGCCGTTCTTCACGGAATAGGTTGGTCATTCACTTTTGCTGATTTCCATGCAGAAGTTGGTGGAAACAAGTTTATGAAACGATTGCGAGCTGAATGCATTAGACACTCGATACAATGAATGCAGTAGAATTGTATCACCAATCACATCTGATTTTATATGCAAACGTAAACCAGTCTTCCTTTTGTAAAGCATTGTTTGATTCATTTATATAAGGCTTTGGTTTCTCAGTCTCACCACAAAACCTCTGAAATTCTGAATACCGTTGTAAAATTGTTGCATTTATAAAAATAATTTTCAAAGGAATTGGTTACGTTTTCTATAGGAAAGGCAACGTATGGTGTGGATCTTTGCAAAGTATTGCTGTTTCAAAAATTTGTTGCGGATATTTTAGTTACGTCATGTATGCAGTGTTCGACAATTAGTTCACGTCCCAGAGCAGCAACGTGAGCTTGTTGTACTGTACAACTCCTTCCTCACTGCAAGCTCGAAACCGCGGCTCATTGCCTTCAAACGTTTGGCGTTGCACTGAAAGCACCTTGATGTCAGGAGCCATCTCGCAGAAGCTAACTTAACTTTGCTACGTTTTTGTTTCTGAATGTGTATAATAGTTTTTAATAAAACCTCTTCAACTTTTACTAAACGAAAACGATTGAAAAAGAAAGATGGAAACAACAGCAGACAATGTGTGTTTCGTTAGAGACTACGCTCTGGACTGTTGAGAGATGACGTTTCTACGCACTTTCAAGATCCGGGTAAACCTTATGATAAAATGTTTTCAAATGGAATCTGCGCTCAGCGTCCTGTTCTATATCAGCCACATTCGAACCGCAGCAAATAATTGAAAGCAATGTTATCGATGATAAGTTTCCGAAAGTCACACAAATTCAAAGCAACCTGAAAAACAATCAAATTTAATTTTGTTTCAACTTTTTGTCCAAGTAATTGGCACAATCAAAAACAACAAGAGGCGCAAATATTAGCAATCAGTTGATGATTCTTCGTAGTCACTTTCTTTTCTTTTGCGCGCATTCCCATTAGCGCAATGTTGGCAGTACCGTAAACGTTCGTACAAGAAACGTTTGCTGAATTTCCAACTCACGCGTTGTCTTAGGCCAATGATTCTTAACCTGGGGTAAGTATCATCTGCCAAGGGGGTAAATTTACGGAACCACAAATTGCAAGCAATGTTAACTTTTATAAATCATTCTAAACTGTAAGAGTTTGTTAATTTCGTATTTTCAATAAATGAGCATCACTGAGTGTATTGGGGATAAATCTGGTAAACTTGTTTGATAAAAAGGTAAGATATGTAAAAAAGGTTAAGAACCACTGTCTTAGGCAGTACACCTTCAGTTTGCTGAAAGCGTATCGTTGCGCATGTCTTTTTTCTTTCCATTGTGACTATCCATCCATCACATCGCCTGAAGTCAATGATTGGATCAAGTCGAAACTGATCGACAAGAGAACGACCTACTCCACGTAATTTTATAAGCGCAATTCCCAAACAGCGCCATCAAGGTTTCTGCTCGCTGATTAATGTGGTAGAGAAAACGACCCTTGGTCGAGAAGTCTTAGCATTCTTAACATTTGAACAAGTACGTGTCATTAAAAGCAAGAGCCGTGGGCATTGTTGTTTATCGCTGCATGTACGAAAAATAGCCACGGGAGACTTTCATGCAAAAACCAAGTTGTAAAGTTTTGCTGTTTCCACTTGCGACGCAATGTCCGCTTTTCCTGTCAAAAATGTCGACTACCGGAACAATTTTCTTAGGAGATCATTTCTGCGCGGGATATGATTTAAAAGAGCTTGCCAAAAATCAGTCTTTGATCAACGAAGAAATGAAGGAGCGCATGGGAACGTACGGTGCTATGGTGAGAGGTTGTTTATTAACTTGCTCGGTTCAGACGCCCTCGTTACACGTAGTCATCATGCTAACTATCGTATAACTCTCGCAGTGCAATGCCCTGCATGTTGCATAACGCATGCGCAGAAATGGTAATCCAGAAGTGGGTAACTCTTCCTGTTCGGCCTCAACAACCTGCGTACAACTCTTTTTGCTGTTAGCTTTGAGCTTTGTCTCTTGGTTGCTGGCAACCTGAATGTTGCGAATGCATTTTATGCAGATACAAATACTTTAGTTTGGAAACTGTTGTGTGAAAAGTATGCTTTCATGACCGATTGGATGTTTAACACTGCTTATCTTTACCGACTAACACTGTCATCAACTTCATCAATCTTTTTATAGAGCTTTGAAAATGAAACTTTCTGGAAAAAAAGCTTAGTTGAGTATAGCGGAGTGCCAAAGAGTTTTTGCGTTCATGACTTGTTTGACATGATTTTTGCTTTTTTGTTTTGGAACCAATCAAACGCAGCATGTGGAGTTGTTCGTTCTGCGTTCGCTTCATACAACTGCGCGGTTTGTGCGCTATTTTTTCCTAATCTGTTTATCTCGAAATGTTTTGTCCTATTCTGCCAGCTGCTGGGTAATTCCAGCAGTTCGGGGTACACTGCACCAGCCTTGCCAGTACATACCGATGAATCCAATCGTGGAGTTCTCGAATGTCATTGTACGGTGGCTGCCAACTGCCCAGGCGAAAGAAGCTGATTACTTTTGCCAATGTCATGGTCTGTGACTAGAACGCAGGAGTTCGCATTAACCAAGAAAGTTGACCGTATCGTCCAAGGAAGATTCAGGGCCCTGTGTTTTCTTCGGGCAACCCTTTTTTCGCCAACGGTCCTGCCGCTCTTCCGCCAAGGCTGAGGCTTGCGACCCAGTGAGCAGGTCAGGCCTGCACAACTCAGAAAATTTGAAGGGACTAAGTGATCAACATAAATTCTGCGCGAGCCGCAAAGGTATATTTCGTTGTGCAGTAGTCGGGAAAAAATCTGCAACGACAATTAATCGGTAGATGATGAAATGGATGCCGATTTTGCGCATTTGACCTAAGGTAACCTCGCGCGATTAAAACGCTGGAAACACTGCTCGTTTCTGCGACAAGATAGTGGGCCGGAGGGAAGTTTGTGCTGTACTCGACTGATTCCGCTATAAACCTAAAGTTTTGAACCTTAAACCCTAAGCCCTAAACCTAACCGCTAAACATAAAGCCCAAATGTAAACCAAAACGGAAAATATGAAGAGAAAAGTGTGGATACTTGTGCAACACCTGCTACTAAAACGTAACTCCCAAGGCGAACCGAAAGGCATTGGCATACGAGTCCTGAAATAATTGTGCACCACCTGTAATCACAACATGAGTGCCACACAAGAAGAAAAATCATTGCCCCACATTTCGATTTCGTGCTGAACTGTTCAATTTCGTATTAGAAATAATACTGCCGTACGCACGGTGCATGATATTAAAGCAAGCAAACATGAACTTCTTAAGTGATTCTTTGCTGGTTCAACTGTCAAAAGCACAACTAAACCGAAGTCTGCTCTCACTAACGGCGATTTTAATAAGAACTTGCAGTCACTGCATTCCATCACTTATTCGCTTTGTACTTGAGAAGGACCTAGATTTATCCTCATCAGCTTTTTTTCGACTCGAGCTTGTCTCCCCCCACTCATATTTAAACTGTAGAATTGCTGCCGGCCTTGGTGTTTAATTTCGAACGTCCACCAGGGGTTCATTTTACCATCAGAATGACGCCATCTCATGTGGTAAGCGTTTTTTTTATATACGTTTTGGAGTACTCAGTTTGGAACTGCGTAGTAACAAGCGAAATGTTAGATTGCCTGTCTAAAAACTCATGTCTGTGGGCCTTGGACTTGATGGTCTGAGGCCTCGAAGGATGCAAGTCTTAGTCTGGAGCCCTTCGTCTTCAGAAAGTGCATGCTCTATCGACTTGGCTGATAAATTCTCTGTGATTTCAAACTATTTTTGATTGTCTTAAGTAACTATCAGGAAGGAGAACCGAAGAACACGGTTGGGGGATGTTTACGCGCAGACCCCAGTAATTTACGATTATGTATACACGCATGGCTGCTCAACACTTGTCCAGATATCTTGTGCGGCCAAGCAGGGGATAAGAACTCTCTCAAACGATGAAGAAGATTTATACACGAATAACTTAAAAAAATGATGTGAAAAAGATGATCGGGAAAAGTATAACGAAATGGGATGATTTAAATGTGAAATGACTTGCGAAATATTTTTAAAAGCTTAGGTTTTGTACGATACATCTAATGAAGAACTCCACTCAATGTTTAGTATAATAGCGGACAGCCGTTGGAAAAGTTGGACATATTTGCTTTTGCTGCTGACCGCCGCGTAGTTTGAAATCTACATGCGGGCAATTTCTCCTTCAGTATGAATTTCTTCAGTTCGAATGAGTTCCAAATGCTTGTGCGCGTTGAGGTGATGACATAAAAATTGATGACTGGAAAGCGTGGTGCCAGCTTTGAACCGCCTGATACAACTTACGTTGAGACCCACCGACGTAAGCTGTAGACCAGTGTTTCTCAAACTGTTTTGTTCCATCGCCCCCTTTTAAATCACGAAACATCGTTTTCGCCCTCCAAGCCTGATAAAGCAAACACAAAGTATTTTCAAAGAATTTATTTAAAGATATCGATACACACCACGGACCCAGTTCAGTGTGATGGATGTGCTTGGCGGCCTTCACAAAGCTTCGAAATATTGGGAGACATTTTAGTAAGGCACAGTCGTAGATCACCTCGCTTATGAATCAAGCGGTTTCTTTGCTTTGATAGCATTAAGATCACAGACGAAAATCCCTTTTCAACCAAATATGATGTGGGAAACGATAGAGCCCTCAGGGTTGAGTGTTTTCGGCCCCTTTGTTTTGTTCGCCCCCTTGCCCCTCAAAATCGCCCCCAAAAGGGCGATTCCGCCCACTTTGAGAACCACTGCTGTAGACTGCAAGCAATCGATAGTACACGCTTTTATCCGCACGCAAATGGCGGGTCACCTAGAAGATGGCAGTAATGGATTAAATTCGTCGAAATTTACAGTTCGGAAACGTCGATGACCTCTTTTTAGTCACCAGAGTAAATTTCTCCTTTGCTCTTTCTTTGCTCCTCGCCAGGACTGTTCTGGAATTTTCCGGAAATTGAGAAATTTATTTTTATTGATGTGTCGTTGCAACACAGAACCTAAAGCCAGGTTTCAGTCAGTCACTAGCCGACAAATTTTTGCGTCGCGGGTCTCCGTAAGCTTTTTTGTTATTAAGTTTCAGTCTCAAAGTTTGGTTTCGATCGACAGGGATGGCCAAAGTCGTCGATCACGCCGCGCTTTCACGAATTAACGCAACTCCGTTCGGGCCTTCGTATCTTATTGGAAGTCAATGTGGAAGATCCCATGTGTTTCTTTGAAAGAAGATAAGGCTTAGTTTGCAAATCGCATGTTTGTGGTTTGCGCTTGGCGGAGATAGATTTATCCTCTACGCCGGTATTGTATGAATCACTATCTGTTTGGCTTATCTGAGCTCTGAAACCACGGACAGCTCAGGTGCGAAATACAGAAACGCCGAATCAGCCATTGTTGCTGACCGAAAACAACGTGACCAAGTATCAAGGCGTGCCTGGTTTTCTATCAGCTGCAATTTCCGCCAAAGAACTAATTAAAAGATGGTTTGGCACGCTTATAAACCACATGACTGCAGCGCCCATTCCGTTCGCGCACAACGCGCAATCAACACACGTTCAAATGCGTATTTGCGTCTTCAGTGCTGTTGGTGGCAACTTGATACACTTGGGCGTAAAAACACGCTAATATATGTCAAAAACTGAGTGAATTTGTTTTTGTTTGATTTGCTGATCTTGTCGAAAGTCCTGTCTCATGAGGGTTGATGGGCTGGTGCTCTTGTCGGAAAAAAAGCTTAACATCGACGTTCGTAGACCCTGTTCTGCAGCCCTACTAAGCTTTGAGCGAAAGCCACTTTCTGCAAAAATTTGATCGGTGTTGTACAACGAAAAAAATAACTTCAAGGAACCAATCCTGAAACGGAAAAGCTGAAAATTAATTTCGATGCACTTCACAAACCATGGTCTTGTGCACACTTTATGTGACTGTATTTTACCACGAAAACGTTGTAATTACTTCACATTTTCGGTTGTTACATGGATGAAAAGTACGCGAGTCAGGAAAACATCTACCACAAATCAATGCAATGTAGTTCGAAACCTGTGTTGCTTAGTTTCCTGCCGCAGAAGCTTTCAAATTACGGATTTTTGTCACTGCTTAATTTTCCGAAACAAAACGTTTCGATGCTATTCAAAGAACACAGTCTGGATGACGCCGTTCTTTTTGTTGTTTTTTGCCCTACGTTGACTGCTGTAACAGTTTAACTCGCGGCATGTCGAATATTCAGTTCATAGCAACAATATGCGCTTTGTCCAGAAGCGCATTCGCTCACACGACATGACCTAAAATTTATTGCATTCCTACCACGACCGGTGAACTACACCGGGTACAGAAATGCCCAAGTCCCACCTCACTTTGCGCTTAGATTTTGTTGCCGTACGTAGTCCAATGCTTTTTGTGCCGGTCACATAAACAGTATTCTGGGATTAATTGCAAAGCGCAACAATGCAGACTAACCTTTGTTTGTGCTTCACGGTGTTTTCTATTTATGATACCTTCGATCTGTTTGCTGAGTGAACTCAAACTTGCAGTCACCTGATGATCGTATTTCTTACATAACGGGATAAAGGAATGCGGTTGCACCGTGTTGTTTCTTTGTCAAGCGTTCAGAAATACAGAAGAAGTTTTGGCTTGCAAACTTCACATTTCCGTTCAGTTTCGGTGTTTGATACCGATTGCTGTATTGATACCTGTGCAATGAACTCAGGATTTTCTGTTGCCACTCAAAACGTAGATTCGGTTTTCCGAATTGTTTCTATTGTAACGTAATAAGACCGTGCTTGATTGCGACATAATAATTTGAGCGTGTTCCTACCAGAGTTGTAAACGGGTCTCATTTTCAAGCCCGAACCCGGCCCGAGCCCGACACTTATTGTTGAAGCTCGATTTAGGTCCGAAAGCCAATTTTATCAAATGGGTCAAGATATGCGCAATTGCGGGTTATCAAAAAACGAAGTGTGCGGGTTTAGCCGCACGTACATGGTAGTGTCACACTCAAAATAGCAACCACTTTTACCAAAATATTGGCTTAAACAAGCGAAACTGTGGTGGTCCATGCGTGCCACCCTAAAAAAATTGTTTCTGGCATTTTTTTTAAAAAAACAACAAAAAAAACGTTTCAGAAACTAATATAATTTTACTTTCGTTTCGAAAACACTTACGTTTCGCAAATGTTTTCTAAATAAATTGCGGATTTTTTTCACTGCTTAATTATCCGAAACATAACGTTTTGATGCTTTTCAAAGAACACAGTCTGGATGACGCCGTTCTTTTTGTTGTTTTTTTGCCCTACGTTGACTGCTGTAACAGTTTAACTCGCGGCATGTCGAATATTCAGTTCATAGCAACAATATGCGCTTTGTCCAGAAGCGCATTCGCTCACACGACATGACCTAAAATTTATTGCATTCCTATCTCGACCGGTGAACTACACCGGGTACAGAAATGCCCAAGTCCTGCCTCACTTTGCGCTTAGATTTTGTTGCCGTACGTAGTCCAATGCTTTTTGTGCCGGTCACATAAACAGTATTCTGGGATTAATTGCAAAGCGCAACAATGCAGACTAACCTTTGTTTGTGCTTCACGGTGTTTTTTATTTATGATACCTTCGATCTGATTGCTGAGTGAACCCAAACTTGCAGTCACCTGATGATCGTGTTTCCTACATAGCGGGATAAAGGAATGCGGTTGCACCGTGTTGTTCCTTGTCAAGCGTTCAGAAATGCAGAACAAGTTTTGACTTGCAAACTTCACATTTGTGATCGCTTTCGGTTTTTGTAATAACACCAATTGCTGTAATCATATTGGCACCTGTGCAATGAGCTCAGGATTTTCTGTTGCCACACAAAACGTGGTTTCGGTTTTCCGAATTGTTGCTGTTGTATCGTAATAAGGCCGTGCTGTATTGCGACATAATAATATGAGCGTGTTCCTGCCGCATACTTCATCCTTTCACCCCTGGAAGGATATACAAACAATGCGCAACGCAACTCGCGTTTGCATCGATCTGTGGCCAATCTTTTAGTAATGGTCAAAAGCCCTGCATTATTGATGGGCAGCGTTGCTTGTGGACGTGGAAGTAGACATTGATTGCCTTGTTAATCGTCAAAGTTTCTATGCGAATGTTTCGTGTTTTGCTGTGTCTTTTTGTTTGGCTTTTTCAAGCCAGGTTTTTTACTTTCGACNCCCTGTTGAAAGCCTCTGAACAAGCTTTTTTTCATGTTTACCTTCCATCGATTTGCATATCATCCTAAACTAGGATTCAGTGAAAAACTNCGCAAGAAAAATCGTGGGATGACTTTTGTTTTCACGAAAAACTCTTTTTAATGTTAATAATCATTTGCATGCCGACTTTGACATCAATATATTGAATTGCGAAATAATTTTGCGGACTTAGTGCATAATCTGACGCCGCTGCTATCAGCGTCGATCTTCAGTCTTCGGCTGTCGTGGCGAAACGTCCAGTTTTCTTTCAGGGCCCCACCCACATGTTCATAAAGAAACCGGTGATTGCTGCAGTGAACGGCTTTGCCGTGGCAGGCGGCATGGAACTGGCCTTGCTGTGCGATCTGCGTGTCTTCGAAAAGTCGACACGGATCGGAGCTCTGAACAGACGTTTTGGCGTGCCGTTAATTGATGGAGGAACGGTGGGCGTTGTTATTGATTGCTCGGTTTAGTGCATGCAAATATTCTGAGGGAGGCTTCATTATCTGATCACGATCGATGAAGCGCTAAAGGATGAGTGAGCACAGGTTGCTTTCAAAATGCTAACGGACAATAGAGCCGTTGTGTTGCCTCAGTTTCTTCCTCCATGTCCGATGCACTGGCTGGGATCGAAAATTCTGCGTGTAATGCATTTGTTTGCATTGGGTGTTCCCTTGGGCGTCGGAAGGGGGTCTTCTACCCCCTGGATTTTAAAAGTTGATAGTTTGATATTAACTTACTTTTGGGTTTGGCATTTCGTGAAATTAACTTTTACCACTGTTGGCCCCCTTGGGAAAAATCCTTTTCGCTACCGCCTGGAAAGATTCACATATCCCCTTTTGCCTCCCATGAAAAAACTTCCGATGCCCTTGGATATTCCTATCGAAGGAGGTGCATTGTTACATGATTTGATTACAGTGTGAAAAGTGTGCCTATACCATAATGTGTGTACTGCTTGTGATTTTGCGGATCTGCTTTCGTGGAAAAGTCTGAATCCACTTTTCTCTCAACTTCGCATTGAAAGTAGTTGGCTGCGACAAGGCTTTCCGCCATTGCAGAACCATTCCGCTGTTTGCAAATTGTGCAAGCGACCGTATCCGACTGCCAATCGTTCGACCGCTGTCTTGTGACGCAGGTACGCCTTCCGGCATTGATCGGTCTGTCGCGCGCCCTTGACCTGATCTTGACTGGCAGACAACTGGACGCAGACGAAGCTCTGAGCATCGGGCTGGCGAACAGGGTTGTTGAAGAAGGCGAAGGTGGGCTTACTGAAGTGCTGTCCGGTTGTTGCAACCTAAGCTAGGCTACCTGCAATAAATGTGTCTCTGTTCACTGGATTGCCTCAGTTTGCTCTGTGTATGTTGTGCAGCCCCTTTCGCTCTGTAACGTCGTCACTTTGCAGGACACCCCAAAGCTGGTGCACGCGCTAGTAAACGAAACGCGTTTCCGAATGTTGTTTTGCGGAGGGTGAACAATGAGGAAATCGAACACAGCATGGCGAATTTAATGATAAAAAATATAATTAGTGGGAATTACCTGCAGAATTGCTTCCAGCTACTTTGGCTTGAACTTTGAAAGACTTGTTTCGGTAGACAGCAAACAAGCTGTGTTGACCCGGTTATTGTTCTAACACGATTGTTATAATTCGAAGCGACGTCTCCACCCGTTGGATTTTCTAAACAAAATCGCATGATAAGTTTCACGCAGAAGGGAAGCAATCGGTCTTTTCTTCCCGTTTTGGATGTTTGCCGCTGCAAACATATGCTTGTCGAGAATGCAGCCTTTGCTTTTTGTTGCAGACGCAAAAATCGCTTTATTATCGGAAACATATGCCGCTTCGCAAAGGCGGCGCCACACTTGACTCGAATTTTTGGTTGTTTTAATATTTAGCAACTCTTGCGTGCAGAACGTAAATCGCGGGCATTTATCAGTCGTAAAATTGCCTGAAGAAATATTTAGGCGTAATGGCTAAACTGAGCAGCAATCGCTTGCAGCAGGGCCGCAACCAGATGGTATTTTCGGGGGAGGGGAATGACTGTAACGCGTTGTGGTACTATTTTCGAGGGGGGGGCAAGATGAGTGAAGCTTTCTGTTGTTCTGCTGTACCTAACAACCAAACATGTTTTTGAATATTCCAGCGAGGGCAGTATTGCCCGGTTGTCTCCCCTGGTTGCGGGCCTGGCTTGCGATGTCATCTTTTACGCTACACCGTACGAATATTCTGTAAGAGGCTTCGACATATTTCCAAGTTCTTCGTCCATGAAACGCTGATTGATTTTCGAAAACTGAAAGCGTCGACGACAGCAAGATGGCTCAATTCGGTTTTGGAAGCTTTTCAGCTGTTTCAGGGCGAAGCTGGTCTGTCTCAGCTATTTCCTAACGATCGGTTTAATCAGCACGATGCCAATGCACAGATAACCAGCAACTGGCAAATGTGCGCCCTGAAGGCCACACCACGGGCTGTTTCAACCCGGTTACGCCGTGTCAAACGTGGGAGGTCGTTGTGTGCCCTCCTGTGCGTTTCATTGCCGGCTGTTGTCAGTTTTCGGGTCTGTGTGGGCGGAATGACAGTCAGCTTAACAGCTTGCGTTCACTGCACGGGGGGTTGTGTCGACTTCACAGCAATTTCTCGCAATCAGTCTGCATCCGCTCCGAACTCGCTGAGAGTCACTACAATGTGGCGCTAAACCTGACTTTCTGTGGTTCTGTTCAAGAGCGAGTGATTTTCATCTGTTTTTAACAGGGTTCCCACGCGGTATTGAAAGTATTGAAAAAGTATTGCATTTCAAAATCAGTTTTCAAGACCTTGAAAAAGTATTGAATTTGGCCAAAATGCCGATTAGGCATTGAAAAAGTATGGAAATTCCAAATGGAAAAGATCAG